>Ga0247782_1000229_pt1 | contig 61489 bp, 36 predicted proteins | sample UWRJL019104C5_FD_179928 | JGI IMG/M metagenome (GOLD analysis project Ga0247782, IMG submission 179928) | Plant litter microbial communities from Arlington Agricultural Research Station in Wisconsin, United States - UWRJ-L019-104C-5 | ecosystem: Environmental > Terrestrial > Plant litter >...
TGTTATATGTAGGTGTCTTTGCCGATGACTGGCTTTCGGAATGACGCAGATGATTCTTTGCAGCACCACCATGCATACATACAGAAAACACGTCTATAAGACGGGTTCGATATACATACGGAACCGCCAGCGCGATCCCCTATTAGGTCATTTATTACTGCGACTTCTGGTACTAGGACTCCGATCCGCTCTAACATCCTTGCCAACGTTGGCAAGGTATATCCCGGTCTAGAGAAAAGCAATCAGTCTAGCAAAATTACCTCTAATACAAGTGCTAATGAAGCGAGGGAGACAAAAAGCAACAGGGCGACGTCAAAGACAGGCGATTGTTTACTTATGCTGTGCAGCATACTGGCAGCGCATAACAAAGCGCATAATAATAACGACTGCTATGCCGTAATTTGTACATTAGGTAGACAATATTGCAACATACCTACAGCATCTGGTACCGCGTGCAGTACGGCATATACGATCGATGATGGGTGTCACCTTAACCTTCCTCGCTCAGTTTGGTAGGCCTAAGGACAACCAGAGGCGCAGAACAATGAGAAGCATCATCACATTCCCCCCTTCGCATCGTGCCTCGATCTAATTTCTGGATCACAAAGTGCTGTTATTACATATAGTGTGATCGCCAAATGTGACATAGCGTAGGTAAAGACGCTATGTACGTACTGCCAGTGGTTTACGGTTCCTACTGCAGATGTATACGACGCTAATAATGAAAGAAAGTATCTAGCATGGGTGCGCGGATATTGTTCGAATGACACGTCCTTCACGCTCCGGTTTTACGACTTCTACTATGTATGTATTAACATATCAATGCATAGATATCGACGTACCTTGTGCATTATGTGCTACGTGATAAGATCTACAAGCTACTGGATTAGGTAGTCTACACTAATGCGCTGACGACAGATGAACCTTTCTTCCTTCCTTCGAGGCTGATGATACACACACAGGGCCATCGCCTCGTTCAGGACACGCTCGTGTGCGCTTGGGAGCCCGACCGACCAACCAACCGATTAGCGTCCCCTCCCTGCCATGCAACCGCCACTACGCCCGAGACGGGTTAGGCTCAGGTTCCTTACCCAGACACCTGGGTTGGCGAAGTCGGCGGAAGAGGAAGGAAAAAAAAAGGTCCTTGCGCGTATGTATGTACGTATGATCACCTATAATATGTGATGTACAAATATACCTCACCCGTCGTAGCCAGGTCAGCGTTCTATATTTTATTTTTAATCTCCCGCAGGGGATACTGTCTCCTGTCCTTGGGTCGCCCTCAGGGTCGCATGGGTGGCCATAGTTGGTAAGGCCGAGCGGAAAGCACATTTGCGGTCAATTGTTTACCTGCGCCAATGTACAGGTGTATGCTTGGCATGCTCTGCCTACTTACCCTATAGCATGGTAAGCCATTTTCGTCGTAGTTCTAGAAATTAGAGCACATATCTGCTGTAAGTAGGTACTGGAATGTTGTAATTACATACAGATACGATAGGTATGTACAAGTAAAGATCTGTGTTTCGGCATGCTTATTTAACCCACTTGAATTACTTGCTCTGTAATCTGTACTTCATTACTAGTAGGTAGTCAGAAATTTATAAAAACTTAGCAAACGCTCCAACCTGACGGGCATGTTGATCACGCAGCAACCATCGAAAGAACCCGCCTGTCTCCGTTACATCTCACTGGCGGCTTGGCATACAACGCACGTACATATGCAAAGCGTCAATGCCGTGGCTTGTGAGCCCAATTAATACTGGTGAATGGCGACCTACGACAGGATGCTGCACTCACCATGCTCATGCTTCTGATCCTGCTCCTGCGCCTGCTCCTACGCCTGCTCAATACTTATGCCGTTCATCCCTCCCCATCCAGTGTCGGGAAGACACATGACAGAGACGTCTACTTGGGGAGCAGTAGGTGGGTGATATGCAGCAGAGATCATGCCGCCAGGGGGGATGGGAGATGGGCTAAATTACGATAGATTAATACAGCATGTACCTACTTATTCGCGAACTCTTCGTCGTTGTTTCTGCTTCTATGATTCTCTGTAGTAACTATCTACTCTCTACTTAAAGCTGTAGATTCTTATATCACATATACATCATCGGACCCCCTCAAAAATGGCTGCACTAACCGCATGATGTAGGTACAGTAAAAACACGCACGCGTGATAGATCAAATACATGCCTGGTCCTGCCTCGAACGTACTAAATAAACGCCCGACGCCCGTCAATTATTAGGGTCAAATACTATATCCTAGACTAGTCTAGCACGCCAGGACGGACCAGCCGCTCGGGCCACATAGCTAACAGGCGATTGGCGAGCCTAGGTTCTGCTAGGGACTAGGTTACTGCTACTGTGCGCCAGGGAACATGTTGATCCTATCCGTTGTGGTATCGGCGCCCCGCAAAGTCACTGCTAATGTGCGGTGCCAAAAATCTGGCTGTGCCGGCGATCCTCCTGCGACCCTGCTTCCCTGCTTCCCTGGCTTGCCTGCGCGCTGCGGAATGTGTGGACAAGGAATGCTGCTATGCAATGCGACACCGCTTTCGCGGCGTTGGGCTGGAATCAGCTCTCCAGACTCGACCACTTGCATGTTGGTACCTGATCGCTTGATGTCGCCCATGCCCTCGCAAACTCACACTTGCAGAAAACGTCCTACAGTAGCTCCGTATACCTACCCAGTCGAGCTGCAGTCTCCAGTCAAGTCGCCTCTTGTTTTGTCCTCTTTCTGTCCATCCCTCTCTCGGACTACCGGTAGGGGCGACGGGCTATGGAGGGGGCAGGCAATCTTACCCTGCTACCTCACCTGCCTATAGAATCTTCATCGAAGCCCTTGCTAATAAACGGCCGAGATGAGGTCGGCAAGGGGGTGGTAGCCACTGCCGAGATTGTTTACATGGCTTTTGTTCGCTCGCGCAATTTGACTTGACGTCTGCGAGACACGAACCTATCTAGGTTAGGCACTACACAGCACATACACACATGCTACCGTACTATGTACACACAGTATGTGTTGTGCTTGCATCATCAGAATACATAGGTCAACTAGGAGTACCGCTTGCTAGGCTCGTCCAGTATTGCGTGCAGAACACCGTACTTCCCGCTTTCCGCGGTGTGGATGGACTAGCCTCTCGCTAGCTAGGCATACGCTAAAGGGATTTTCTTTCGATCGTGACCTAATCCGGGAGAGTGTGTTACGGCCATTATGAGTAGTGGTGTGATAATATAATAAGTAGTATCCACTGACAAGCTACCAGCCTAGGTACTATTTTACCTTCAATTTTTTTCTTCTTTTTTTTTCCTTCTCTATTTTGCCCCCCCTCTGTTTGCTACCTTAGCAGATATCATGGTTTCCTTTACCCTTTCCCCTATTTCGTTTTGGAGGAAGAACAGCAAGATCCTGGCTATCGGCAGAGGCAATGCTCGATGGAGGAAGCAACCCCAATAGCTCAGATGCAAATGGGGGGCCGGAAAAAAACATCCCACCTACATCATACAGCATACATCATACCATATCTACGGCGCACATCATCATGTATCTTCTAGGTATTGTATGTATGTAGGATGAGCTGGCCGGTATGGGTCCTCTGACCTAATCCCTTGTCGAGCATCTTAAGCTCGTCATTGCCGCTGTCGATACCACATTAGTTTATGTACCTACATAGTACACGAAATCCTGCTAGTAGGAAGAAAGAAAAAAAAAGGACAAAAAAAGCCCGCATGTTCCATTTCCGCTTGCTGTATCGAATCACAATAGCTATTCTTGTCCTGATCAGCCAAACCGAGATGGACCTAAGTTTAAGTGCTCCTTTCCCTAGCCTAATGCTTCGTAGTTTGAACCCTCCAGTACCAACAACGCTTAAGAACTGGCTCATGGTGCTACGATATTTGGGATGATCGTCTTTGGAAAGCCAGCTTTCTTATTACAGCTTGCTCTTTCCATTATAGCAATAAGGAAAGTATAGTATGTAAGCTGGTCCTTCGACACTAGACCGTTTTATCCAACGGTGGGTGGGCTCGTGACCAACAACTGGCCAGTGATATCCCATTACCGATGGCGGGATGTCGAGGACATGGCGTGTAGTTACATTCCATATCTCTCGGCCTGCGTACTGCAGAACTAGCCCATCTCAGGGTCGCTGATCAAGTACTGTTTACACAGAGAGAGCGACTTATGTCAATGATTAAACTCACCTCAGAGTTCTAGCAATTGAGCTTTTCTCGGGAAGCACATTGGCCAAGAGAATACTGAATGGAGACTAACCTAGGCTTTACCTCTTCGGTCAGCCCTTTGCTCCACAAGTCCACCCTACCACGTACTTGCCTACTTACCTCATCAGAGACTCGCTTGCTGTACATGTGCCTATCCTCTACTCTATTACCCGTACGCACAGCCCTCTATCTGCGTCCTCCGTCGGCCATGTATGTATGTACGTTGGTACGTATGTGTGCGTGTATGTATATGTGCATCTGTACGTATAATCCAACCTCCTGTGCGGTTACATGTCCGACTTGTTTCTCACCGCCCGGATAACAACGCCTATGCGAACTGCATGCCGACCTACGTGTACGCTCCAAGGCCAGCAGTTGTGGGCTGACAGATCCATCACGATGCCCTCATCTAACTCTTTTTTACTCCAAAATTTCTGTCAACACCGGCATCCGGCTCTTGATACCCTTCCCAAATAAGAGAATGAACGGAATTAAATATATAAAAATAAAACGATGAAATTTCCTAATCCAAGTGCGCTAGCACGGGGACGTCTCCACTACCACTCAACCTTATAGAACTTACTGTATAGATGTACTGCCGTGGGCGCTACCTACCGCACCTGCAAGCAGTTATTACCTAACTACGACTCACCGTGCGAGAAACGCAGTTGCCTCAGGTAGTAGAAGGTATCTCAGTTCTACCCAGTACTGTGGCATTTCACTAAAATGTCTAATATCCAGTGCTCCTAGCGAGGTACTTACTTTGCTGGGTGACCAAAAATAGGAAAGTAGATAGCGACTAGACGGCTTCTGCGCTTCCGTCCGTTGTGCATGCCAATACTCAATATTCTAGGTATGCTCCCATCTAGAACTTAGAAGTCAGCCAGAGGCAGCAGGTCTAGATGGTCGAGTAGGATAGTTCCAAGGCGGTCGATAAGCTGCAGGCCGCCTAGGTATCTCGCCTTGTTTATCAATACTCCTCATATCTCGTCAGCACCTGCAACGACCTTAACCTCAGCTGGTCTTTGAGACGCTCGGTACGTGCACTGTCGATAGTATCAATACTCCCACATACTGTATGACTATCAACCCGCCTGTCCTGCTTGCATCACACTGGTACGCAAGATGTCAAAAGCCTCTAAGCCCTGTCGGTACTCACGCCAACGTACCAAGTAGTTTTGTACAAGGGACACCCCCGGGACGTCACTGCACCCCAGCCGCTGAGACGTACCTACGTAGGTAGGTACCATAGCCATGTCACCCAGGCTTGCTTCATCTGCCCCACTAGTACTCTTTGAGAAAGCATGGCTATGGCTGTATCAATGTATGTAAGTAGGCATGTACATATATATGATAAGGGACTGGCGCCGGACCCGGACTAGGGATCTGGGTTGATGCCAAGGATACATACTTACATAGTAGGTAGAAGTAATGGCCGAAGAGCATACATTGTAATACATACATACATACAGCATACCTAGCTTTTGCTCTGGCTTCTACTAAGCATTCGTGCTCACATTTGTCTTCGCCTTCATTCTCGTCGTTACTACCGACTGTGAGAACTTGTACGAACCGAGCGTTGTAAGGGGTTGTTTCGAAACCGCACTCGGCTTTTCCATCTACCGCTGCAGGTGTTCCGTCACCGTAACGATCTAGCTCTTCGTCATATCCCACCCAGATAATACCTAGGCTACCAACATACAGACCAACCAACGGACCGGGTTCCTTCCCTAGACGCAGCAACGGTAACTCGGAACCACCCTCTACTCGATTTCGGTGCTAATTAGCTCGTCATCGAAACCCTAGTGTAGACGCCTTAAGCCTCAGGGAACTTCCCCAGCCATTCATCGCGTAGGGCTTCTTAACGAGACTCTGACTGGTCAATTTTCTGCTGTAACTCTCTCCATTGGCAGCGAAAAGATTGCTTGTTTAGCAGATCCCCAAGTTGGGCACACCACAGGCCAGCTGATCTTTCGTGCCGCTTTCATCCTTACCACGGGCCCCATCTTCTCTCTACTTGCCTATCTACCTACTTCTTCTCTCACCGTTGCTTGTCCAAAACTGAAACCGTCATCCATAACTGCTTGTCTTTATACCTGGTTACGCCCCCGGTCCCGGACATATAAGAAAGTGTCTATGAATAGTGCAGCTTTTAATGCCCCATCATACTCCTTAGTAGCTTGTCGACTGCTTAACAAATCACTTCGTCTTCACCAACCAGCAGCCGTAAACAGAAGCAGCCTATAATATACTCCGTTGTCGACTGTCATCACAAAATCAGGATCAGTTCCCTTCTCACAGAACACCGTGGCGGTCCTACATAAATCCATATCGGCGACTCCGCAGCCGTTTTCCTACAGCTATCACCCGTTCGCGGTTTCGGGAGCCCAATCTGTCTGTAAGGACTGGGCCGGGGAGCTTGGGGGTGGCCAGGGTGGGTATCGGCCAAGTAGTGGTGGCGGGGTGAAGCCCGGGAGTTGCGAGCGGCGAGAGGCGAGTGCGAGGAGCGATCCATGTCTGGAACCCCGGGACTTCCAAAGTGCACGGGAGAAGGCTTCGATGTCGGGGGAACAAACAACGGCCCGGTCTGCTTCACCCCAGACATCACCCAAGACGCCAGCTGGGACAGGAACAAGCCCATATCAGACAGGTCTTCGGGGCGGCGGTGACCGACAGGCGGAGAACAGAGCGCTGGAAAGCGCCGGTATCCCACGATCTAGCGGAGACACCTCCCAGCAGCAGTCGCAGCAAGCGATCCCCCACAGACCTCTAGATGTGCAGACGATACTAAATCCCGCTGCCGAGAACCAACTGCCTTTCCCGGGGGCGAGGAACGAGGGGAGCGGCCCAAGCCCCAAAGCATTAGACTCGAGTCCTCGTGTACAACCTCCTTTCCCGTTCCAGGGGACGGGTGTAGGACACGGACAGACTACACCCACGGCTACACCTGGCCCTCCGGAGCAACCATCCACGGCCCCGTCATCTGCAGAGCGCTGTTCTCCCGGCACAGCTCGCCCGCTGCCGGCCATAGCGGCGGCAAGGCGAGTTTTGACCCCACGAACACCACGACTAATCAGTCCTGGGCAGCCTGCCTTTCGGACATTGAACCCACCCCAGCCACAGCCACAACATTTCCCAGTGGCGCCCCAAGACGCGAATCGAGTGATATTACCGGATGCCGGGGCTCACATACGGCCAGATCAGCAGCCGCATTCGGCGAGGGGGTCACCCTTGGTGCAGCAGCAATTTAGCAGAGTTGTAAGTCCAGCGGGTAGGCCGCCGTCTGGCATAGCTCCATTGCCAGTAACAACGCGATCCGTTTCACAGCCGATCCAGAGCCAGCCTCCCCCTCCCCACCTGCGCGGCGGTCCGATCTTTGGTCCTGGTGGCCAAGGGGTCCCGCCACGGCAGCCCCCCCCTGGATATCCGCCGCACAACTCGTACAACAACGTGATGCCACCGACTTCTAACGGGTACCCTGGTCCTACAGTCGACGCTAGATGGGTTGGTAGCGGGGCCGAGAATCCTTTACAGTATGCTCAGGGAGGCGCTAGGAGCTTTGCATTTGCCGAAGGGCAAGCAGCTCTTCGCATCCAACCAGCGCACGGTGAAGAATTCATCGTCCCTGTAGATACACACCAAGGATCGAGACAGGCAGACGAGAAGCGCCAACGGAACGCAGGCGCTTCGGCTAGGTTTCGGAAGAGGAAGAAGGACAGGGAGACTATGGAGCGCATGGAGCACCAGCGGATGGAGAACCAATACCGCGAGCTGGAGGCGCAGATACGAGCCCTCGAGACCGACCGAGACAGGATCCGCGCGGATCGCGACCGGCTACGCGACCTCGTGTACCGGACGCCCGACATCAGCGAGCTCGCGTACCAAGGGCCACCCAGCCCGGTCTCGAGCATCGGATCCGCCGCTGCCGCGTCTTCTGCTGCTAGGGCCGTTGGTGGCGGAGGCAGCGTGTACGGGGCTTCAGATCCAGAGACTGGCGAGCGAGCGTCGCAGCGACGGCGGACGGATCCGCATCCCCAGGTAGAATTCTCGCCCGCCTCGTATACCTCGACCCCTGGTTCTCTCCCATCGATCCCGTCGACCGGATACCCTGCCTCGATCTCGCACCCAGGAACCCCCTCGATGAGGTCGCAGCCGCCTCAGTTGCCGCCCCTCCGACTAGGCTCGACGACAGGCACGCCAACGACGGTGGTTTCGGCGGCGAATACCCCTATCCAAGCCTATCAGACGATAAAACGAGAACCGTACGAGACCGGGTGGGCGACGGGAGCGCGAGGATCCGCTGAGCCCTCGCATCGAGGAGGTGCGGGAGGGCCACCAGAGCAGAGGTAAATTGTGCTCGAGAAGAAGCCCCCCAAGAAAGCCAAAAAAAACAATACTATTTTCGATCAAAGATAATTGTATCTTTTTCTCCCGCTACATCCTATAAAATAATTCTAATACCCCGTTCTAACTCTCCCGTTACAAAGTCTTCGCTGGTTCGTTTGGCGCACTTATCAGCATTTGCAGTAATGTTATCTGGATAGTCGGACCGTCATTCACTCACTCACTCACTCGCTCATCCACCAACCCTGCATGCCCTACCTCTTAGTCAGTTATCATCCATCCATTAGCGGGATATTCTGTTTTTTCTCGTTGTCATTGTCTGTTGTTGTTTTTGGAAGGGGATACGGCCACACATCATAGATCTGATTTGTTTCTCTCCCATCATTATAGTTCGGGCAACCGAGCAAAAGATCGTCATCATTATCATATCATATCATATCATTTTCACGCAGAAGAAGAAAGAAGCGGATGAAGATGAAGGGAGGGGGGACTTGCATTTGGAGAAAAACATTTATCGAAATCTTCAAGGGAAAAGAAGAAAAGGGGGACACAAAGCAACGGCTTGGATTTTGTTTTTGTTTTTCGTGTGCCCTCATGAATCGATTATTATCTATATACCCTATTAGCGGCGGTCAGGACACATCAAAAAGTTCGTACGTTTATATATATTAAACAAAACGCAGAAAGCCCGAATGTCAAGGGGTGAAACAACAACGATCAAAATGCAAACGAGGAACGAAAACACGAAACTCGATCTATCCATTCATCCACTCATCAACCAAACGTTCCGAACAAGACCTGAATCACGTTCAGATCAGATCAGATCAGATCAACGCAACCGAACCAATACAACCAACCAACCAACCAACTACGTTTGAAACGCGAGAGCGCGGCCGAGAAAGAAAACCTGTCGAAATTGGATCACACACACCATATTATATATATATACATACCATACATATATACCTACCTGTCTACCTATCTAGTATATAATGGAGAGAAAAACTGCAGTACCTACCTACCTACCTAAGTACCCAAGTTGTGCTTTGTTATTGTTACTTACTTTTTGTGCTGTGCTGTGCCATTAATACTAACTTTAGATAGATATTGCACTTGCGTTTGCAACTGTTGGAAGTTTCGAAAACAAAATTCTGCATTTAAAAAATTCGAGTGTTGAATTTTTTATTTACCATGTGCGTGTTTTACTCATACCCTCTTGCGTTTATTGGGGTTGCCTTGCTTGTCTTTGGTTGGTTGGCCAATGGTAGCAGAATAATACACAATTATAACTACCATCTCCGATATAATTACATATTGTAAAATTGCTCGAGCGTTGATTAATATCCTTCTACTTTGGACTACCTAATACTGCCTTATATTGCATGTTATACCTAGCCACACGATAGCGCCACAGTTGCTGACTAAGCTAGACATGTTCACGGGCAAGGTGAACCCATGATAGGAGATTATAGCCTCGCCCCACGCCCCAAGAGCATCGCCACAAATTCATTCTTGTTGCGCTGGGTGGCTACATGAAGCGGACGAAGTTGGCGCCCATCGGTGCTCGGCAGGTCGATATCAGCTCCTGTTCTGAGAATTCTTTCAAATACCCCGATATCATCCTGCTTGGCAGCTATATGGACAATATTGAGACCTTCTCCATCGACAAGATCGACCCTCGCCCCATGCTCAAGGAGGACGTTGACCATACCAAGGTTCGACTTCGAGACGGCCTTTTCGAGCGGTGTTATGTCGTTTGACGCCCTATGATTTATTTGCCTGGTCTCATTGTAGAGAAGTAACCTGACCACATCTAAGCGGTTTGCTTGGACTGCTAGATAGAGCGGTGTGAGTCCCTCGTCTGTCACGGCGTCAATGTCGGCCCCGCCTTCGACAAGCGCCCGAGCGGCGTCGAGGGTGGACTCTTTGTCGAGCTGAACGCTAAGGTGTAACGGAGTCCACATGTCTTCCCCTTCCTCGTTTACGTTGGCTCCATACGCAAGCAACTGTTCAATTATATCTGGATACGCTTCAAAGGCGGCCAGCTCAAGAGGCGTCCGCCCGTCGATCCCTCTCAGATTTGGGTCCGCACCATATTCTAGTAATAATCTAGCTATCTTAAACATGCCCTTAGTGCAAGCATAAGTCAAGGCCGTAGTACCACTGTCGTCGGGTATGTCGGGGTCGGCTTCGGCTCCTAGGAGAATGTCTGCGATCTGTAGCGAAACCTCGCGCTCATTTTCGCGCTCAGATCGAACTATGGTCCGATACAGCGGCGTGAAGCCGTGCTGGGTGCGAACGTCCACACTTGCCCCCGCGGACAACAACAAGCTGACGAGGTTGGCGTCAGCGTTGCTGCAGGCCAGCCCCAGCGCTGTACAACCATCATCTCCTGCCGCATTGACGTCTGCGTGGGAATCGAGGAGCAAGCGGCATGCGTCCGAATGGCTATGGTAGGCAGCGACAATGAGAGGGGTGTAACCATCTTCCATTCGCGAGTCTACGGAAGCTCCGTTCTTAATGTAGGTCTCTATTAAAGAGCTGTTGCCATTCCGGGCTGCCACATGAATCGACGCCCATCGTCTGGGGCCGCCGTGTTGGCTGCTTGCTGTATCATTCTCGCTTTGGCCGGGAAGTTGCGACATCGTTCTTGGCAGGTTTCCTAGCCGATCGTACTCAAGGGAAAGTAGAGGTTCAGGTACAGTTTCTATGTCTCTCTATCAAGATTACCTCATAAACACAGGTACTTTTGAAGCGTACAATCAGCAATGATTGAGGCACTAAAAGGCCAGAAGAGGAGCCAGTCAGTCGACAAATTGAGGTTCCGAGGATTCTAGAGTACGAAGAACGGGGCAATCACTTGACGACCTTGCAATTATTCGAGTGACTAAGACGAGGGAACCGTGCAGCTACGCGTTTATATGAACAGAAAGAAGAGGAATCAGCCATAGGGGGTGCCCGATTCTAGTAGGTGATACCTGGCTCTATTCTCGGATTCTACGAGATAAGAAATGAGGCGCGAATAGGCGCATAGCTATTCAGGATCGAACGTTGCATTCGGAGGAATATCACGCAATGATACATACCGAGCTACGCATCAGCTGCAAGCTTCAGGCGCAATAAGCAGCTTACTAGAGAATGTGCTGGTTTACGCCGCAGATGTAGACGCCATCATTTTGAGTTCTGCATATCCCGCCTGTCTCTCAGGTCCTAAATTCGACGAATTGGATTAACGGAGACCTCATGTGCAGGTAGAGCCACCCGGGAATGCAGGTATGACTTGCATTGGCCCAAGGCAGACTCTTTACATGGCAGGTAAGTAGAAAGCCGTGTCGTGCTGTGCCGTGCCCCTGAGTAATTAGAAATCTCAGTTCACATCCTGGTTGATGGTTTTGAAAGAAGCAGGCTCGAGTGATGTAAAGCCCAGGGCTCTGTACTATGTCGGCATCCGCTTTGCTAGCCAGAAAATGGGGCTGAAAACCGGACAGCGAGCGTGATACTATTAGTGCTCATACCTTACTGACGGTCGCATCCTTTAGGAAATGAACGTATAGCAAAATCTGCGGTCAGAATGCCATTCCGTAATGCCTAGTGTCTGACCTGGTTTTAGGGACGAATTGTCAGCTCCTGGACTGACCTAGGAATATGACGCCGTTGTAGCTAACTAGACTGCGGCGTCGGCGTCGGTGTCTTCCCTCGCCACGTATAGGTCAAGCCCCCTAGGCGGAATTGAATGACGGATACATGATATCTCGCACGTAATTCCCATCGCCTATGAGATGCCTAGATCATCGTTGCAACAAGCGTCTGCCAACTGCCACCGTGCCTTCCAAGCGCGCCGTCTCGAACTCGATGCCGAGAATACGGTCGCTGAGCTGCTAGCAAATGACCTCGAGCAGAACGACATTAGAGCTAAAGTAGTTGTAAACCCTTCTTGGCCGCTGCTGCCTGCTCCTCCTTCTCATGCCGTCATCATTTACCTGCGCCCGTAGGTATCGGCAATTATTTAGATCTCGTGCGATCCATTCTGTGCCGCCGCCTTCCGACATCCCGTCTTTTGGCTGTCGGCCGCGAGCACTCGAGAACGTATAGGAGACAGGACCAGTCGTCCCAGCTCGATTCGATCCGATTCGTCAGGGGTCGAGTTCCTCCCCTGCCCAAACCGTAGGAAGCCACGGGCTAGGCGTTGCGCGAATTACAGAACCTAATCGGTCTAAGGGGATGTGAAAAGAAGCGTCAGAGGCATGGTCCAAAAGGCCATCCCCAACTCCTACAGGGAGCTACATGGTCTCCCCCCTTGTCTTATCACCACTTCCTTGAACCAGGTGTTTGGCGGGAAACCAGGTACTGCAAAAACAACGGTTGCGAAGCTATATGGCCGGATTCCTAGCAGACCTAGGTTACTTGAGCCGTGGCAATGGTAAGGTACTCACTCCTCTTTGCCCGGGGCCCAGCTATAGTGCTAACATTGTGAAGTGGTTTACAAAATCATAGCTGACGCGGTTGGCGGGGTTCTAATAATCGACGAGGACATCAGCTCCGGACTGATGTGATTAAAACGATTGTCTCGATGAAAAACTGGGAGCCATCTGATCGTCGATACTCATCCTTGCCGGTTACGAAGACGAGACTAGAACTATGTGACTTTAACAAGTCGAGCATCGTACTTAACACTCGCTCTTCTTGACTGCATTTCTACTAATATTGCACCTTTATGCATCTAGGTTAGGCTAGATGATCATGTGTTCTCACACCCGGAAGTTTCTTTCTTTCTATTATCCTCTCAAGGCAAAATAATAGCCAAAACACTCCCTCCCACCCTTACTACCCAACAAGCGTCTAGGCTGGTCAGACAGATACATCGATCGACCGATCAACCAGTCATATTCTCTCCCATCAATCAATCAATCAAACTTGTTCCTCCTTGGCCTCCTTACTCTCAGAATCCTCATCGCTCTTCTTACCAGACACATCCACCCCAACCCCGTCGTCCTCCCCTGCTTCTGCGGCTTTCCGCTCGTCGGTGGTGGCGGCGACCTTTATGGCGCCGCGAGCGGCAGTATCGATCAACCCGTACCTCAAAGCCTCCTGCTCGACCTCCTCGACGGTCAAGAGGGGTAGCTCCTTGGCGGCTCTGACGTACGAGATGTTCTCGACGTTGCCCTTGGCGAAGATGATGTCGATCTCCTCGAGACTCCGACGCGCCGTCTCCGGATACCAGAAGTAGATCACCGGGATAAATGTCGCGTTCAGCACGGCGAAGAAGAGGAAGGTGCCCCACCCGATGTTGGTTACGAGGACGGGTGTGATTAGGACGACTGTTGTTTTTGCGGGGTTAGTGGGTTAGTCTAATGTAGGTATATGTATGAAGGTTGATAGATAGATCATCTGAAAGTCAAGTCTTTAAAAAGTGGGCTGGGTTGGGTTGGTTGGTGGGTGAATGATGTGTAATGGTAGCACCCGCAACATTTCGACCCGTTCTTAGGTTAGGCACTCTGGAGACAAGACAGGATAGGACACGAAAAATAGGGTCTTCGGAGACGGAAACTAAGACGGAAGGTTCTGTGGAGCGACACGGGGGAGGAAAAGTAAAACTTATATGACGTACCGAAGAAGTTGAAGAGCCAGTTCGTGCACGTCGACACGGCATTCGCTTTAGCTCGAGTCATGATAGGGTTGATTTCGGCGGGGTACCTATTCATCAGTCGACAGTTAATTAACCATGCTTGCTTCATTTACACTTTATCTTCAAGAGGTGAGGCGCTGTCCCTATTTCTTGGCAGGAAAAAAATAGACAGAAATTTTGACAGTTCGGGGGCAGTAGGTAATGTAGTTAAAAAGAAAAACTCACAGCCATGGAAGCGGCAGCCACGTAGCGCCGAAGCTGGCAATGTACGTGAAGAGGGCGACGCAGGTGCCGATGGCGGCGGACTGGGTGTGCGGGATGAGGGCCGCGAACGCGAGGACCATCGACAGCCCCTGGCCGACCGTTCCCCAGAGGAATAGCTTACGGCGACCGACGCGCTCAATGAGGAACCATGAGACTGTGGCCTATAGAAAATAAACATGTGAGTATTCATCTTGATCACTCTGCCTCTCTCTCTGTGTGTAGGGGTGTCTTCCAAGTTTGCCAATTCGCTTAGGACAAGCTGGTAGGGTTATTGGGGCGCGACGTACTGGAAAAAGGGGGAGTTAGTAAGACAAGATTTGAATGTGGGGAGTGTCAAGGTACTTAGGATTTGCTTACCAAAAAGCGAGTACACGATGGTATTGACACCGCCCAAGAGTAGAGCCTTGTTGTGGTCGCCGGGCGTGATGAACGTCTCGCAGAGAATCGGGAAGAAGTAGATGACGGCATTGCAACCGCCGACCTATCAAGAAAATAAATTAGCAAAAATTCATGCACCCACATATTCCTACTACACTTATAACTGCGAAGCACGAAGAGAAAACTTACCTGCTGCATGAACTGACTGCTAGCACCAATAAGCATGCGTCTGAAATGCTGCGTCTTCCCATTCGTGAGGAGGGCCTTAAAGGGAGTGCTCTTGCCGCCAAAGACGCCCGACGCTCTTATGGAGTCCAGGATGATGTCGCGCTCGATGGCGGTCTCCTGGCTGTCGACCTCGAAGCCGCGGATGGCGGCGATGACCTTGTTGGCGTCCTCGTAGCGCTCGTGCGTCAGAAGCCAGCGGGGACTCTCCGGAAGCCATATCATAGCCGTAGAAATAATGATGCCGAAGACGATCTGGAAAGCGATCGGGAACCGCCATACTAGATCGGGTGGCCCGTATGATGTCCCGTAGTCGATCCAGTATGCGATCAACGTACCGAAGGCGATGATGCCGCCTTGGATGCAGATGAGAAGACCGCGGTTCGATGTTTTGCTGCATTCGGCTATTTTTTTTTTCGAGACCGTTAGCAAGTGACCCAAGCCGGCGCCAGAAGTAAGTTGTAAGTGTAAAATGCTTTTTTGCTCACCTTGATAAGTCGGAATTGTCGAAGTATTGATACCATTACCGATACCCGTGACTATACGACCTATAATGAAATGCGCCAGGGACGAATGGCCGCGGTAAGGGGTGCACTGGATGGTGGCGCCGATGATCATGATGATGCCTCCGGCGATGATGGCGCGTCTGCGGCCGAGCTGGTCGCCGACTATCAAGATGAATATGGCGCCCATCAGGCAGCCGATCTCGTAGATGGCGGTGACCAAACCCTGGATGGTGCTGTTGTTCCGGGTCTCCTCGATCACGTCGGCGAAGGCCGGGGCCGTGATGATGCCGCTCATGACGCCCTGATCGTAGCCGAAGAGCAGGAAACCGGTCGTGCAGACGGCCGATACCGCTAGCGAAAGCGGTCGGCCGCTCAGGCCCATGAAACTGGGAGGCGCCATCTTTTTTTCTCTTTCTTTTTGTTTTTCTCCCGACTTATTATTATTATTATTGTCTAACCCCCCCTTTTGACCAATGCCGGCGGAATTCCCCTCACCAAAGTGACGTCGGCGAGGAAGAAAAAGACAATGCGGGGGTGAGCGCAACTAGAACAAGCTACCTATGTAGTTAAAAAGAAAATATGGTTGGCTGGAGGAGAAATGTGGTAGAATCTCAAGATCCGATTTTAACTAGATCTAGGAACCTACAACGCAATAAACTATATAAAAAAAAAGAAAAATCAAGGACCCGGGGAAAAGCCCATGGGGAAACCCTTTCTTCTTAAAAAAACGTCCACGCGCGCGCGCGAGATCTTACATGCCTTGTGGATGTGCGTATGTATGTACTAACCTGGGTGTGTATGGTTATGGTAACCGTAGTGCAGGATATGCTTCTCCCCCGCCATTTCGGGGTAAAGATTTGCGTCACAGTCCTTGCATTTTCAGCTGCAAGATCTCCCACCCACATTAACCCATAAGGCAAGTACAGCAAGCAATGGCTTCTGCAGTGGTCAGTCACATTAAGTATAACGGCTTTTTGGGTCATCCCCATAACTTACCATCTGTTTTCTTGTGGTTCCAAGTGGGCTACAGCACAGGCTAGCCGGGGTAATTTTGTCTGACCTCTCTCTCACCGACTTACATATCCGTATCCTACTTAGGAAAATACGTGCATAGGTACGTTAGAGTCTCGGCGAGTAGCGCTAATGATGAACTTATGATAATTGGAGAACACTGTCAGGGTGCTCAAGATGATCCTACCGTGCACATGTCGTTCGATTGGTATTATTGGGGGTATGTAGATAGTAGTTATGTACGCTACCTGGGTCGCACACTGGAGAACAAATCGACTATCTAGACCAGATTAGATACGGTATTCAAAGTGGATGACACTATACCTTATTTTCCTACCATAGGTGCGACGGTAGCATTCTTAGCTGTTAATTCCGTCTAGTAGTTCTCTGATCTACCTACCCATCCTTTTGGGTTACCTACCTCTCAGGTTACATCTCGTTAACAACCTCCGTCATGTGAATGTGTGTATGCGTTTAAGAAAAAGAAAAAAAAAAGTGTGAGGTCATCCTATCTAGGGTTCTCACTGGCTCGGCAAACAGAGCCTCGGCATTGGGGAGCTAGACTATCTATCTAGAACCTTTTAGACTAGGTTAGGAAGCTCCCTACCGGTATTTTACTTTAGAGCACATATTTTCGAACCAGGTTTTGCAGCAATATTGCCGTAGCTTGTCTGTATTGCTGTACAGGAACGTCATGTCATGCGCCTCTTGGACATGAATGCCGTATCCTGTCCGGGGTCGTCCGACGACGGGATTGGGTAAGGCCTCGGTGGTGGCTTACTAGAAACGGCAGTTGTGCGGTTGTGGCTTGCCATGGTTTCTGCACCCTGCTAGTATCCCTGTCCCCCTGTCCCCGGTATCCGGTTTCTTTCTGGAGGCTCGTTGTGTGCTACCTAGGTAGCTTATGAGATAGGTATTCTACTTTTGCCGTTGATTTTTTTGCTACCGAAGAATGACAAATAGTTCAATTGGTATAATGTTTGGTTTATTAAGTAAAAAGTCGGAATAAGATTATATAAGTAGCTTCTTAGCTAGTACACAAGCTATTCCACCATGGCAACGAGACTAGTTTTGCTAGCATGATACTTGTCACTGAACCCCTATTTTCTCTTTTTTCTCGTCTTTTCTTTCCGCTTTCCTTTCAAGAACACAGGAACACAGCGCAGAGTATTGATCTACAATCGCGACTAAGGTAAGGAACTGCATTTCTACCACGCGCACAAGCACGAGGTTGCCTATCCATTCCCTTCAGCAGATTTAGACCCTCTGGGTATCCAGTCTGCTCTATCCACTCGGTCAGAGTGAGTCCACATGTACTACAATGCGGGGAAATCTCTGCGGGGAACAGAATATTTCGTACGAAAAAAGCTTGTCCCGCTTGTATGCATAGGTACTTTCCTCGGTGCTGAAAACCCACTACCAATGTGACCAATAATAATAATACCGATAAGGTTTGCCGATTATCCTTCTAGCAAGGACCATATTATACTGCTGTACATAGAAGAAGGGCAACGAGGGGAGAGCAGAAGCGAAGAGAGCTCCATTATCATTAAACTACGTAGTAGGTGGCCGGTCTATCAGAGAAAGCTTCTCACATAGCAATATTTCGCCCAATTTGTCGCCTCGCTTTCGTGAAGAGGCTTTGGCAGTTAGCTCTCTTCAAGGGTCTCTACCCTCTTGATCTCTTGACCTATAGTATATAATACACATTAATTGTTAATTGAAGCAAACATCTCTTAATGCGCGATGCACGCAGGTAACTCTGCATCACGCTCCCTAGCAGCTGTATTCTGTACAGTCCAACGCTCCTTTTCTTGCTTGAACAGACCGGATAAAAAAGAACAGGGATACCCAGCTATCTCAACCCCATAACCAGGTTCCCTAGCTCTAGACAAGCCTCTAAATCCAGATGTGAATAAGCACCAAAATCCTACGGTTAAGCTAAACTGCATACCCGCCATGCGCCGTGCACCGTACAAGGGGCAAGTACCCAACTAAGCGTCAGAGCAAATGCGAAACTAGGTAAAAATTTGACAATCAAAGGAATATTAATACATGTGTACTGTACAACAGTACATAAAAGGTAATACAAAGCTTGTGAAACGGCCGGCCGGCTAGCGGTTAGGTAGGTAGTTATTGTGGTTCCGAGGTAGGGAACTACGGAGCAGGGAAGATGGGGGGGAATTAGCATGTGTTTTTCTCGGAATTGAGTAAGTTTAAGTAGGTAGGTAGGTAGGTAGGTAGGTGGGTATATGGATTGAAGATCGCGTCTTTGAAGTAAAATAAGACAAGATAAGCATATATAAATTTAGGATGGTAAGATGCATGTTTATTAGATGTCCAACTCCTGGAGACTAATTGACTATTGACTATACGGCCGAAGGACATTTCCTCACGTAGACTTTACGAGGCGCTCTGTTTGTGGTAAGTACAAGGTTCGTACGCATTCACAAGCAGCTCGTTAGTTGGTATCACAACAGACACTCTACAACAGAGAGTAACGCACATTGAAAATAGAAAATAGAAATAGACAGTGAAGGGGGTCTGATATATACATATAAGCATATATGAACAATACCAAGTTTAAATATATACACTAGAATACTTCCCTTCTCTTCTTTTCAGCCAACCACTCACCAAAAAGAGTATACCCAAACCCCAACACCCACTCACTCACTCACCACCACACTTACTCATTCACTCCTTTACCCCCACTCTTCGTCCACTCTCTCTCAGCAACTACAGAGCCAAGTGTGTACAAGTGAGTAAAAGGTTAAGGTAGGTTAAGGTGTATACCGGCCAACATCACCACCGCCACCAGACCAGGAGCCCGTGAACCCGTTCTGCGACACAATGGCCGAACCATCTGCGAGGCGCAGGGTGGCGTACGTGTCCTTGGAGCAGAGGCCGAAGGCCTGGAGGTTCGACGGCGTCTTCGCGACGAAGTGCATGAAATCTGTTTTTTAGGTTAGAGGGAAAGAAAGACTGACAACCAAAACATGCCCTATTATCCCACGATGATGATGATGGAGTAGGTTAGGTAAAGTAGGTGGGTAGACTTGGACTTACTCTGGCATTGATAGGCACCTGCACAAGCCTGGTAGCCCGGTCCACTGAAGAAGGCCCATGAGGCAGAGGCACTGACGCGCAAATGTTAGCAAATGCTTGTTCGCATGATATCAAGTGGATGAGAGCAGTGAGAAGGTCGTGAAAGGGTGAGGCCGAGGGAGAGGGAGAGGGTAAACTCACTAAGTATAGATATTCTTGCCACCATTGATATAATTCGCAAAACCCATCCTGCACCTCGTATCGCCACCACCGCACCACGAGAAATCCGGGTCTCCCCAATTCGTCACATCCGCCGTCCAGGGTGCCGGAGGGGTCTGCTGGACGTGATCGCCCTGGTCGTAGTTCGTCTCGGACTGCAGCAGGGAGACCATGACGTTCTCCGCATTGCGCAGATTCAGCTGATACAGCCACCAATGCTCGCTGCCCAGCGCGTGAAGCCAGGTCCCTTTGGTCGACTCGACGAGCGCGCCGCCCTTGCCCGCGATGTTGGACCCGCCCTGGAAATCCTCCGTGGTGTGGTCGGCCACCCAGTTCCAGACGTTCTCCACGTACGCCGACGACGTCGGCGCGAAGTGCATGCCCAGGAACGCGGCCTTGCATTCGCTGCCCGCGTTCGTGCAAGCGTTCGTCAAGGCCGAGGCCCCGCGCGTGCCGCCGACCGTGATCAAGGAGTTCCACAACGCCACGTCGCCGGGGTTGTTACCCGCCATGTTGAACTGTACGATGATGGCGCCCGGAAGCACATCGCTCACGGTGAAGCGCATATCCTGAATCTGCGCGACGCCCACATCGCCGCCGTTACCGACGGCCACGACGGGTCTGGGATTGCTTGTATCTTTGAACTTATTGCCGTTACCCGTGATCGTGGCCCATGCCTCGCCCACAATGCGCGAGCCCTTGGGGACCAGCAGGGTGTCGTCGACGCGGTACTTGCCGAATGGGAAGTAGGCGATCTTGTTCTGGCTGGCCGCGAGTTGCAGGATCTGGTTCAGCACCGCCGACTCGTCCTTGGTGTTGTCGCCGAGGACGGTGCGTCCACCGTTCTGGTTCGGGTCCTTGACGTTGATGAAGTCGCTCACGGGGTTGTTGGCATAGTTCGGTGCGGGCAGCACAGGGTACTTGCCATTTGGTGCCAGTTGACTTGGGCGCGTATTCTGCGTCGTTGTCGCTCCGTAAGTGGGATTTCTATTCACCGTGTTGGCGTACGTAAAGGTATCGACATGACTCTGGGCACCGAGAATAGTTCCTGATGGGCCTTGAGCAACAACTGAGTTGGTGTCCTTGCTGAGGTTCTCGATCAGGAATGATGGGAATCCGGTGGTGCTGAAGGTAACTCCCGAGTTGACTGATTTAGCATCTATCAAAGCGATCCAGGGGTCGCCTCCCGTGTTGAGCACACCGGTTCCGCAGGTGTCGAAAGTGGGAGCGATGATGCTTATTGTGGCACCTCCACCGATAAGCATGCCAACAGTGTTCTGGTAGAAGTATATGGACTTGCTATAGTGGTAAAAGTCAGCGAGTACTATCCCGAGTGAGATCTGTCAATGTTAAAGGACGGATTGTGCGCTTGAGAAACATGATCTTCATTGAATCGAACCGTTTAACAGTTCAAAAGTCATGAGCAATAATGTAATTAGTCGGGAGACGAGATCAGTACTTACTATAGCGCTTGCTGATGGCCGTTATGCCAGATACCGTTCTATAAGTAACCTTCTTAGTACTGACATCTTAGCTCTGCGGTAATACGGCTTTCAAACTTACCTGACCACGCTCGACTCTCACATCAGAGAGCCCGAGGGTAGAGCCACGACCAAGTCTGATACCGGTGTGCCCATTGCCGTTGCTTGAGGAGGCCATAGTTATCTTGATATTTTGTAGCTGGGCGGCTTGAGCGACGCCCCAGTATAGCGCCGTAAACGCATTACCTGTTCACGAGGTCAGAATTCAATGCCAGTTGGAACGGTTGCCACTCAGGGATACTACTCACCTCCTGGAATACTTGTAGTATCTAGAACCAGATTCTTCAGGCCGACGGCAAACGACAGCTCTCCTGAGTCGCCAGTACCGGGATCCTGACCTATACACTCATCAGATGACATTTGCGACGGTCGTGGATCCTCAAGCTTACCGTTGATGAGTGTCTGTTCACCAGAGAATCCGCTCGCAGCTTTGATAATCGGCGGCTACGTAAAGTCGTAAGTTTCATGGCCCACAAGCGTCCCTATCGGGAATTTTATGACTTACATTAGTAGCGTCTCCCATGAGGATCGTATCTGTGTTCATTCGTATAGTCTGGCTAATGCTATAAGTGCCGGGTGGTATGTAGACAACCTGGCGACAAATAACATTTTAGCACGTTAATCTTAAAGAAGCACTTCGAGAACGTACTCTCGGCTGTGAGGCCAGCCACTCTGGGTGTCGTGTTGCTCCGTTGGTGCCAGCATTGATCGCACGTTGGATGCCGGCGCCGTCGCCGGGGTTGACAGCCATGAAGACGGGGTAGTTGAAGTCTCCATCCAGGTCGGGGGCGTAGCCTCGCGCGCTTCCGGTATGGTCCATGTTGGCATACCAGAAGCTCGTGGCTCGAGCAGCCAGAACCGTGTTGTTAACATCGTTGCTTGGTGTTGGCGAGGCATGGACCCCAGCCAGCAGCAGCGACGCTGCAGCCCAGAACTTCATTTTGAGAGGGCTATAGGCCTATGGCTACTTAGTCTTTCAACGTAGTAGCTACTTCTCGATGAGTTCCAAGGAAATATATGTAACAAATGCTCACAGGACCAACTCCAAATAGGCCCATGGTGATGAGCTATGTGATGTGAAGGCACATGATCTGATATTTATACATCTCGCAATAACGTGCGTATACTGTCATCCTCTAGTTAGGCCATGCGGAATTGTAATACCCCGGCAGCTTCGACAGGAATCCACCTGCAGGGTTCTGACCCCATCCACAGCTTCCATAGGGGAAGGAGTTTATGCAACCTCGAAGTTGCTATCCAGGAGAAAAGCTACGAGCTAGACCAGATTCTGCTTACCCGGTGTCCCAAGACCCCGGTTCCTGCCGTTCGAGAGCCGCAGCTGAAATCGATCCCCCGCTACACACTTTAATTTTTGGAGACTTTGATGCTTGGATTCAAGAATTGTCCTGTTATTCTTAGAAAGTTGTTTTTGCCAAACCTGTAATACCTACTACTATGTATCTAATGTCTGAGCGGAGTTGTAGACACTGTATGCTTTACAGCGCATTTGGATGACAGGTCCTTGGCGAAATTAGCGGCTATTGCTGAGCTCAGCCACCAGCGTCATCAAGTAAAAAGGCACCAGTCTCGACTGCAGCGTCTCATTCTCTGGTTTAATCATCAGACTTGGCTAAACCGATTCTTACGTAGTGCAAGCGCATTTCTCAAGCCATGGGCACGATACTGTCAATTCGGCGGGAGAGGTGAAAAGACGCATAGCGGAGAAAGGTGCCGGCAGTGCCTCGGCGAGTTTGTTCCCCGCGTTAGGGATTAGGGTTCGACACTGAGGTTCATTAGGCGGACGCTGGTTGCATCGCCAAACTAATTTCAATTAGACCTGCCCTATTTGGCATCACGACCGCGCATTTTATGCCCAAATTATTGGAGATGTTGTCCATATATTGTAAGATGAGATGACAGGGCTGACGGAAGGGAGAAAAAGAAAGCATGAGAAAAAAGATCACACGATCGGAAAAGGCCGGATCTACCTGCCATAACTGAAACAGGCCATAGGTGTATACCTCGAAACATAAGCTCACAATATGCGAAGGGCAGAGTGATTCCATACAGTTGCGCATGAGATGATGAGTATTATTTATTAATAGGTGCTTATAAAGCGTTATTACACAGACCGTGAAATGCCAATCTGCACGCCCGCTCGAATTTTGTATATGCCAATTAGACGATGAACCAACTTCTGACTTTGTTACCCCCCAATGCTTGATTTGACAAGACATATAAGAACACTGAGCTGCTTTGTATTGACGGCAGCTTAGTAGACGTAGGGAATGATGTGGTACTTGACCTGCTTCTTGTACTTGACCCAGTCATCCCCGTATTTCTTCGCACACGCGACATCATCTCTTCCCTCGCGGTGGATGAGGAGCACTCCAAAATAGAGCACGTAGAAGTAGGTGAAGATGATGCCCCAACCTCTTGCTTCGTCCTGCACAACGACTCGGCCGTCGAGCATCGTGGCCGCATGCGAAGTAGCAATGGCACTACCTGCAGATAGGATGCTATAGCCCGAGATGCCCGTCGGCAGACTGAATGGCGATGCCTGTAACCAATCTCCAAAATAGTTGATGTGACGAGACTTGCCCCACCAGCCGGCAGTAAGAAGCTTGGTGCCACGCTTCGTCTGGATATACGAGAGCTTAGCGACTTTGGGATCGTTGGGATTGCTCCGGAACAAGCTCTTCTGGCTGTTGGCAGCCCGGAAAATATATAGACCGGTGGCAAACACAGCACTGGCAGCAGCAACACCAGACCATCCGAGATGAACGGGGTATACGGAGAGGTATCGAGTCTGGGTTGAATACAAGAACGGCACCCAAGCGAGATCACCAAATGACAGCATGTAGCCAAAGCCATCCGTGGTAATATCCATCATGCCCATGATTCCGGCCTCTAGATACTGTCCATCGAGCACGTAGAAGGCCTGGAAGGCGGTGACAAAGACGATGCTGTCAGAAACAAAGCCGTACAGGCGGTATTGCTTGGCAATGAAGGCTAGATCGATCAGGATCCATCCGGTCAAGCCCTGTCGCATCTCGCAAAACGTCTTGAGATCAATCTCGCCGAAGAAAGGCAGGGTGATGCGAGGGTTTAGTTCGCGGCCGATATAGAAGTCGTACATGATGTTTCCGGTATGGCCGCCGGCTGCAAGCTCACGCATATCCTTGTTCGGATAGTTGGTGTCGACGCTGAAGCTCTTCACATAACAGAAGACGGCGATCACAGTAGCGATGAGGATGTTGGCAGTCAGCAACTGGACGTAATTGTCCGTGATATAGGTCCAGACGATGAAGTCGGCACCCTTCAGAAGCGTTCCAACAGCGCAGATAGCAAAGTGAACCAGAGTAGACGAAAAAGCTAAGGCGATCATCAGCTGGCTATTTGCTAAATATGAATTTCAGGACTACTTACCATTCAGACGATATTTCAGAGGGCGGCCATGTTGCACCAATTTAGTACCCAGCACTTCTTCGGCAGGTAAGAGTTTCCATAATAACAAGCTGAAGAGATGGTAACCGAGCGTGACACCGGTAACCTCCCAGCTGTGAAGGCCGCTGAAGCCAGGCCAGCCTACCTCCGCCTTGAGTTTCTCGAGGCTGAGGGTGCTCGGGTGGAACAGGGATGGCGCGGGGCAACCAGAGACATCATTGCACACAAATGCGAAGGTGTATAGCAGGACTGGAAGCCCGAACACGATGCCGGCAGCACCTAGCCTACAATTTGTTTAGCGATGACACATAGGTGGACGAATACAGATATACTTAGAGAAATGCAGCAACTTACGGGCCGCCGAACTCGTAGTGAGTTTTGGGCGCCATGGTGGTTTTGACGGTTGACGCGCAATGAAACGCGGCCTTAGATCTCAATAACCAGCGGTCAATCAAATGGCGCTATTCGAGATTTTGAGGTATTTTCGGTCTTCTTGTCCAGCTATCTTCCTTCCCTTCATGAACAACGAGGAACACGACGATGGTGCGAAGCCTTTCTTAAATAGAGATATGGCTATACGCGAGAGGCTGTGCACTACACGTTTCGTCGTCCTCAGTCGTACGTGACGGAACAGCAGTTTTCCGGGTGATGACAATTACTACATTTCAATTACTTACTAGCCCCGTGACAGGTTACAAATAAGAGCCCAACGCGCCCAGAAACCTGGAAGCTAAACCATATCCGGCTAGGCCCACATGTTTCACAGCTGGCAATTCCATATCAACAAGCGCTGGAGAGAAGTTCAGCTCCACTCTCTGCATGCGGATATACATCATAGGCAGGTATATTTAGACACTTGTAAATCCGAAAGAACTCGGGCTTTACCACTCTATAATTCGTTTCTTGTCTTCGTGTTGTTACTACCTTGGCTAGTGGTGCAGTAGGCACGCTTGGAAGACTGCTGTCACAAGTATTCGTTTTCGGGACCAGCGCTTCGCTGAACTGCCCACATCTTAAGGCTAGCGTTATGATAGGTGTCCTTGGCAGGGTAGCTTACACGATTGCGAACACGGAATCCTAGTCTCTGCCTCAAGATATGTCTATGTTATATGCAAGGGAGAAGATAAATGTAGTTGTTTGTATGATTGATTGGCTAGGGGAGCTCTGCCTGCTGTAAATCGGCGTGAACGAGACCCATACTAGTAAGCCGTGTGTAACAAGCACGGCAGATGAAAGTATTTGAATGTTGAGTGGATCTCGAGAGCGTCTTCGAACTGGGTGTCGAGCCACAAGAAAAATACCGGATAAGATAAGATACCTTATCTATGTGGCTGGTGACAAAGATCGAAAGAAGAAACGGTGTTAGCCACTCAAGCATTGCACGAGCCACATACACCCACTTCTCCATTCTGAGAAGACTCCTTTTCCCAGCTTAACTAATACATGGTGGGAAATCTGACATATGAACCAACGCAAGGGCCGCAGAATACTTCCCTTTTCGGTCATTGGAAAACAGCTTAGGTAAACAGACATCGTGAACAATTAATCATCACGACTCTCATCGTCCTGCAAGAAGTATCTAGGTGTATTCCTACAATACGTACAAGGCAGAATGCTCGAATATTTAAGGGGTAGTATTTCCAGCATGAAGAAATGGCAGCTCAGATGTTCTCTGCACTCAACTTCCTACATCGAAGGCAGCGTCCTGGCAACATTTCAGTATAAGTCTACAGACGAAATCCTCTTGTACTCTTTACCATGGCTCAACAGGGAGATCACGACGGTCTAGTTCTTGTTAAATCCAGAACCTATGAGGTTCGGAAGTTTCCAAGAATCCCTCCCCAGGGCGACGAGATCACGGTCAATGTGAAATGGACAGCATCTACACCACTCGACCTCCACCAAGCCGACGGGGGTCTACTGCTCGAGCATCCATTCCGCACGGGGAGTACCGGCGCCGGTATTGTTGTCGAGGTTGGGCCTGATGTCAAGCACTTCAAAGTCGGGGATAGGGTTTTTGGTTTCGCGCACCAAGAGCCGAAGTGGAAGACTCATCAAGAATATGCTACAGCCCCTGAATGGGTGTTTGGCAAGGTGAGACGATAAACCAAGCGTAGTACAGATAGGGATATCAAGCGGGGAGGCATCAGGTAGTTGAAGCTAATCCAAGTCCACAGATCCCAGAAGGGTTTTCCTTGGAGGAGGCTGTCACACTGCCCGAAAACCTCGTCACCGCGTTCAACACGATCGCCGCAGATCTGAAACTCCCAACCCCGTGGCCCAAACCAGCGGACTATCAGCCTCCCAGGGCAAACGATCGCATACTGATCTGGAGTGCCGCCTCGTCAGTTGGCCAACTCACGATTCAAGTGCTAAAGTATTACGGGTACAGAAACATCATTGCCACCGCTTCACCCGTACACCACGCACATATCAAGGAAATAGGTGCATCCGAAGTCTACGACTACAGAAGCCCCACTATTGTTGAAGATCTGCTCAGAAGCGCGCAAGGCAGTGACGCACCGGCGTTCCCGCTTATCGTGGACTGCATCGGTTCGCAGACCGGAACCCTAACGGCAATCTCCAAAATCGCGCAGAGCGGGAGCATCGTCGCTGTCATGCTGCCGGTCATTCTGAAGCATTCTTCGAACGATACTGATCCGGAGTACTCGATGGATGCGGAGGCTAGCATGACATGGGCGGCCGGAGTCAAGGTTGTGGGAGTCAGAACTCATTTCTACTGGAAGGTAAGTTGGTACACGCATCACCATAACCTAACTACAGATCTTTTGTGACTCTACGGCGAGCAGGAGAGATAGCTAATGTGATCTCGCAGAATCCGCTGTTCCGTGAGAAGCTTCAGACTGAGATCATGCCGGCTTTACTAGCGCAGGGAGTAGTGAAGCCCAACAGATACCAGATCATCGAGGGTAAGACACTCTTGGAGAGAGCGACGAAAGCTTTGAATGCCATGCGCGAGGGCGTGAGCGGTAAGAAACTTGTCTGGAGGGTGTCGGATGAGTGAGAGACAGATTGTTTACATCTTTGGATGTATTGAAATGCATCAACGATAATTAGCTACATTACGCGCAATGCGTATATTCATTCTTTAAGATCTTTGGTTTGTCGGCGATTGGCTCATTCCCATCTGCATGCAGTGTATAAGGCGTGGTGTTGGGGATCGATGAGGCGAACAGTCATCCAATGACGCTTTGCAAAAACATGCATAGTTCATTCTAGATTCTCTTTTCCCTTCTCCTCGTTTCTTTATCTCAGCAACAATGCATTCATTCCGAATGACTCGTCAACAGAAGCTGCATGTCTCAGACCGGATTTACTTGCTATCCTCCACGAATCACCTGTTTTGCCTCCATTCCCCTCATTCCCAGTCTCCCAAGCCACCAACCGACTTTATTCACCCTACCTACCTTATGCGCCCTTCCCCACACAAGCAACTCTCCGCTCCGAGTCATCATCTCTACACCCTCCGATTTACATGTCTAATACCACAACTTCAGCTGTATACTCCCGTTTCCCCACACCGCGTAATATGCCCCGAGTGACACCATGTCACCCACCCAATATACGGGGATGGCGCGCGTTGCTTGGCAACGGATCAGACGTATAGTATTATTCTACACATACATACTATACTTTGCAAGGGGTGCCGTACCGGAGGCCGGGAGGGTGTCATGTGGGTGTGGGGTAGGAGAATAAGTACGGTACAATGGTAGGTACATATTAAATACTTACATTTAGAGAGACAGGTACTACACAAGTATTATATATACGCTCACTAGGTAATATCATAAACTTAGTCGTTAATCATTTGTGGATAAGAAGGAAGTTAAAGGCGCTCAATACATACAGGCGCATATACATACATCGATATGCATATCGCACCGCGAATCGAGAGTGTATTAACAGCTAGCCAAAAAGTCAGAAATAAGATTAAATAAAAAAGAGCTTTCACTCGTATTTGAACACAGTACCTCTAGACAGATAGAATGAAAAGCAAGACCAAATGATCCAGGTTAATTAATAGGTCCAGAAAAATGCCAACAAGTTATTTCGTCCGGATTCGAACACTGCATCTCATCACGCAACCATTCTCCCGGTCAGGCTACAGAAACACCTAATCACAAAAATAGAACAAGAAAGGAAATACAAAAAAAAGTCGTGAGGTAGCATTTCCCCGGCTTCTTCTCGCCGGCATCCCAACATTCGACCGGAAAACAGCGCACGATTTCGGACCGTGAGGGCGGTTGTTCCTGGCGACTAATTCTTACCACTTGGCCATTGAGCTAAAGAGATAATCATCCTTTGTTGGAAGAGCTGGCTTGCTATTGTGGTTTATGTGCCTTAGGTAGTGTAGGTACTTAGGTATTTGGAATTGTAATGGGATGTACTCAATGGGATATTAGTACAGTAGTGTATGAATGTAGGTACAATACCGACATCGCCATCAGTCGATAAGGGGTAGATAGGATGTTCTGGGTATGTATACATGGTAGGACCTAGACACACAGGTATTTAGCTATTCAAAGAATATGTTGTTGCGTGGTTATAACGCTGGCCATCTCTTAGATCTGTGTAAGTTTTAGGCAGAGACGAACAAGTAATACGAAAAGACTCTACAAAGGCCTATTACCTACACCACCCAAGCTAGAAGCCAAAACACCTACCTACAAACTTGGCTTACATATTTATTAGCAATGGCTGGCCAGTCGGCGGTTGGCTTTGGCGTGCACAAAACCGAACGAGCGAAAAGGAAACAATGAATGTCCCCGGCTCCTTTTCACGTCTCCATTTGTAGCAAAGATGAAGTAAAGCTCTACCAAAGAAGCAGAAAAGTCCACATAGATAGTTTCACTTACAAGACACACCGTGGTATTAAAGGTGACAGCGCTATAAAGTACGAGGGAAAGTAGGCAAAGATACACCTAACCTTAGCCGTTCATGTTCAGAGGTTTCAAATTAGGTACGATAGGTAAGGTTGGCTACCAAAGATCGAAGAAATCTTCGATGCTAGTTACATGAGATCTATCTGTATCATATCAAAATTTCAATCTTGCCACATCATTCTCATTCATCGGATACCTTACCACGGGCACACGTATCACCTCGCTGTATGTAAGTAACTACTTAGTAAGGAGGTAAACCGATAGAACAGACAAGACAAAGCAGAACAAACAAGCGCGCAGACAGACAGGTAGATAGAAGGAAGGATAGGTAATCAGATAGATTTGTTCGCCTCACCTTCTTTCGCGCCTCATATGCTGTATCACATTTCCCAACTTCTACTTTATTTTGCCTTCCCTGACCTGCTCTACCTTATCTTACACAACATAACCTAACCTAACCGTCCCTGGCCTTGCTCTACCTTACAGAACCATCCTTAACCTTGCCTTGCCTTAGCTACAAAGTAACTTACCCAGTCACTTACTCACTCAACTCATCTTAACGCAAGGAAGCCCTACGTTACCCCCGTTAACTTTTTCTCTTTTCTTTTTTCTCGCCCCCTTTTGCTTTTCACTTACTCTTCACCGTTTCACCGTTCACCATCCCCATCCAGCCAGTGAGTCAGCCCACCTCACGGTGTCTTGTTCCGGAACATGACAAAACCCGCAACCCACGACGCGTATTAACACGCAGCAATGTAACACAGACTAAGGTGAGGCGCGAAAAGCCGAGACGAAAAAGACCTAAAGACTAGAAACAAAGAGAAAGAAGGGGGTAATTGCAGTAGAGTAGAATCGAGCCAGAGTCGGGACCGGGGAACGGGGGAACGGGACGGGACGGATCGAAGAAACTCCGCTACCAGATCCCATTATTTGCCTGTATGACCTAACTGAACATAGCCCAGTCTACGCTCCCTTACTTAAGCTAACCTAGGTACGTACAAAGATGAGTATATAGGGTGGGTAGGTAAGTAAACAACAGAAGGCTGGCTTGGCAGAAACATGATCGTGTCGTTCGCTTAGGGGGCAAATGGAGGGTGAATGTGACTTGCTTGCTCGCTTGTTACGGAAGCTACAGAGAATTATTTCTCTTGCAATCTTTTCCTTTCTCTCTCTCGGAGTGTATGTGTAGTGTAGGTAGGCAGGTAGGTACTTTACTGTTACTTGCTCTATACCTACCTCTACTTACTATAACTTTTTGCCTTGTTTATTTGACGCCTGACTTGTTTTATTTTTATTCCATTTTATCCTCTCCCAACTTACATGACCCTACCCAACCTTCCCTTACAGTGCTGACTTCATATTCCTTAAGCAACGCAGTTAAGTAAGGAGGTAGATAGTTTGTGAGGCCCAATACCCACAGATGGTGAGTCAACCCAGCAAGGGATACACCGTAATAGTGTTACATGAAGAAGAATCCTTAGACGAGGGGTGAGTATCAGGATGAGGATAAGGCTAAAGGTAAGGATGCAGAGGAGGAGGAGGAGGATCTCGGCAGAACTACCGGTAATAGCAAATAGAGAGATAGAGAGATAGAGAGATGCGATGATCCATGTCCAGCTGGAAGCTTCCGACGAGATCCTCAATCCTACCTATCTGCCTGAACTATGTAGTAGATACCTGGCTGTATCTACGTTTGAATACATACCACTTAATTACTACTTACTGAAGTATATCTCGGTAACTATAATGTAGGTAGTGTATGTGCTCTTCACCTGACCAGGCTACCACGCAAGATGCCCCATATCGGTGAGGTCTTTCGCGACGCGGCCGGGTTTTTGCCTTACCTACCTCGAATTACATATTATTGTCCGAAGGAATACTACGTAGTATCTACCCACCTACCAGAAGAGCCACTTCTCGGTTACTTACCTAACCAAAGTACTACCTAACCTAGCCGACTTGCCAGAGGCAGCATTGTCTAGTTACTTATTCATGGTATAAGTACTAAATAAAGGCGTAAGGTGTAATAGAGTGTCAACGCAGGCTGGGTGTATGGAAGACATATTTTATTAGTAAGACGTTTTTAAAATAAAATACCTGCGTGCTCAAGTAATGTGCTGTAATAATAAGGTTACAATAGGTAAGTAGTTGTAATGGTATGTAATTCTCTGCCGCTTTTGAGAGGCAACCAGATAAGCTGAGCCACATCAGTTGACCGACACACACGTAAACGCGCGCCTCTCTCGTAGGATTGATAATCTTGCCACCGCGCTTGTTACTAAATACTTATTTATCCCATCCATTATGACTTTCGTGTACGCCTCGTACTATTAATATTTCTAACAACTTCTTAAGAAAAGGAAGCAGGTAGCTCTGGTGATGTAAGAGGGGCGAATATTTGTAGTGTAGGTTCGGTACGTATGTGTAATTCTAGCCGAGAAGTGTATAAACATCCAAGAAGTTTCAGGGAGGTGAGTTAAATTAGGTAAGCAGGTTCCGTATAATTGCGTGGGTTTAGGTATATGCCTCGGTCTAGATTAAAACAAATGGCCGTCAGGTCTCGGCAGGATTCCTTTGCTCCAATGACCAAGAAAGAATTGGGGAACCAATGACTAGGCAACTAGGTACATAGATACTGGTAACTAGGAAGAAGCAGTCTTGGTGTGTAGGTAGTATGTTGCTGTTCCATTTTGAGATTTGTGTAAGTCAAGGGGGTACATGGATCTGGGTTGGAATCGGCACTGCATACATCCTAGGATGGCGTTGCGGCACAGGAGGTTATGTGATGTAAGGTAGTGCAGTGTAGGCAACCAGAAAAAAAAATACCTCCTAGATCGCATACAGGAATCTGTAAAAACTAAGCCCACTTAAACAGCTCATATACAAGAATGCATACCTTGTCTAAAGTGTCACAAAGTCCTAGATATGGAGACACGGCAGATAGTTTCGCAAAGGTAAGGTATGTGGGTTGTCTAGGTGGTAGATAGTCCCACCCATTCTAGATCATCCGGTCTGACTGACTGGACTGACCACACTTATACCTCACCGTTTCACCACTTACCTGATACGAGTGTGGAATGCAGGTATGGAGCCACACTACGGAACAAAAAAGCCATGCCTAAGAGTCAAATGGGAATAATACGGTAAGGGAGAGAAGGAGAAGACAAGAGAAACGGGGTTGCTACAGGGTAGGCAAAGCGATCCAATCCAAACCAAGTGGAGTGAGCAAAAAAGATGCTGCGCAGTGCGCACTACTGCGGCCGGTAAGGCAGACGGGGCGCGCACCAGTGACCATGCCACCCGTAGCGTGGATCGGACCTGTGTATCCTATGTACGTACCAACTCTTTGGATTTTGGTGCAGTTGAGTGGGACTTGGACTGTACAATGACGATTCCTAATAGGCCAGATCGGCTTCGAAAGAAAGGAACAAGCACCTTGTACTGCTGAAAGTTAGTAAGTAGCTCACGCCTTTTGTCCCCGTTTTCCGATTCCCACAAGACGCGAACCTGCAACAAAAGAGTCATAACGGCACGATATCTTATGTACAATAGCGGGGTTCTGGCGTCAAGTCAAAGGTTTTCCGTTGTCTCTGTCTCGACGCCACTTGACACTCTTTTGCCTTGTTAGTACGTACATGTATGTATTCCCATGTTACAGCAGCTGGTTAGACACTACGTAGTAGAATTGTGCCTACCTACCTACCTTACCCCGTGTCCAACTGGGTTGGGTTGTTAGTGATCATCTCCAACATTGTCATCTGACCGACTGGCCAAGATACCTGAGTCCGAGAAAGGGAGAAGAGGCAAAAAGACAGGATTAGGATTGTTCGCTCACAACGCGTTGCTCAGACAATTAAGTTGGTATGCAAGAGTCTACTTACATGCATCCATACTACACACACGCACATACACACACACACAATATGCCATAGCGACTCACAAATGAAATTTCTTGTAGATGTATGTATCTACATAAGTAGATACTTTTCGCTTCCATTTCTTATTATGATACCGACTGTATAGTACCCTGAACCTGGCTAGAGTACTTGCATGCATATTTTACCCAGTATTGCTCGCGCGACCCCTCCACCCATCCATTAAACACTAGGTAGCAGGCAGCAATGGCCAGTGGCAGTGCCCACACAACCCTCCCACACAGCAGCAATCCAATCGGCGCCCTCAATCCTTTCTCTCTATGTTCCCCGTCTGGTTGCTAGCTAGGTAGGTAGGCAAATCAATCAATCAGTCCAATCAATCATATTTCCATCAGTATTGTCACGCTACACGATCGCGGTACGGGTCGGTTGGTCGACAGGACAGATAGATTGACAGATTGACACAAAACAACCCCGCGACGATCTTTTTGGCGGGGTTCCCAAAATTGTTATTTTTTAGTGTTACTTGTTGACGAAGAACATCTTATGATTGATTGATCGATTAACTGATTTACTATCCGGCATTTGCATTTGTAAATACGCCACTCTGTATAAAGAGGCAATAGGTAGACAGCTAAAGAGAAAGGCTACGAAAATTACTTGAGGTCTAGGTGGTCACATTTGCACACGTCAATGCTGGTTCGGATGAATTATTTTGAATTTGGTTTAAAAATTGTTTTCTGGAGTTGTTTCTCATACAACGCAACTGACGGTCCGAGTCCCGCCTATATAGCACAAGATCTATACCAATACAAAGAATTTCCGTGATCCGTGCCCGCCCAGTATCCTCCCTTCCTTTACATGACTGATAAAATTGGTATCATCTAATACATATGCCCGCTAATAAACCTAAAAGAAAATACCGTCCCAAAACTGAATCATGACCCGGATCCGATCTTTGCAATGCTATAACACCTGTTGACCGTAGTAAACATAGTCCTAGGCGCCGATGGTATATATAACTTGTGTTTTTTTTTGTAGACTCGCGTCTTATTTTAGATGGGTTTTCAAGGTTTTTTTTTTCGAGTTTAATTCTTTAGTAGTAATATTTTGGTCGACCATCGTAGCTGACAGTGTTGCTGCGCTTGGGAGCAAATCGGTCCTTTAGGCGCTGCTGTTGAGCATCTCGCTCACGTTTCTCTTCCTCCCTAAGTGCTTTTTGGCGCCGACGCTCGGCTCTCTCCTCATCTAGGCGCAAGCGCTCAGTCACCGAGAGAGTGGGGGTGACTGATACCGAACCGCGCCGGTAGCCAGAGCTGGAGGAAGGTCCCTGTGGAATTGGTGTCCGGTCCTTGATTTCTCTGTTCTGACGCGCAATCTCGCTTTCTTTCTTGGAGAGCCGTAGTTGGTCTCCATGTTGCAAGGATGCTCGGCGGTGGCGGCGCTCCTCGTCGTTACTCTCGCGTGAGCTGGTCTTCGACGAAGATCCATGACGGCGGTGGCTCTTAGATTTCTCGTTGATTATCTCAACCGTGACGTGAGGGCCAGAGCGGGAAGAGCGAGAGTGTGAAGAGCTCGGCCGGCTGCGGTATTCGGGTTCGTATGTGTCATGTAAGTCGATAGCAGGGCTTGAGGGTCTGCTGTGGTGGTAGAGTGCTGGTGTCCGTGACAGTGGTGAGCTGCCCAGGTAGCTGCTGCGCTCACCACTGTGTTGTCTCTCGTGTCGCGAATGGCGCTTCCCGTTAATCTCTAGTACCTTATGGTCGTTGACGTAAATACCAGACCGCCGCCTGCTCGATCGCTCAGAGTCGGAAGTGTAATCGGAATGATAGGACAGCGGGGGAGTTGGGGGGAATTGGCTACGGCTGTATGATGGTCCTCGGGAGGAAGACCTCTCCCGGTGTTTTGTTGGATAGTGCAGTTGTGAGAATTGGAGGCATTTCTCGGGGCAGATTTCTGGCTCAGACCAAGTTTCCTTGGTGCCGTCCGCCCTCACCTCGGAGTAGATGCGATTGTAGCACATTGTGATAGGCGGCTTGCGCTGAGCAACTCGAAGAGGAAGAATTTGAGTTCTCAGACGCAGGCGAATAGATCTAAAGCGCGAATCTCGGATGTCGTCGTAGTCTGTCACGGTTGCGTCTCCCACTATGGGCTGGATAATTGAAGGTGAGTCTCGGTGTGGAAGCCGCGGTAGGACAGGTCGACTGTAAGATATAGGCAGACAGAGCAAGCAGGAATAATGTAAAGCTTGGTATACAAGTAATCAAGTAGCGATGACTGCTTGTAGTATAATATAATAGAGTTGTTGTTCGATGTTTTGGTCAGTGAATTGGGCAGAACGGGGTCGAGGGGGTGCGGGCCTGATCTCTTATTAAATATCGCGAGACGGGCATCTTGTAATTTTGTATTTTTTGAACGCAATAGGTGAAATACACTTAAAGTCGCAGGGTCACAGGGGTTCCTTCCATCCTTGGCCCAAACCCATGTCGGATGGGGAGCGTGGATGCCTGTCTTTCTGCCTGTGGGAAGCCCGTGGCAGCCTGGCAAGAGGGTCGATGAATCACAGCGTGTACCTGCTAGTACCTAACCGTGTACATTCGTGTGTACTGACGGTACTGCTTTACCTGTCCAACTAACCAAAACGGAAAGGCGCATTGAAACACAGAACCAATGGACACACAGCCCTGAGGCGATGCTTCAACCCGACCAGGCCCGATCCGGGCCCAAGGTTGTACCTGGTAGAAGAACAGTACCTACACTACTCCACCTCTCCCCAGGTAATTCTGCTCCAGTTTACAGTCTAGCTGATGCCTATGGCTGTAGCTTCCCAGGTAGCACTACCTACACCTTCTGCTGTATGCTGTAGCTCACATGGTAATACGGCAATCTCCCTTGCTCCTCCAAAAACAAGCCCACGGGGACGGATGTCCTTGATGCTAAAGATTACAAGGGTGTGGCTCAATTGATGGCGACTTAGCTCTCCGTCTGAACTGAGGGAGCCAAACTGGCAATAACTGGTATAGCATCTCGGCCGCTCGTTCAAGAATAGAGACGAACATGAAACGCAAGACATGGAGAGCGGCAGGAAAGGGCCAACAGCTGAAAACAACACGCGCGCTAAAATCCCTCGCATTTCGGGGGATAAAAATACACGTTTCTACCAACAGGTAGAATGTCTACTAAAGGTAGGGGTTAACTTAATAAAGTAGTGTATCGTAGTAATAGGTAGTGGGCAGCCGTTCGTCAATTAGGTAAGGTCCTAGGCTACATACAGCAAGTATCTACAGTGGATAGTCAAATTCCAATTTATTGACCGGGTGAAAAGATATCAGAATAAGCTGCTGGAATGCATGCAGCATAGCGCAACAGTATCGCTCGTACATTTGCGCAAGAGAGTGCATTTCGCGGTGCGCAAATGGGGATGGGGAATTCGAGACAGATCTCTCCAAGCTTGAATCCGGGGCTGACTCATAGTTCTTGTCGGGCCAGGTCCGGTTTCGTAGGCCCCAAGCTGCTACTGTACTAAGTAACCTAACCTACATAGTAGGTATTGGGGGGTGTCATGAGGGTTGATCGATTGTGCGAGCACCTTACCTACCACCCGTGGACACACCACACGACAATAAATCTAATCTAGGTCGTTCTTAATCCTCAGGTAAGGTAAGGCAAGGCAGGTAGGTAGTATTTAGAGTTCGCAGCGGTTCGGTTTAGAAACAAGAAGCTTAAGCTACCTAGACAACAGCTTGACAACAGCTTGACAACAACTCGACAACCAGTGCTGTGGTGTGCTGCGCTGCCCCGACAACCTGCCGTCATTCTGCATCTCTGCTACAATGCTACGCCAGCATGGTATCTTGTCTTATCGCAACGGATAAATCCGTTGCTCTGTGATTTGGTGGAGTCTGGTAGGAGGGCACAGCCATTCTGCCGTCGGGGAACGATGGGGGGTGTCATTCATGGTTGATTGGAGAAAGCTGCCACCACCTGGTTGTCTGTCTCTTCCCCACAACTTTCGCATCGTCCAGCTTCTTTCCGGCTGCACCAATCCGGAGCTCAACCGTCATTCAACTCGAACACCGCCTCAGCCACGATAAAGGGGAAAGCTAAGGGTCTCAGAGCCGCAAAAACTGGACATGTCTTAGATCTTGACCGCATCTTCGCTATCCGTTGATATCATTACACGAGTTTTGATATGCAAGCATGAACAACTACAACCGTGCTTCCGCCTTCCCAGAGGAGCAACCGAGGAGCGACCAGGTACAACTTGCCTACCTGACCCAAAGGAAAAGAACGATGCCTAACCTAGCGCGTCTCCATCTCCAGCTGAAAAGTACCCTTGCAGAAACAAAATTACCTATTCTTGTAGCATAGCCTTTTTCATTCAATATATCTCTTTAAATGCATGAAACAAGTACTAGATTCGCCGCACAATGGCAGTCTCTCTTTAGTAAATGCATGCTTTAATTCATAATTATTTGGGCTTCTGGCTGATTTGCACCTACATAGTACTAAGAGAAAACACCAGGTAGAGGAATTAAAAATCTCAACCACCTCCGCATAGCTTTGTGTCCAGGTAGTAATATTGATGACTTGACATCCCGTTGCGCTTATGACTATCGGTACACAATCCTACCCCATCAGATGGTGCACGAGATCGAGCAAGCAAGCTCCCAAGTAGAATAGTGTCCTTAGCATCCTCGTCATCTAAATCGGGAGCGCTCAGAAAGGCAAACCCTGGTAAACCTGGCAAGAACAGAAATCACTGCAGTCGCGTCATCGTTGCTAATCTTCACCGAACGTCCTCTTCTAGACAGACTGTGTACCTGGATACGCAAGATGGTTGCGCATTCCATGTCACGTTTGGGCTATTTCGTGTTCCGAGCTGACGGCATCTGTGGTTGTTGCCGTGGCACGATTGTCATTCCTCAAGCGTCGCATATTCGACGCTTATTGCGTCACTTCTATCGCCAATAAGGACGACAACCTTGTAGTCTCTGCAAACTTGTCGCTTGATAATAGCAAAGGTGCGGCTATCTTTGCTGTGCATTGCAACGTACCAGTAGTAAGAACTTACTGCTACTTTCTCCCACCCTGGGAACAAGGGAGGCTTTGCTACGCGCGAAGGATTCCCGCGCGGCCCCCAAATCGCAACTGCTGACATGCAGCGGCTGGTACTTATTAGCGGCCCTCAATTTACTTGTTTAAGCCATGATCGAGAGGCAACCCATACTATTTTCGACGTATTTCGCTATTAACATCGAAATCAGTGTATCCTTTTGATTGTACCCCGAAGTATGCGCGATTGTACTGAGTTTATTATCTTTGCCTCCTCACTTACTCACCTTGATTGCGAAGACCGACGAGCGAGAGAATCCTCGACTCCACCGCTGTCCAAGTGGAGACAGAATTCAAATTCAGCCCTACGCTAGGTTGACTTTTGCTGATGACTAATTGCATCCAGTCTTTGGGCTTGTTTCTTCTTTCCGCTTGAGGACACTGGCGCAGGTTGTAGAAAATCAGAAACACCTAACCTAGATTGGTGCAGGTGGATCAATACATACATATGTACAATCTGGATGTATGTTACCTGCAGACGATGTTTTGCATAGAGGCTGAGCACCAATGATCCATTCGAACATTCTCTAGCTACTGCACAGTCCCTACTACCAAGTGCTAACTGCCACCAAAGACTGGGTACCTAGGTATGCTCGGAGCTGGCCAACCACGTGACGTTATTTGTTGCCGGTAGCTTAACTGTTGGCCGTTACCACCGGCCACGAAGCAAGTTTCGCATGTTTCGCGAGACGCTGCCTATGGTCGACAGCTCACCACCCGTTCGTCTGGCTTTTAATTTTTTTTTTCCGGCGGCTGCCACTTCTAATAAAAAAATATAATTTGCGAAGGGAATGGTTTTGAGGGCAATTTTCGCACATCCGCAACTAACACCATTTACTCTCGGAAGCCCCTCTCTTTTACCCCCTTCGGCGCGGTCTTGCCACAGAGCAAATCAAGCGTCGACTCCAGTCGCCCTATGGAGCGTTGCCAGCAATCCCGTGGCACAACATGGGACTTAGTCACATGCCATTCGTTGCCATGGGACACGTACCATACCTTGTCCGTCCTGGCGCCTCTGTTTCAAGTGTCACAATTGCAAAGAAGTGTTAAAACACTACACCCTGAGTGGCTGTTCGAAGTCTTGACCGCTCACCACCAGGTTGTTGTTGTTCTTGTTGTTTTGCCACCTACGTATATTAAGAACTAACAATAACAAAACCACCCAGCCGCGTACACAAGTAAGCCGCAGGATTCAGAACCGTTTCGGCGGTCAGCAATGAGGCTACTATTATCGACTCCTCAGTTATCCGGTCGTAGACCTGCCTCCTTTGATAGGAGCCCATAGTAAATTAACCCGGGTGACGGCATCCTAATGACGAGGCTGTTGACATTTGACAGTAAACAAATCTCGCAGCCAGATTGTAATACGCCAAGGAGACAGCCTGTGCACCTAGCCGCCACCCGAGGCACACATCAGTATCCGACAGACCACGTAATACGAGATATTGGCTTAAAGAAACGGACAGAACCTGTTCCATACTATAAGGATATGCTAGGTAAATTCCTGTTGACCATTATTGTGGAATTCCCCTCGCTTCTGGCAACTTTAGCAGCTTAGTAGACGCTTTGTGTGTTTTTTTCGGTGAATTACGCGGTGCCTATTGGATAGATATCATCCCCCCTCAAGCGAAGCACGCGCACACAGCAACGCGTGAGAACACCACACGGGGATCGCCTACGGTAGCACCAGATTAATATTTTCTTTAATATCTGCCGTCATGATTGCAAAATTGCTTGCAGTTGCCCTTTGGATGTATACACACGGACAAGAATATTACTGCGACCGCACCTCAAAGTCAAAGTCCTAGCCTGACCGACTGACTGAATGACTGAATGACTGATTGACTGACTGATTAACTGACTGGCGGCATCAGAGAGCCGGAAATGCCGAGCAAATGCAAGCAATGCAGTGACAGCTCATCCCGCAGCGGAGATCGCGATGGAGTATGTAGCCTCCTACTCCCATGGCAATGGTCCAATATAGGGCTTGTTTCGCTTTCGGCTCCAAGGAGGTCCTGTTTGGTTCTCCCTTATGTTACAATCTATTATCTAGTACAGCTTAGGTACATTAAGTTGAAAGATACCCCATAGGACATACATAGAGTGACGAACCCCCAAGATAGTGTCTAGACCTCTTCATATCCATAATATGCACATAACATGCACTGCAACTGCATCGCCCCCAAGAGCGGTATGCGAACCACTATGCAAAGTTGCAGCATTCCTGCACACATGGTGGCCTTGTCCCTGGGTCGTCAAATCAAAACATGGGGATATATCGGGGAGAGCGAACTTTCCTGGGCATTTAAGGCAATACCCTCTCCGATCTCATGCAGTTGTAGTCTTCTTCCATTCGCCATTGGTATGTATTATTTATCATGATGCCAGACTGGCCGTTCATTCTACATGAACCAGCCAGGCGGTGTGACGCCAACGAACTCGAAGACAGGATGCTAATGGGTAGAGTCGAGCATCCAAGCCGGAGAAACTATGCAGGAATCTAGGCATTCGGGTTAATAATTCGAAATTACGCGTCCAGACGCACTCTGGGGTGCATTGCATCAGCAGCCGTAGCAAAGTTTGCAGTGCCTGGTGCCATTATGGCGCCGTTGTTTGCTAAATCGTCAGCAAAGATATGCTACATAGAAGCAAAATATTTCTTTTAAAATATTTAAGCACAAAATAAAGCCTACAGAATTAGCTCTGTTGCTATTAAAAAAAGAAATTATATAACGTAACCTTTTTCTTATTTAATTGTTCAAGCTGGTATAGTTGCAAGTGCGTCACTTGAAGGAAACAGGGCTTCTAATTACGGATGACTGTTCTATTTGCTGAAGACCTACGGATAAGGAAGTAAAGGGAAAAGATTCTACAATACAGGCCATTGTGGGATTTCCTTATTACAGGAGGGCAGGTCAGGTGACTACAGGTCAATGGCAAGGGGGCTCTATGAGCTCATTAGCGATTGCATCAATGAGGTCCTTCAATGAGGCCATTCGCATGAGGCATGAGCGGCTCTGATTGGGTGCATCCCATTACATTGAGCCATTGACCTGACCTGGGCCTGTACCTGCTGTAACTACATTTACGCAGGTCTTGCCGAAATGTTACATATTTAGTATGATATCAACAAGAAAGAATGATGTTGGACCTCTTAGAATTCTAGCATAATGGCTCCCACCGCACCAATCACAAGGCAAGCTTTATTTTTAAAGAGAGAGACTTGCACAGACGGGCCCTTAGATTTTTATTTTCTTAGCTCACCCTGTAAAGGGCACAAATACCGTCACAAGTATCTTACCCACAACTTTAGTGACAAGTTTTACCGTTTACGAGTCTGTCTCACCAAGCATGCCACCTCGACAGTCTAGGCGAGGAAGAAAGAGCTACAATGCCCCAGGGGGGCTGAGATAGATCCATGTACCGATGCCTTTATACTATGTCCTCTATCTTCCCCCTATCTTCCCAAGGCCACCCGAGGAAGCCGAGGTCGCCGAGTATCTCCACCACTCAACATCCAGGATGAAAAAATGAAGGAGTTTATGACTAGTTGCGCAGTCAAGCGTAATCGGAGGTGCAAACACATGGCAACATAACCGGATTGGCCCTTGCCCGCTGTGCCCAATTACAGTGCTCTTCTCCATCTAAACAGACATATTGATGATATAAGGCTCTAGACAATGTATCCACCTAGTAAACATTCATTTGAGAGCATGAAAATAAAGAACAATGATCGGAAAGAGGAGAAGGATGACTGTGAATGTATTCCTTGCGCGCCTGGGCCGCGGGCCATTGTGACTACAAGGCACAAAGTGCCTGTGCTCTTTGATCTTTAGGGTAAAATCCTGTTCGGCTTTCCTAGAGGCATCTTCGAGCTTCTTAGATTTATTCTCAAATATCTTATAGGCCTCTTTGAGTTCCTCGTTGAATTCGTCATAGCGACCTTTGTTGTGGTCTCGATAGAGTTTAGTGAAGATCTGGGCGTTGGCCATGGCCCTGGTTTGGATACAAGTGAGGTGGTCTTCGTGAGATGACATATTGGGTGTATATAATGCGTAGGTAACGGTGAAGTGTATAGTAAAGTGACAATGTAGGGACAAAGAATGGAAAGCAAGGAAGCATACTCCGTATTAATATTGAAGTTTAAAAGGTAGGACTGTCTTCTTGGTTACAATAGACACTGATATCGTATAGTTAGATACCCATTGAATTCCAAATTACCAGGCTTCAGTAGCCACAAATAATCTAATGGGCATAGAAAGCAGTGGGAGGCTCCTCTTGTGTATATGATAATTGATTTATGACGAAGACAGCATTTGAAGGTGCTTTATGGAAGTAGAATAATATACTATGTAAAGAAACCGCTTGTGTGTTGTTCTCCCTTGCCGCCCGTTCCTAAAGCTACATATACTATGAACGCTTACCATCCCTCAGTTATATGTAGCAAACATTGCCACTTAATACATGTAGAAAGTCAGTAGATGAGCCCCAAAGACCTACGTGAGTTCTAGGAAGCGCATAATCGCTAGTTTCAATATCTTAACCGCTGCGTGCGCCCGCTTCTTATCGAGGAGCTGATGCTGCGGAATGAAGCGATTTGCTGTTATGGGCCAACCCCAATTCACACTTGAGCCTGGCGGATCAAAGAGCAGTGACCGCGAGGGAACCAGCCGAAGCTGTTCATTACAGAATCTCCCAGTACGGTTACATCCAGTTACAGCCTAAGACATATTGCTAATCCACTAGAGTCCGAGTGCAACTGAAGAACGAGTGAAAACGATGCGGTAAATCAGCTGGACCAATTTCAGCAACAAGTCAACCTACTAACCCAAGAATTCGATCAACTAAATCATCGCATTGATACTATCCGGCCCGTAGTGAGCAGCTTTAAAAGCTATCAAGTCCTCCTCGAGATCTCGAATTCTGAGCAATGCACTCCCGTTCCTTTTTGCTGCGCACATTCCACCTCCAGCAGGAACAGAGATCACAACATCCCAAGTGTAATTAGATGGGACTTAATAGCCAGTGTGTGGTCTGACGGGTATAGGTAGCGAGATAAAACCCAAGCTTGTTCACGCCGATACTTCATATGTCGTGTGTCGTACTTTGCAGCTCCATTCACACGGCGGCTTCATTTCCAAACCCAGTTACAAAGATCGCGATCCGCCAATACGAACTTTGGCGATCTTCCACCATACTCAGAATCATTCTGCTGGGCTCTTGCGCCTATTTCCACGCCTCACCGAACTCGAGACGGTCACTGGTCCCGGAAATCAGACGATTAAAGCCTTATTAGACCACTTGCTAAAAACGTAGTCGCCTCTGGGAGAATGACGATACTAATAAAGCGCTAGAGAATACGTGGACAATAGCGCCGCATGCGAGCGTGCCTCGATTGTACTCGCATAGCTAGCCCACAGCGACGATATCACTTTGGCCACGGTTGAAAGTCTTGGGCTGTCGTCCCACCACGGAATGGAAAAGGCTCTCGAATATGGTGATGGTACCCCATCAACAAGGCCGATCCCCGGTTCCCTTGGGCATCTACTCCAAGCCTGGATAGGTCTGCTAGGACTGCCGGTTACCCAAAAGTTGGTGAAGATATGGCCGGATGTGGGACGCAAGGAGTAGTACCGAGACGCCACGTCGTTGATCCATGATAGTGGGAACGGACGCCATTCCTATCTTGCGAGACGCGATTCTGGTGTTTTAGGCTGTCTTAGACGAGAAGGTATCTTTGTTAAAGCCATGTGGCCCATAGGGAGAGAGAGGAAGGGCTTGCGTCAGACTCTAGATAGCAGCGATAGATACAGTTAGCTCGGAGATCCACGTCGCTTATTCCTTCGAGGGCGCCTTTTAGGAACTACAGGCCATCAATGGATCTACCTAACCGTGCGCCTAGCTGTCATCATTCGTGGTCTATCCCTTCTCGGAGCGACGGGGTCCAAACAGGTTTACAAGAGACCGAATGATACGACTGCTAGACCACGTTACATGAAAGCAAACTAACAGGTAGCTGAAAAGTCTCATATCTGGAGCAACTGCGACTTATACTTTGAGTTTCATGTCCAAGGTTCTCTTTCTCCAACCCTAGGCCCAACCATTGAAGCGGATTTCTCTCCATCTATTTTGGATAGCGTTAAGGGGTTACAAGAAGACCGGGAGGTTTCAAGTAGGTGGAAACCCTCAAGATTAACCCTGAAGATGTGGGTGGAATAGGGCAGTGGTTGTATAAGCCTCCGAGTTGGCATGGCATAAGCGATCGTGGCAGTCTACCACTCCCCGTTATCTTCGCGCTTCGGACGCCGCTAATATACCGCGGGCTACCCCCTCAGAATCGATTTAGTAATATGACTTGATCGTTTCGACGCTGGAGAGGAACTCATGTGACAGCCAGCCCCCGTGTCGAGAGCAGGGCTTATGATGGCCCGAACTTCTAGATGAAGCTTCATCAGTGATTCCGGCATCTGCAACGTGTTTCCAGTCTTTTCTTTCCTCTTTGTTGTGTAGTTTTAGTTCAATAGGTGTGCATTATAATTTCTTGATCCTTCAATTGTGCCCACCGTGACATTGTTTATATTCAACCCAGCAACTAGAAGCTACGTAACAAACGAGAAAAACGATAGTACATTAAAATATGCGTCGTCCCTAGTTTAAGCGCCGTTTTATGTCCTCATGCATCCCTACTTCTGCATTGAAGGGGTTGCTTTTCGCGGCTGAGTCCTACCCATCTCGAACTGCTCCTTCGTTCTCTCCAATATAATAACGTTTGTTAGCTTGTGTCCATTCATGCCTTTCGTAACATCTACGATCTAAGTCGGACAGCCGGGAAAAAACTCCGTCATCACCTCGTCCCGACCCTTTCGCTCAACAGAAGAGCAGTGGTTAAAAAGAACCTGGAAAACTAGTGCAAGGATCTTATTATAGCCCAGAATTTCTTTGATGGCCATGGCATAAGGCGTTTGTTAAATACTGTTAATTAGGCGTAGTATTTCTATCATAGAATCTCTTAAAATTCGTGCTCTATATTACAGCAATATAGCAGCAACCTCCGAAGAGCCAGCCGATAGTACCTATTTTAACATCATCCTCCACCCCAGAAAAGAAAGCCCGTAGCCTAATCATTCTGCGCAGAAACATCATTCTCCTGCAGAGTAATAGACTCAGTCAAAGCAATAAGCGAGCCCTGGATGTAAGCCCCAGTCTTAACAGCGACACCAGCGTAAGCAAGTATATTTCCGCGGAAAGTAGCCCCGGCGGCGATCGTAGCGGAAGAGCCGACCTGCCAAAAAATATTCGACGGCTTCGCGCCCCCGCTCAGATACACGGTCGACGCCGTGTTGATGAGCAGCGAGGACCCGGACTGGAAGACCCAGGTCGCGGACTCGTTGCCTTGCGCATCGAGGAACAAGGCGCCGGTGAGGGTAATGCTGCGCGCGGCGAAGTAGACGCCAGGGTAGATGGTTTTCCCGGTCAAGTCGCTCTGGGTGCTAATTACCGAGGTCACGGTGGCGTTCTTGGCTTGCGCGTAGGCCTTTTGCGCGTCGACGAAGGCATTGGTGGCGGCGGCGTTGCCGATATTTTTGACGCCGTTGGACACGATTCCCGGCCCAAACCCGCTTACGGTCTTTGCGGTTGTGCCAAGGTTGCCGTTTATTACTGTGAAACCCAGACTTGTTAAGCCGGCTGGACCGCTTAGGGCGCCGTAGGTTTTGGCTAGGTTCAGATTTACGATCTTGGGGGAGTGTTAGTAGGAATAGAGAGAGGAGCAGGCTGTGGTGGTGGGCTTTGAGGGGTGATTTGGGAGGAAAGTTCGGTTACTGACGTTGGCGGCGCTGGTGTAGCAGAAAATGAAGAGGGAGTAGAGAGTGGAAAGTCTCATGTTTGCGATTGGTGGGGGATTCTGGTTTGAGTTAGTATGAGCGAGAAGTTATGACGGGAAGACGAGATTTATCGTGAGGAAAGACATACTGGTTTGGATTTGAAGGCGAAGAACCAAGGGCTGAAAGGAAGGAAGGAGAAGCTGGCTGACTAGCTAAAACTTGGAGATGAGGTTATGATTCTACTTGAGTGATACTTTCAAGGGAAATACAGTGTTTTTAGACGGAGGAATCTACTTATTTTATAGTTATTAGTTGCTTTATAGATAGTCAAGATTGTTCGAACCATATCCAGTTCGCCTCTTCATCTAACATCGATACGATACCGAAGAGAATCTACCGACAAAGTCAAAGGAGGTGGTTCTGTCATGTATGCATACGCATCAGCCTCCAAATATCAGGGAAGGCACTTTTTACCTACCTAGCTGATCATGGTCAGTGACGTAGGCCAATGTACCTATGCTAAATGAATATCGTGGTAGGTAGGAAATTTAGGCCTAGCAAATTTATACAGTACGTTGCTATTGCTGAACGGAATCTAATGTTACAATATTGAGTGCACAACATATGGGTTTCTCTATCTTATGACGGCCGTCTTACGACAACCTCACTAGAACCTGGTAGCTTGCCGCCGTTGACCATTCGGACGGGACTTTGCATGTAACATTTCCAGATAATATTCTGCACCCACCGACATGGTAGACGGGCCGGACCGACCCATTAGTGACCAAAATTATTAGGGTCTATTCCATTCCCACGGAAACAGGGACTGCAAGTCAACGGTTTTGCTATTTACCCAGAGGCGTGGAAGCGAGATGTGAGTGGCTAATTTGATGTAACGTCTCCAGATAATATTCTGCGCTAACACGACATGGTAGACGGGCTGGACCGACCCAATAGTGACCAAAAAATTGTCAGGATCCATTCCATTCCCACGGAAACAGGGACTGCAAGTCAACGGTTTTGCTATTTACCCAGAGGCGTGGAAGAGAGATGTGAGTGGCCAATCCAAAAGCGACAGTAAATTAATCATTTTGGAAAAGACACAGGTTCTATAATATCGTCTCCTTTCCAGGACGAATTACTTCATTGTCAGGGATAACCAAACGTACTTATATGACATAGCAGCAATAGGGCCATTATGGTTAACCTTTCCCCTCTGTCCAGTGTGTGGGGAATTATTGTGGCAATGTGGCGGTGCATAGCTATGAGGCCAAGTAAAGGCTCATGCAGAGTGTGGGGAATGCAAATCCCTTGATATCACGCCGTCACCGAAAGCGGTTTGCTATCAAGGAATAAAAGAAGTATGTTTTTGTTACCTGTCCTATTCTTGCACCCTCTCTACCTGAAAAGCCAACCAGGAGGTTTCGGCCCCGGTTTTTCCATGCCGGCCCAACATCATTCTAACGCTGAATATGTCATAATCTGGGGCAATTCAACGTATATCTCGATGGAATCCGTCATTGGTTTCACCTTGTTCCGCTCTCTCTTCCCGTTGTATCTTCTGGACGCCCCGATAATGGGAAACCAATTCCTGGAGTGCAAGTCGCCTTATAATATAAAAGTCTGGATATGGTAATTATGTTCAGCTATTAGAACCTGGGCAAAACGATTTTGCAGTGACGTGTGTCTCAGACAAATTTGTACGAGGGATCGTCCTGGACTACCCGTTTGGCTAATATATTGAATAGAGAAGTACTATGTAGCAAGGGCGAGGTTGCGGACCCCCGACCCTATTAGCTTATGTTCTCGGCCAATCACATTAACTTTCGGGGTTGCCCCTGAGGCCCAATCATAAGAGTACGCGGGCAGTGCATGCCCGTTATTACTAGCCCCCTAGCCCGGAGAACTGGTCATTCGACTTGTATGGATTCATTTTCCAAGCCGCAACTGCAAAGGGACACAGTGAACGCGAGGAGCGTGACAAGTATCTCGCCAACATGCAGCATGCGTACCGAACTCTGCTTCCAATCACCGGGCACCCATCCAGCACCACCCATCGTCTTCGACGGGAAGTAGTGGTAATAGCAGCGGCAACGGTGGCTAGGATAGCAGTGGCCATGGGGGCCTGGATCGGGTAATCATCGCAATCCTAATCAGCCGTCTTACAACCAGTGCCGCATCAAGAAGACTTGTGTAAATAATATCCCACGCTCCCCTTGTGCCTGGTTAATAAGGCAATCGTGTGTCCGCAGCGCGATTGGGACCGGCCGAAATGCTCTACCTACCGAAGACGAGGGAGTGAGTGTAGTTACAGAGAGAAGGCCGACATCGATCGCAACTCGAGCGAGATTATTGATGCCTTGCAGTCCATGTCGCAGCGAGATGCCTTCGCTGTCCTCAGGTCATTGAGAGCAACCCGAGATCCCGGTGTCGCCTTGAAGATGGCGAGGAGTAGAACACAGCCCTCCGAGGATCCTGCAGAGAACAACCAGGTGATTGGAATAGGAGCTATCAGTATTCTGATTCACTTGGCCAAATAGACATGGAACTTTCTAAGCTGAAGAACGGTTGCTTTATTCTAGTGAGAGTTGGAAAACCAGGATGTAGTATCAGTACAAGCAATACTAAACTATAGTAGTATTCTAATTTCTAACCCTAAGTCTAGTGTTAGTTGTGTCATATTCATAATTCATCTCATTAGTTATAATCATCAAGTCTTTTGTACTAAAGCTACAGAAATTGGTTGGAAGGTTAAATTATAAATTTAACCTCTATCTTGTCGAGCCACAGCTCTTGTACAACTGCATCAGCTGCCCGCTTGAAGAATAGTCTTTATATGTAGAGAATAATGAAAGAGCAAGGCATACAGTGGGTAAATAAAATGGTAAGTTTATCACGCTGTAACAGGCAACTTTAGGGATACATATACCTAGTTAGACAGAAACTAAATGGAAGTTATATTGAGACAATTATCTTTGCCCAATTTTCTCAACCTATCCTAGCCCATGCATGTGTTTGTGCTCCCAGTGAAGTGAAATCTAGGCAAAGAAGATGCATATTCATACATCAAACCCACCTTCGACCCTTGATAGTGCTCTGTTGGGCATTAAAATCCTGTTTCTTGCATTATTTTTGCCATTGAACCCGAGGATTTCTATAGCTCTTATAATTATTTGTCTATATAATGCTCCATGTTCTCTTGACATTCGATCCGGTCCCGTTCTATCCTCTACGCCCACATAGCCCAACTTGAACAACTCCCTGGAGATCCTGGTCTCATATAGCTACAAGTTTCCGCTTCAGTTATCTTGCCTACATCTTCTCTCATGTAGCATCGGATACCCGGGCTTCATAGCATCCAGCTTCAAACGTGTCCTGCGAAATACGAGTTTCTTTAGGCGCTAACAGCTCGTTTACCTTGCTTTGTTTCATCCCTTACCGGTACTCGCATCTCCAATAGCCTCAGAAAATATCTCTCCCGAGTTTCCTTCGTCTCACCAGCAACGAGCAAGTCCAGCGATGCCAGAAGCGCCAACACACCATAAGCCTTCGTTCCCGCTCCAACGATACCGCAAATCATCCCTCCCACCGGCACGAACTACCGCGGCAATGTGAACAACCCACGCAGCCAGAGCGCCGACATCCCCGAGGACGAAAACTGCGCGACGTGGTGGACGAACCTGCCGACGCACTGCACCTACCAGGTGCTGTTCGGCAGCATGTGCGGCGTGGGGACCATCAGCTGCGCCTACCTCAACGCGCCCGACGGCACGCACCGCACCAGCGCGGCCAAGGTGGAGCTGATGGACTGCGCCGCAGTGGAGCGGTTCATGGCGCGGGTAAAGGCGCGCGAGATCCGCGTCGGTGGCCGCATCCCTGTTGTCACAATGAGCCGGATCCGCGAGCCAGGGCGACGGCGGTCGCAGGTCCCGCCGACCTCGTCCGGCGAGACCGTCTCGAGGCGCTCCCGCAGGCGGGTTAGAACAAGATCAGCTACGGCCTCAAGAGCGCGACGTCTTCTGTCCTCGACGACGGCCGCGCCCAGGTCGAGTTCCGCTTCGCGTAGTGCATCGTCCAGGCGGTGCGGGCTTGGGGCGTCTTCGTCGCACAGAGGCGCGGTCTTGGCTTGAGGGAGGAGAAGAGGGCCCTCTAGGAGGCTGTCTCGTGTTAGCTCGGACCGGATCCCTCCGAGTAGTCTTCTGCGAGTTTACCAGAGGGTTGGAATCGACTGATGGTGGTCGTTAGTGATAATTGGTGAACTGAGAGGCAGCGGGAGTCACAGTGATTCCTCATCATTTCTGTGAATATTCAGTCATGGCTATCGGATAGGTGATGTGGTAGATTAGTAGTAATGAAAGATTTGTTGGGCTTCTCGATGCTTTATGAAAATCTGCTCTACGATCAGATAAGCTATCTTCGCATTCGTCCCTATAATGCCTGTGAAAGTTGTCTGGTGATCGCAACTCTGCTCGGAAAGTGTACTCAGCATTCCAGGCTCAAGCGCTTGAAAAAGTCACCGGATCTAATCTTAAATACATAAGGCCGCCACTAAATGATCCAAGTTATTCTAATCTTACATTAGAGGCTCAAGGCTGAGGTGTCAAAAGTCCCACAAAAAACTCTGCTCAAAATCCAATACAGGATTTAGTTCTGTCCAAAGAGAGTCAAGATTGTCCGTCGACTGTTCCCCCCTGTAGTTGAAATTCCTGGTTGTCTCGCTGCTTATCTCCTTGTCGTCGTCTGAATTTCTGTTATAGTTTATCGCCTCCTCATCAAAATCCAATACAGGATCTGGGTCTGTCCAAAGAGAGTCAAGATTCTCCGTCGACCATTCCTCCCCGTAGTTGAAATTCCTGGTTGTCTCGTTGCTTATCTCCTTGTTGTCGTCTGGATTTTTGCTATAGTCTATCGCATCCTCCTCGTTTGAGTCACCGCTACAATCTGACGAAGCGTGATCCCACTTGGACCAATGAGCGACAAGCTCCTCGCCACTTCTCCCCCTTTTAGCAGCATGCTGTCGTATCATATCAGCAAATACCAAGCGATCATTCTTCTCTGCAAACTTTATTGCCCCTCTGTATCCGCTTTCCCCTCTCTCAGAGCTTAGAGCCCCTATGTTGAGGAGGAACTGTCCCATGTCAAGGCGACGACAAACCACGGTTCCATCAAGAGCACAGAAACCCCGTACTGCTGCAGCAGGGGCATTGATGTCAGCTCCATTATCAAGTAGCAAGAGCGCGATTTCGAAGTGCCCCTCCATTGCGGCAGCTTGAAACGCTGTGACCCCGCCGTCAGAAGCAGCAGGAGCATTAACATCAGCGCCACTATTGATCAGATACTTGACCAACTCTATATTATTTCGGTGGTCCACTTCTTCTTCTAAGCAGTAACCACAAGCAGCTTGGAGAGCCGTCCGTCCGTAACTTCCTTTTGCTTGTCGGTTCACATCTGCTCCTCTGTGTATTAGAAACTGAACCAGTTCTAGACAACCGGTTCTAGCTGCCGCTTGTATAGGCGTGTACTGGGTACAGAGGTCATCCTCTGGACATTTCGAGCAGGAATACGCGTTAATGTCGGCCCCACTATCAATAATTCTTTGGATTTCATTGCGTGGGCGATTGCATCGAATGAGAACCGAGAGCACACTGCTATGCGTAACTGATATCCCACATTCAAGCAAAAACTCCAGAAGGCGAAGACCTTCCTCTAGCTTTTTGACATTAAGCGGGAAAGTGCAGCCGTGCAAACAGGCTTCTAATAGGCATATTTCGGTTTTTGTTGCGACCTCTGCTAGAAGCTGGGCGTTCAGAAGGTATTGAACCTTTCTCAATCTATCCGTCCCATCATTGCAGTGATTCCTATATCTGATGATCTCCCACAGAAGTTTTAGTGGGCTTGTATCGTGGAGATCTGCTCTCAGTTTTGCGTTTCGCGATACCAAGTATTTGATCATTTCGTAGCTGGCGACACCACACTCTCGCTCATTGTAATCACCCGGAAAGTAGCGGTGGATACACGAACTCAAATTCGAACACCCAACGACAGTCCTTTCTTTGCCGTCGACTGTAAGAGGCGCATTAATATCAACCCCCTGGTGAAGTAGCCAATCTACCGCATCGTAGTTGTTGAGTTTGGCAGCCATGCACAGTGCCGAAGCACCTTGTGCCCTAAAATCAGCGCCAAAAGACGATAGGAGTTGCAATAAGTTGATCCCCTCTTTTTCAACCGCCTCACGCATAGCATCGGCGGTTATTTCAGCCCCTTTCCGACTTAAGATAGCGAGAATAGGGTGAACTGCAGGGTGCAGGCCTTGCCGCATAGCTCCTCTAACGATAAGAAATAGCATGGTGGACGGGCTTAAATCCACATGGAACTCTTGGAGACTGAAACTGTAATCAAGTAGAGTGTAAATAAGCTTGAAATTAAAACCCAATTCGCCCTGCCTAAGGAACTCTTCAACCAGGAATATACCTAATAATGTGTGCCTCTTCTTAGGCACGGGTGAGGGTCTCGAGCACAGATATCTGTGCAGTGACTCAATACCCTCATTTGCCGAGGAACGAAGACCGGGACGTGTGAGCTCCGTTTTGAACCTGACGCTGTGGCTAACAAGGTGAGAGTATAAGTCAGGATTCTTTAAGGAGATGTAATCTAGCGCCGTGGGCATCCAAGAGGCGGGGCTGTACTTGGCATATCCCTTAACCTTTGTTAACATTTCTGATGAAAGAGGCGCGTCAACATTAACGCCTGCTTCGATACACCAATCCATGATTCGCAACTTTTCAGCCCTCATAAAGTCGATAGATACCCCAGCTTCACTAAGGTCTGTAAGGCCTTCCTGCGTAGCTTCGAGTAATAACTCATTGAAGACCTTAGTCAATAGGCTCGTATCTCGGTGGAGTCTTGTAGCGTCGACTTCAATTGCATTTTTAACCAACAACCGGGCACATTCTATATGGCCACCAGCGACTGATTCAAAAACTGCTCTGATGTAATTTTCTTCATAACTGGCCTCTTCAAAGGGATTGCCATTAGGGTATGTGTCAATACGTAGCAAGGTGCCACACGAGGAAACGCAACCAAGGTGCGCAGCGAACCCGAGGTATTGACCGTGACAGACCCATTCCGGATGGAGACGCACCACAGCCTCAATAAGACCAATGAAATCGCTTTTGCGACGTAATATGCTCGAAAACTCCAGCAGCTTTCCAGCTGCTATTTGGATAGTCGGAGAGTCACTCTCCAACACCTTCAGTAGGACCTTTTTTGGAGTCAAATTGAAGATTACCTCGAGAGGTCCATTGAGTGGCTTTCTAGGATATGGCAGGTACACGTTGCGGTTGGCGAGTCGGTATAGAGCGCTTGATAGTCGGTCAATATCGGAGTTCAGGTCCCTGTTGACTGAACCGGGTTCGGAAAGAGCAAAAGGTTGGAGCAGTAGGGTATCGTCAGTGTCCGAGTTCCTCGAGTTGTTTAAATGATGTGGACCATGGTTGGACTCGTTGCCCTCCATATGGGGTTTTCTCAACAATAACCTAGCACTGCCTGCATAACACCCTGTCAAAACAGAAATGAATCCATACTGGGCGTCCTACTCACTAAGTATTTGCATTCTGAGCATACTCGATGGGACTTCTTGGAGCCTCGATCTATAGAATGCCATGACAGGACTGAGGGTTACCGGCGAGATAGAGAATACACTCTCCATGGCATCCATCACATGCCATGGTGCTACTCCCTTGTAGTATGGGCCGGCGGCTCTCCGGACGATTGGGACTGGTGAAGGTGTTCGCATGATAACGTCATCTGGAAGCTGGGTGGTTTTATCTGCACCTGGAGGTCAGAAATCGTTCTATCTGCTACCGTTTCTTCTCTCGAGACAAGGGAAGATAGACATGTATAGCTTGGATTGAGGAAAATCTTACCGTCGATGTGTTCCCTGGCTCCCGAACGTCGGATTTCTTTCCAGGCTTTGTCCCATGGTATTCGTGTGCCGTTGAGATATATTGCAGTGTGCCTGTTGCCACTACTCATGTATTCTCGATATATTGCAGACCAATCTCTGCGCTTCAGTTTCCTTCGCAGACCAAGATGATCGCGCAGCTTCGACTCGTAAGTGGACAGGCTGTTTTAGTTATATATTAGTTACTTGTTATTCACAGAGTTAGTCAATTGGTACTGACGGCGTGATAGGAAATCCATGTTCAGTTTCCATGATTTTCTTCACATTTTTTAGCGTCTTACGCTTTTTCTGATATAGCTCTCGCAGAGTACTCTCATTCTCTCTCCATATGTCCTTTTGCGACGCAGTAAGCCGCGCTCTAGGAGGAGACATGGGAACACTGTGATAAAGGGATGTCTAGATCGGGGTTGACATGGATAGCGGTAATAACTAGAAGTCTTAGGATCAATAGACATAGAGCAAGTGACCAGATTTGCGGATATCGGGAGCTGCCTTCGGAGCATTTATGGTCGAGAGGCCAAGCAGTTGTGACAATACGCGAACCTGCCGCTTGTATCCCCATCCTCCAGGGATCCGGCTGGTAGGCGCAAAGTTCAGCTGTCCAAAATCTGCTTGCATAAGAAATGTGTCGCGGTAATGTGGGTCTACAGGGAGCGGGGGAATGTAGTTCCCCCTGCTCCCTGTATATAAGAAGCATGTTACGCACTATTATGTAGAGTACAACTTTTTTTAATAATATATTTAAATTTACTTTATATAATTGCATCTAAAAAGTGTACCTAGTCTACTTTTACTATTTTTTAATAAATAATGCTTTTTATAAAAATTATAAGCTTAGTTTACTAAAAACTAGTATGTTAAAAGCTTAGTATAATTATTTTATTTATATTTTAATAAATTTTTTTTATTATTATTTATTTGTATTTAAAAACTATTTTATTAAGCAAGCAGCTTATACTATATTACTTAAATTACTATATCTTTTTTAATACTTTTAAAAGCTAATACTATGCTTTATATAAGTATAAACTAAATTAGCTAGTTTATTTAACTATAATATTATATAACTATTAATAATATTTAAAATAAAGTTAACTTAAGTGCTAATAACTTTAACTTTAGCACAATAAAAATATTAAAAATATTTATAAAAAATTTTATAAAAAGTATAATTTTAAAAAAGCAGTTTTTAATGCTTTTTTTTTTAAATAAAGCTAGTAAAACTACTAAAAATAATAATAATAATATTATTTAAGCAACCTTAGTAAATTTTATTAATAAAAAAATTATAATATGCTTAAAACTAAAAAGCACTACCTTTTTTTTTATGCTAAGCATATAAGTAAGCAAAATAAACTACTATATAATAATTTATATTTAAATTTAAAAAATAATAAATAAAATAATTTTTATTTTAGTATTAGCTAAGCTGCTTTTTTAAAGTAAAACTAGCATATAAAACTTTATTAAAAGCTTTAAAGCTAAGCTTGCGCTAATAAAAGCTGCTTAGCTTACTTTAGCTTATAAAAAATATATTTATATATTTAAATAAGTAAGTTAGCTAAAAGTTAAACTTAATAAGTAAATTTTAAACTTTAAAAAAGTATACTTTAAAGCAAAAATATAATAAATTTTTAAAGTTATAAAATTACTAGCAATAAAAAATTTTTTTAAAGCAATTAGCAAGTATATAGCTTTAAAATAAGCTGCTTAATAATTTGCTAAAATTATTAAATAAAAGCAACTTAAGCTTTTATACCTTATATTAAAGCAGTATATAATAGTTTTTAATAACTTTATAAAGCATAATTTTATAAGCATAAAACTTAAAAGCTTAAAAATTTTTATAACACTTTAAAAAAAATTATTAAAGCTATTTTAAAAAGCTAATAATAGCTAAAAAAATAAAGCTAATTAAAAAAGCAGTTTTAAGCTTAAAAAAAAAAAGTACTATTATTTTTGCTTTTAAAACTTATAAAAGCATTATTAAGCTTTATAAAAATATAAGCATATATAAAAAGCTATTATAAGCTTTATAATATGCTTTATAAAAATAATTAAAAAGTAAGCAAAAAATATTAAGCAAAAGTAAAATTTTATATGCTATAAAAATATATATGCTAAAGTTAATAAAAATAAATAGCAAATATTTGCTTTATTTAAAAGTAAGCGCTAAAATAAAAATAAAGCTAATTAAAATAAATAGCTTAATTTTAATATAATTTTTATAATAATTAATTATATGCTTATATTAAATTATAATGCTAGCATACTTAATATTTATATAATTATAAAGCTAAAGCTTTACTTTTTATTTAAAAATATTATATTAAATAATTATAGTACTTTTTACTTTATTAACTTTATAAAGCTACTTATATTTAGTTTATTAGTTTTTACTAATAATAATAAATTAGTTAAAATAAAAATAAACAGCTTTTTTATTATAAAAAAAAATAAAAAAATTATTTAAAGCATTTTAAATAGCGCTTAAAAACTTGCTATAATAAATATAACGCTTAAAAATATAGCTTTAATAAATAAGTTTTATATAAATATTATATTAAAAGCTTGCTTTAAAAAAAAAAATTTAATATTATAGCTTTAACTACTTTTTTTAATATAAAAGCATAAAATTTAATATTATAATAAAAAACTTAAAAAGCAATATAATTTAGTTTTTTTTAAATATAAGCTTATTTTTATTTATTTAAGCAAACTATTAATAATATTTTTTATTATAATATAAAATAAAATCTTATTAAGTGCTACTAGCTTAATTATTATAATATATAAAAACTATTTATTAACTAATTAAAGCTTAAAAAAAATATTAAGCTTTTTTAGTATTAAAAAACAAGTTATTTAAAACTATATATGCTTAAAGCTTTAGTTTATATAGCAAAAAAAGTAAAAATAAAAAAAATAAAAAAAGTTAAATATAAAGTATATGCTAAAATATATACTTTATATATTATTTTAAAAAAAACTTTAAAAAAGTATGCTATATAGCTATTTTAAAAAGTTAATTAAAATTTATTTAACTACTTATAAAAATATAATATATTTAATTAAATACTTACAATTAAAAACAAATATAATAAAATATTTTATATTTTTATATTAATAAATAAATTAAAAAAATAAATATTATAGCAACTATATAATTTTAAAAGCTAAATAATATATTATTATTAGCTTTTGCTTTATAAAATATATAGCAATAATAAACTTAAGCTAATTTCTTAAAAAAAAACAAATTATATTTTAATAGTAAGCTATAAAGTAAAACATAAACTTTAAAATATTTTTAAACTATATTAAAAAGCTTATTAAAAAAAGTAAGCAAGCAAAACAAAAAATTATAATTTATAGCTTAAAAATATTAAAAAAAGCAAAACTTTTAAAGCAGCTTTAGCTAAAAACTATATAAACTATTATATAGCTATATAATAAAAGCTTATTAAAAATATATAATTTATATATATTTATTAAAGTACTTTTATTTTAGTTTAAGTAATATTTTAAATAATACTTATTTAAACATATAAAAAATATTATATTAAATTTAAAACTTAAATAAAACAAAATTTATATATATAAATATAAAATATACTTAATAATATAAAATTAGCTTGCTAATAAAAATAAATAAGTATATAAAACTAAATAGCATGCTTATATTAAATATTTAATTAAATATAAAGCTTTTAACTTATACTAAATATAAATTTTTTAATTAAATAAAATAATTACTACACATAATATATGCTTTAATAAAAGCTTATTTTATAATAAAAAGCAAAAAAAGCAAGCTAAAAAAATTAATATAAATATTATTAATAAAATTATAAAAATAAAGCTAATGCTTATAAACTTAATTAATACTTTTTTTATATAAAAGCTAAAGCAGCTATAATAGTATAAGCAAATTATTAATTTTTTTAATAAAATTAAAAGTATACTTATTACTACTAACTTTTTTACTAAAGGCTAATTAAAAAAAATTAAGTTAAAAATAAGTATAACTAATAAACAATAAAAATAAAGTTTAGCTGCTTTTAAAAATTAGCTATATAAACTTATAACTTTTTAAAAAATGCTAAAACTAAATTAGTAGTTAAAAAAGTTAAAAAATAATTTAAATATAGCTGCTTAGCAAAGCAGCAAAAAGCTTAGCATAGCTTTTATTAAAGCAGCTAACTTTATTAATAAAGTTTTTTAGTTTATTTATAAAATATACTTAAAAAATAAAATAATTATAATAAAATTATTAAAAAACTTAGCTAAAAACTTTATAAAAAATTATATTATTATAAATAGGCTGCTTATATAAGCATAGCGCTTTAAAAAACTATTTTGCTAGCATTATAATTTAGCAAGCGCTTATAAAATAAGTGCGCAAAAAACTATAAAATATTTATGCTTACTAAAGCAATATATAAAAAGCATAAAATATAAGTTTTAAATAATTACTATTAAACTAACTTTTTATTAAGCTTTTTTTTAAGCAAAAAAATAATTAAATAAAAAAAATAAAATGTATAAAATATTATATATAATATTTATAGCTATAGTAAGCTAAAAGCACGCAGCTTATATTAAAGCTATATTTAAATTATTTAAAATTTATTAAAATAATTTATTAAAACTACTTTTAAAAAAATAAAAAAAATTTTATAAGTACTTTATAAAAAAGCACTTTAAAAAAAAAGTAATAAAAAAAATTAAAAACTTAGTATATTTAAAAGCTTTAATAAAAATTAAAAAAAACAAAGCTAAGTATTACTTTTTATTTTTTAAATAAATATTTATTTATAAGTTTAATAAAAAAAGCTACTTAAAAATATATAAAATGTAGCTAATAGTTTAAAAAAATTAATAAAATAATATAATATTTTAGTTAACTTATATAACTATATTTATAGCTAAAATATTTAAAATTATAATAGCTTTAATAACAAAGTTTAATTTAAAAATAAAGCAATTTAATATTATTATTATATTTTTTAATACTTTTAAAAATAAATAAAAACTTATTTGCTATAAGCTTTTAAATAGCTTTATAAAGTTAAGCTATATTGCTTTTTTAAATAAAATATTATATAAGCTATAAAACTTGCTATTACTATAATATAAAAAGTTTATATATATTTTAAAAACAATTAGTATAATTATTTTTTTTAAAAAGCTTTATTTATTTTATACTTTTAATTACTAAATATTTATTATTTTTTATATAAATAACTTTTTAGTACTATACTATAAAAAATATAAAAAGTAAGCTTAAAAAATTATTAATAATATTAAAAAAGCTTATAAAATTAAAAATTAAAAAAATATTAGCTAGTTTTTAAAAATTAAAATAACTAAAAATTAAAAAGCTTATATAGTTAGCTTAAGCTATAATTAATATATTAAAAAAATTATTAAATAGTTTAAAGTAGCTAATAATAGCTAAATTTTAGTTATACTACTACTAACTAAAAAGCTTATTAAAAATAAAAAAATTGCTTTTAAAAAGCAAGTAAAATATTTTTAAAAGCTTATAAAGTTAATTTTATATACTAGTATTATAATATATTTTAATATAATATATATTATAAGCTTATTATTTTATTTTTTAACTAATTTTAGCTTAAAGCATATTAAAATAGCTAAGCAAATAATTTATTATTTTTATTATATTTAATATTTAAAAATTATATATAAATAATTTAATAAAAGCATACAAGCTTTAATTATTGCTAAAAATACTTTTTTTATAAATAATAAAAAAACTTAAAAATTATTTTATAGCTATATTATATTTTTATTTAAAAGTATAATTTTTTAAAAAGCTAAATACTAAAGTATAGTTTTTATTTTTATAACAAAAGCTAAAATTAATATATTAAGCTTAATAGCTAAAAAAACTATAGCTTTAAAAAAGCTTTTTTAAAATATAGCTTTTAAGCTTTATAAAAAATAAATAATTTATAATAATAATATTTAAGCAATTTATTTAGTAATAAAAAAGTATAATAAAATTATTACTATGCTTTGCTATATAAATATTAATAATATATAGCTTAAGCAAAAGTATTAAAAAAAATTATTTTAAATAGTTTATTTGCTTACTAATTAAATATTTATAAATAAGCTTATTAAAAACTTATTATAAGTATTATTTAAATATTTTTATATTTTTATTAATTTATAAAATATATATTATTTAATATAAAAAAGCTTATAAAATATAAAAATAAAAAACTAATTTTTTTATTTAAAAGCTAAAAGCTTGCTTATTAATATTTATTTTTAATAATTTTAAAAAATTATTAAGCTATAGCTTAGCAAAAGTATAATAACTAACTTAAATATTAAAAAAAAAAGCGTACAAGTGTAGCAGCAGTTTAAAAATTAAAAGCAAAAGCATTAAAAACAGCAGCAATAAAAGCAGCAAAAGTAGCAACAAAGCAATAATAAAAGCAGCAAGTATAAGCATAGCAAGTATAAAAGCAATAAGTATAAAAATAAGCATAGCTAAGTGTAAGGTTTTAAGCTTAGTACGTTGCAAGGTAATATGCTGGATTTTAAAAAGTAGTTATAAAAGATTACTTCTATTTAGTGTGCTAATTATATGTAGCCGCAAGGCCTTATTAGGCCTTTAGCTAATCCTTAAGAAGTGGTTGCTGCAATATGTACTAAGGTATGTACCCCTATAAGTGCGTGCTACAAGTACGTACCTAGTAGCAGCTTTTTTATTACACTGCTCTTTTTTTTTAAGCTGCTAGTTTTTAGCAGCTTATACTAATTAAGTAGGTTTTAACTTAACCTTATATTTTTTAAGCTTAAAATTTTAACTTTTACTTTTTTTAGCTACTAACTATTTGCTAAGCTGTTGCTTTTTTATTATTATTTGCTTTATTTATATATTATTTATAAATATTATTTTTGCACCTTTTTAGTTATGTTTTTTTTTTTTTTTATTTTTTTT
>Ga0247782_1000230_pt1 | contig 61473 bp, 57 predicted proteins | sample UWRJL019104C5_FD_179928 | JGI IMG/M metagenome (GOLD analysis project Ga0247782, IMG submission 179928) | Plant litter microbial communities from Arlington Agricultural Research Station in Wisconsin, United States - UWRJ-L019-104C-5 | ecosystem: Environmental > Terrestrial > Plant litter >...
CCTGCTATACTGTAACTGATGTATATATGGCTTGTAACAGTAACCAACTTGAGGGCAGGTAACTTAGTAACTCATGTCCTTTTGCAGAATTTACCTCAATAGTGTTGCGGCCATTGTAGTGCAAACGTGAGTGTAAGTGTGTGTATGACTTCAAGTAGGCTGATATACAGTGCCAGTGATATTGGTAGACCAAGTATTAGATCTGCTTGCTGTCTGCCAGGCGGCACTAGTTAAATTCAGGCTATGGGTGCCCCCCTACTAATTTCATGGGTGCCCCCCTACTAATTCTCAAATACTATATACTTAGTAGATGCCTACAGATTAGTGCCAGGTACATACCTAAAGGTACACAATCCTTGTACTATATCCTATAGGTAATACTTATTACGCCGCGGTGAACAGCTTGAACATCATGGCCTTGAGGTTCAATTGTTACCTCAGTATACCTAGGTTGTATTAGGTATTACTAGGTATAACCTGGACTTTTGCCGGACCTGTTACTTGTGCATAGGTACGCACATCCTCCGGACTCATACTACTAGTAGTCGAGGTGTTTCGTGTTTCATGTTCCATGAATAATCTTCCAGGCCGGTATGACCTTCCAGATAGAACCGGATGCCGGCGAAGGGATAGTTTTCCGGTAAGAGCGACCCCATGAGGCAGTGAAATGGTGCCTTCCAGTTCGTGTTGGTCGGGTAGGTAGGTAGGTATTATATGACAGGATTTACTCGTTACTACTTCCAAGCCGCCTCCTTGTCTTGGTCTCTTTCTCGTCTTCACCATGTCTGCTTCCTCTCCTCTCCTCTCCTTTTCCCTCTCCCTCCCTAAGGTACCAAGGTAGGTAAGTAGGTCGTATGAGCATTATGAATAATTACTAGGTAGCCTCATTCTTTCGTTTTCTTTGCCAGATATGCCTGCCCTGCCTCTCGACCGGTTTGTGCCTTTCAACGTACTATCCTCTGATCGTTTTCGAGCCAACAAGAAGCCTCATGAGCTATCGACGTCTGAACGACTGCTTCGTACCGAGGATGGCGGTCCGGACTCATTCTGCTTTACCCCTAAGCGGTCTGTGCCCATCGCATCTCGCCGCCTCGCCCGGTCCGACTGTGGAGAGCGCCGCCGGGGCACCGTATTGGGTCTCTGCCCACTTGACCGCCAGGTCAGCCATGGGGCCGTGTGGTCTATCGGAGGCACGGCTCCCAGCGGTGTTGCTGTAGATGGGGGCCGTGGTCGGCTTGTCAGCTCCGGTACTAACGCTCGCTTATACACCACATCCTTCTCCAACCTAAAACCGAAATCCGAAGAGGACCAGGAGAAGCACGAAGGCCGGCTCGCTTTGGCCCTTAAGATCGACCGCGCTCGGCGCGTCCTCGACTACGACGGTTTCTCAACTTTTCCTCAATGCAAAAGGAAGACTCGGCCGTCCTTGAAATTCGCCAAAACCATATGGACAGGAACAGAATGGTCCAACGACCAGCACTCCACGCCCAGTGAGTTCTTCCGTCAACTGGATAGTTTGTAACGGGCGAGGAGGCTCACATACCGTAGAAGCACCGAACGACGACCACGTTTTGCCCAATGCTCCTTTCAAGTGAGTCTTGGTCTAGCCACCCACACGACAAGTAACGCGAGTTGCTTATTCATCTTAGGGTTTTGGACGCGCCTGGCCTACGTGACGATTTCTACTGCTCCGTCATGGATTATTCCAAGTCGTGCAACACGTTGGCTGTCGGCCTCGGTAACCTCTTATATGGGTGGTCGGAGGCAACAGGCGTCACCCTTCTAAACCCCGGTAGTCAGGATGGTGCTTGGCTAACTTCGTTGGCCTTCTCGTCCGAACAGGGTGGAAAGTCTATACTGGCCTTTGGTCGGTCCAACGGGTCTCTTTCACTGATGTCCTTGTTCGATAGCTTACTTCCACGCTTCGAGGCACAGCAGCCGGCACCTGTCGCTTGTCTCTCTTGGCGGCCGACCGTAACTATGCGACCATCATTGAATCCACACAACCCTGGCGTCAAGGTAGGCACGGAAGACCTTATCGTAGGTGATGAGAAAGGAGAACTCTACTACTACTCCGTTGAGTGGCCCGAGGCCTAGGAGGTGACTCGCGATAATTGGGCTGGGGCGATGACTCTGCTGGTCCGCATCAAAATCCATGCACAGCAGATTTGTGGCCTTGCATGGTCGCCTACAGGGGCAGACTTTGCCACGGGTGGAAACGACAACCTCTGCTGCCTCTTCCAAACGAGCAAGATTCTAGATGAAGAGGACGGCGAGGCCAAGATGGAAGTATCTCCAGCAACATCTTCAGGTGGCACTTCTGAGCGCACTTCTCAGAATCCTTCTCAGACTGTTTCCCAACGTACCTCACTAAACATCTCGCGGGAACCCGTTCAAACGGTTTCCCCGCTCTGTTCATCTGATCAAACGAGTAGTGCAATATCACCTTGTGAAGAGGGCGGAGCAAGTTACTATACAATGCCACGGACTTTGGTTCGATACTTCCCCACCGGCTCGGAAAAGCACCGCTGGCAACACGCGGCTGCTGTTAAGGCCATCGCTTTCTGCCCTTGGCGCGAAGGGCTGATTGCGACGGGTGGTGGTTCCAACGACAAGTGCATCCACTTCTTCCACACGACGTCAGGTGCCGCGCTGGCGACTATCTCGGTAGCGGCCCAGGTCACGTCACTGATCTGGAGCAAGACGCGCCGTGAGATCGCGGCGACGTTCGGGTATGCGCAGCCCGATCATCCGTATCGGATCGCCATTTTTAGCTGGCCGGATTGCCGACAAGTCGCTGCCATACCGTGGGAGGGCGAACATCGTGCGCTGTATGCCATTGCGTATCCCGGCGGTCCGTCGGATACATACCGCACGAAGCAGAGATTGAAGAGCAGGACGGCCGAAGAAGGCTGCATTGTCGTGGCGAGCAGCGACGAGAGCATCAAGTTCCACGAAGTATGGCTTGCAGGGCGTAAGGCTACGACGTTTGGCAGCGGTGTCCTCGCGGGTAGTGACATCCTGGAGATGGAGGAGGGCATCGATAAAGAGGGCGACGTCATTCGCTAACCACTGCGTATATGATATAGAGCTTACGTGTCCATGCGAGTTGCCACAGCACAAGTCGCGTTCTTTAGTAGCTCATTTTATAGTCTAGTAGTTCCCGGTAGGGTTGAAATAGAGATTGCACAAGCTACTATACCTCCTAAAATCACCGCCCGGGGAAAATCCTGGCTTAGTCGCGTGGTCCCACTCGTGTTGGATCTCGTTTACTCGACATGCATTTCACATACTTATCTATATATCCCAGTCCCAGGTTGGCTCCGAGATGGGATGATCTGATTACTCTGCTCTATCATAGGGACCCTGGACTTCGGTGTACAGGTGTTGTCACCAGGCTAAGTTCAGGTGGAGAAATTTAATGCTTACCGTTCTGGGGGTGAGGTTGGGATGATACCTGCTCGCTCGATCAATTATCATGAGCTTAAATATAGGATAGGTAAAAGCGTTCATGACGTATGAGTAGCGAAGAGTAAGCACGTGGATTAGATTCCCTTATCGACCCAGATAAGCCTGGATTAGCTAAGGGTCATTTAATCCATTTTCGGCTTGGTCACGTTACCCACTGCTTGCAGGCCGCCCATTCATCTCTTCCCCGCCATTCCGCCTGCCAAATGACGCCCTGACCAATCCATCCCCACTTCCAATCCATCAACTCCCCACCGCCAGTTACGGTACGTCCCAATCTTACCGCTTAATTGCTTTGTACTTACCAATCGCAACTCTTCAATCATCAGCTACCTACTCAGGAACCAGACCGAGTCTGTACTTCGACGACATTTCCGCTTCTTCTTTTAGCAAGTCATCAGCTCCCATCATCAGGGTCAGCCGCCGACCGACTCATATCGCACAGCGCACGAAAAAAAAGTGTGTGAGTTATTAATCCGATGAGCAAGCACCTACCCGACCGTCTCGTCATTCGTCATTGTCACCTGCCCATCAACCCCTCCAGCGATCTCTCTATTTGTTGTATCGTGTTCTTGTTGATGGCCACATAAGGGCTATCCCTAAGCAGAACCATTAGAAGAAAGATTTTGCAAGAAAGAAGGAAGCAGCAACCCTCAGTAACAAATCACCTATCTATTTGTCTGCTTAATACCTGAACTGCATCGGTGCACATTGGTAGCATCAAGTGTTGATACCGACCACTAGATAGGCAGTTAGGCAAGCAAGCATTACGCCCCTCCAGCGTGAGTGAGCTAGTTAGCACCCTGGATACCTACCTGCTGCCTACCTAGCCGTACCTCAGCAACGAGAGGCAAGCACAACAGGGAGAACAGGCAGAACAGGCAACCTTATCCATTCGTTGATCACACGCAACGCAGCACAGCACACCGTATTACTCTTATTCTCTCTGTTCCATCTTATTCTCCCCTACGCCTGCTGACTGTGACATCTCGTCTTTCACCTCTCAGCCTTTCTTTCCCATCTCTGTCTCTTATCTTCCGCATCTCTTGATTTGGCTTTCCGTATTCTTGCGCAGTGCTTGTCTTGCTGGCTGCTTTGGCAAGTTTTAAGTTCTACCCTACATCCCCACCTAAACCGGTACAGCCGCCTTGTTCACTCTCTCCCCTACAGTTTGTTCTGTCGTCCTACTCGCAAGGTCAAACCTTAAACCTATAAACACACATTTAACACCCCGTTTTCTGGACAGTAACCGATACTCACAACTGACGCTTTCTCTCATCTTCAGTCTTGTCGACTCAAGTGACCATACATTATCAACACCATCAAAATGCGAAGCAAGTTCAAGGACGAGCATCCCTTCGAGAAGCGAAAGGCCGAGGCTGAGCGCATCCGTCAGAAGTACGCCGACCGTATTCCTGTATGTGAACAACCAGTTGATCCCTTTCTCTAAAGAGACTCTCCCTGTTCTAACGTGTGCTCCCCATCCGACAGGTAATTTGTGAGAAGGTAGAAAAGTCCGACATCGCTACCATCGATAAGAAGAAGTATCTCGTTCCCGCAGATCTCACCGTCGGCCAGTTCGTCTACGTGATCCGAAAGCGCATCAAGCTATCACCGGAGAAAGCCATCTTCATCTTCGTCGATGAGGTGCTGCCCCCGACCGCTGCTCTCATGAGCAGCATCTACGAAGAACACAAGGACGAGGATGGGTATGTCCAACTATCCGGCCCCCAAAACCTGGTTCTTTCGCTCCTTTGTGATCCGCAAGTGACTAACTGTGTCCTGTGCCTATCCAGCTTCCTCTACATCACCTACTCGGGCGAGAACACGTTTGGCGAGACTGCCTAGAGTTTTCGTTCAGCTGCGTTCAGCTGCGTTTTTCCATGGGATTCATTGGCGTTGACGGGTCTGACTTATATGTTTGCGATAATACTATGCGCCAGGTCAATGCTACATGCATTGCGGGAAGAGGAAGGGCGTGTTGGAGGTTGAAGATGGCTGATCAGTTTGTCGCTGGGGATTCCAGCCTTTTATTAGACAACTCTCTGAAGGCAAATCGCATTCTTATCCCACCTTCCTGATCAGTGAGCATGTCAAGCAGTATGATCTACAGCGGCGTTTCCAGATTGCTTGGCCTTTCTTGTTCATTGTTTCATCTGCTCTCTTTCGCGTTTCCGTAGTGTTGGCTGGAAAGACCATTGAGAGCCGGGGCGGTTTCCTTAGCCCCTTCGCCCTCCTAGTACCGTCCGTCCCATCAATTCCAATAGTTGTCATATCCACCTTAAAGTCAGTATTGTATTGCAGAATAGCCATTAGGAAGGCCGGTAATCGAGGTCAATCAGCATAGGTATGGCCGTCAATCTAAGTATTCTTAATGCTTAGCTTGGAGATAGATGCCCAGCCAACGGCTTGACTTGTATATACTTGTTCTGATCCTACTGTATAAGTACCTACCTAACCTAGTATGTTGGGGCCGTGTGGGGTTGTATAGTATTCTCTTAGAGAATGCCTATTTTACGAACCGCTCGGTAGATACATCTGTAGGTTCTTACCATTTATCATCCTCTTTTCACTCCTCGAAATATCAAGTCTAGAACTCACTCGCTCCCTTGTGTGCTTAGCTCGTCACCAGGTAGGCAAGTGTAATCTCTATGTCATTCGAGACCGGCAGATCGGCTAAGCGACGGTGACGGCGATAGCAATACTGCGACCACGCTTGTTGTTATCCACCCACCCATCTGACCTTCCCTCCTCCCATGTGCCTATCTATCCCCGCCCATTCATCTGCCCACCTACCGTAGCATACCAGATTTGACCCGTTACCCTATTTACTACCACCGCTCTACGGGGAGAATACGTGAAGGTTCCCTAAATATCCCAATATCTCGAATTGACAACGAGGACGAGTGAATTTTGCCTGTTCTGCTCTGTTCTGCTCTACCCTCTTTTCCCTTAATATATACCTAGGGAAACATAATCGTATCGCTTCTTCTTCTACTTCTTCCCCCCAAACCCAAATTTACCTAATAACCTGTTCTTCCCTGAGCTGACCTTTGTGCCCTCGTCAGAAGAAGAATCTAAGACGCCGATCTGTAGGCTGGATCTGTAGCGTTCTAAAATGCCTCTGCGGTGGTATTTGTCGAATTTCTTGGTCGCGTCTTTGCCTGCTATGCCGCTTAGGACTGTTGAGTGAAGGTGGATGGGAAGTTAGTATGGCCTCTTATGTTGAGAGGAGGACGAGATGAAAAGGAAAGGAGCGATCGGGAAAAGTGGGTGTGAGAAATGGTGAAGGTGCCGTATGTGCGTATCTTATATTGATGCGCAAGTACGTGTGAGTAAATGAGTGCCAGAACGAGTGACTGAACATGAATACCTGGGTAGGTAAGTATGTCACATGTGGAGGTAAAATATACATGCACGTTCATTTCACCTACTTTTAGCACCGCCGGGATGCTCATCCTGAAACTCGGTCATGTCGAACACCTCGTTATCGATGACGAGCCAGATGTTGGTCTTCAAGTTATGCTCTCCAACTTCCTTCATCGTATACTTCTTCTTCGGCAGCGGTGTAGTCGCTGTAGCTGCTTTTGTTGCTATCGTTGTTGCTACCGAGATGGGCGCATGTGTGTTTCCCACCGCCACCGCCGTGGGAGCTTCGGTCTCATTTGCAGCTGCTGCGGCTGTCTCGTGCTGCAGGGGAAGAAACGACATCCTACCAAGCTCTCTCTGTGCTCTTTTATGTAAGTAGCGAACAAGAAAATGGTATAATAGACGCTCTAGTAAGCGGTGCTGACATTTCGTGAGTGATACTTGCAATCGTATCTGGCAAGCGAGGTGAGTCAGGAATGTGAGGTGCTGTGATATGACGTGAGGTCACAGAGCGAAACACCGTTTGCAAGTGCAATATCGCAATGTTTGGTTGTAGTAACGAGTGACTGAGTGAGAGTGAGTGAGTGAACCCCACGAATGGCCCCAAAATCTGGGGCGAAGCCTTGGTCGTCCGTCAGCCGTCATGTATCTCGTTATTTTCGGTGCCGAGGCTTTCTTAGTGAGGGAGGGACTCAACTCCTCACGAATTAAAAGGGGAAATAATTTCCAGCCTACACAAGGCAAGGCGGACCCTCTCTTGTCTCTCTCCGCACTCTCTCCCCAAACCTGTTGCCACAAATGTAGGAAATGTCACTGCAAATGTCACTGCCGGTTCTAACTAGGGTAACTACCTAGATATCGACGTGCGGATGACTGCTTAGAGGCGTTTAGATATCTATCCATTGCCATCACCTAGATAGTTCATGCAATGGTGATGGCAGTGGGACTTTTCTCCGTCACTCACACGAGAGCGCAGACACCCCCCTGGCTCATTAGTATAGACTTCGCTTTCGTAGAACTGGCACAATGAACACCCGCACCGTCGTGATTAATGATGGCATCTTATTCTGCGTAAATGTAGTCGTAGCAAATATTAATCCCGCATGCCTCCCATTCCCATTCCTAGTGTAGCATGTGCTTATCCTCTTCTGTTCCGTTCCATCCCGTAATACACTTAGACCCCTTGTCATGACGCCACATCACCGTTTCCGTTTAAAATAGTCGGCTTTCTCCTTCTGCAGGAGCCTAACCGTATGTTTGAAATCGTCAGCTTCCGCCTGTGTAATGTTTAAGTTGTCGAGGAAATCCGCAAATGGGTTCCTCCCATTTCCGGAGCTGCCATCGCCGCCCGACAAGCCGTCGGTGAGCAGGTCTAAGAGGCCGCTGATGGTGGTGTTTCCCTTCAGGATGCCGCCCGCGAGCTGCGACAGGAGCTGCACGATCGGCACCTGGGTCTCGATGTGCGCCGCGCGCAGCACCGTCTCCAGATACGAAATGTGCTCGCCGTTGACCGTGGACTGGTTCCCGTTGGCCCAGAGGCCTAGCTTGCCCTCGAAGAGCGTGTCCGACTGGCTGCCCAGGATGCTGGCGAAGTTCTTTACGATGTTATCGACGTAGACTTTGCCGCGGAAAGGCAGCGACGAGTTCCCTGGTGGCAAATGCACGTCTAGCAAGTCGGCGTTGCCGATTAGGACGTCACCAGCCCAAATGTTCAGTGTGTTGTTCCCCAGACCCAGAGTCAGTTCGGACCAGTTGGGCAGGATGAGAGTGCCGACTAGATTGGCCCCATCTTCTGCGGGAGGAGCTAGGATGGTTGCATCCCCTATACTCGCGCCCTTGAGCTCCCTCAAAGCTGGAATCTCGACTGTCTTGTCGAGGTTGATGTGGTTTTTCAAAATGCCGAGGTAGGCGGTGGTGTTCCCCTTGACACTAAGCTTAGTCGTGTTTCGTAACAGCGCCGTGGTCAACCAGGTGTTCAGTTCGGTATGGTTGGCCACTGCGACCTCCTCGTCTTTGACATTGATATCCGTTCTTCCAGCCACCCACTGACCTTCGATCGGCACGGTAAGAAAAGGGGAATATTCCGGGCTTTCCTTGTTGTACAAGAAAAGGGTCAAGGGTCCAAGCCTGACTTTTAGGCCTGCTGGGACGGTTAAGGATGTGCTTAATGAGACAACGAGCCTCTCGCTTGAAACAGCCTGGATGGTGCCGCCGTAAATGGGTAGATTTGTCTTGTTGACAAGGAGCTGGGCCAGCGCAGGGATGATCTTAAGGAACCTGAGTGGACGATTACCCGTTAGCGAGAGATAGTTGGCAAGAGCATAGGGGGCACATGGCAAATACACTGAATTAGAGTAAAGTAGCTTACAGAAGGGGAAGGAAAATGGCTAGAAATACGACACAGGCCAACAGATAGCAGAACCAGAAGCGAGCCCAGTGACGCTTCAGCTTCTGCCAACGGGTTAACTTCTTCATTTTCGGCCACTGGACCGCCTTGATCTGTGTAACGTGCGCGATGTGTCTCTTCTCGGCTCCTTCAGAGCTTCCGACAGGTTTCGATTTTCCTGCCTTCTTGTACGTCTCTGGCGACGAGTAGACGCTGGAGCGAGTACAGTCCGTGGACTCGGGTGCGGCCCCCTTCTTCAAGCTCGGGCCCCATGGGTCGCTGTCAGGGGCCGGGGAAGGGACTTCTTGCTTTGATGCCATCTTGGCGAATTAGTGCGCACTACACCAACATGTTTTGGACAAGACAGACACATCGAAGGAAGCAGAGTCCCCAAACAAGCCCTCCGCCGGATGCATCGACACCCACGTACTTATTTATTATTTGAAAGACAAGCTAGGCCTGCATACTCCGTCCATGCAGATTCACTGCAGACAGCTCAGACATGCCCAACCCAGTATCCCATATCATTAGTGACATCTCACACCAAGCCCAATGAGAGATCTGCCATGTACCGTGCTTTCCCATCCATCCTGGTCGTGCTGCCATTGTAGGCATGTATGTGTATGATTTCCCCCTCAGTCAGTCGAAGATCTGGATTCCGTACGTGCCCACTCGGCGCGTCCAAATTCAGTAAACGCTAAGTGCTTTTACACCATTTTCTTTGGCATTTTTCGAACCTAGATATGTACAAGGACCTGCCATCATTGAGGAGTAATAACATCCCTGTTACACGCCAGTCCCTTGCTATCTATCGACTACGTACTCTGGAGGAGTACGTAGCAACGGGGATGTTTTAAGACTCTTATCCAGGCTCATGTACCGGCAGGACACATAACGTTCATTAAGGGGATCTTGGGCGTGACTGTTAGTGCGGAGATTGTGTCTCATAGACCAGGATTAGTTCGTCGTCGCTCCCCACTGGTCCACTCCCTCTATCGAGTGACAAGGTTTCCCCAGAATTCCCCAGACTTCCCCAGATAAACTGGCGGGAGCACCATCAAGTTGTCTAAGTTAGGTTAGTTAATTACTATGTATGTACAGAGATCTTCTATGCTAGACTGACTGCCGTTGAGAACTCGCAGAAGTACCTAGGTAAGGCACTGCAGATAGTCTGCTTTCTTTTCCTTCTTCGCTTGGTTGACAAGAAGGAGTGTTACTTTAATATGTAGGGACACCATGATCAGATTACAAAATGTCAGCTCGTCCTGGGCAGAAACCAGGGCAAGACCAGGGGTTGCCAATTCTACGCAGTGCTTTCCGTTTTGGCCAGTGACAGGTGCCTCCATCCAATCAGCGCTTTTAAGCTAGTGATGTCTATCCCTCTTGCCTCCCGAGGCCCACCACTTTATTCTTTCTGTGAGAAGCCGCGTCGCAGTAAACCGTAGAGAGCTGGGGGATGCCGAGGTTTTTGGTGAACCGCCAACTTCCAAGGTTCTACGATGCCTCGTCTACGAGCTTCCATTCTATACATCCTATCTATGGACTGACTACCTACTACATACAGCGTAAAGAGATGCGTGTCGCTACAGCTATCGGCCAAGGCACCTCGGCTGGGTCGTTTTGGGCGCTCTGCCTTTGTAGAGATCAATTCCTTGTCGCTGCTCTATGCACACACGTAGTGGTCCGAGAAGAAAAACTACTAGCCGACCAAATACCTCACCTGAATTGTGCTAACTCGTCTCCAATTGTGGAAGTGGGCTGCGTAGCTTTTTCTTAATGCGCAAAGATATCCTGACCATTTCAAAAGAATAATGCCTTGGGAGAACATACCTATAATTACCTTGCAGAGCAATATCGTGCCCGTAAGCTGGCCTTGCTTTTTCCTATTAAAAAGCAAGCAAGTGCCCATATCTAATTTCCATGGGATTACATTACTATTGACCTTCTTGGGTACATTTCTTACGAAACCTGGGGAGTACTCACGTGCTCTCAGCCAGCCAGTCACTCACTCAGTTCTTTGTACGGCTGAGACCAGATCCTCGGAATCTCACCGCCTCACACACTGCTGCAAAATGGGCAAATCAAGCAAGAATCACACCCGGAGCGACTTGCTGCCCAAGGCTGGGTACAGTGAGAAGAGGCGAAATGGGCCGATTCAGAAGGAGGACTTCCTCTCCCCCAACTTTGTGCCCACCCACATGCACCCCATCGTGCAAGAGTAAGAAATTACTTCCTATTGCTTTTACGCTTGTTTCGCTCGTCACATTCCCATCGTGATTCTGAAAAACGACTGACGCAAGAGAATAGGGGTATCCTCGTGGGCGCAGGCGCAGCTGCCATCCTGCTTCAGATAGCGGAGCCCGGCGTCGGTGCAGGAGTTAACGAACACAGCAACTTCTCATACCGCGTGCTCGACCGGTTGCGGACCACCATGACCTTCGTCTACTGCATGGCGTACGGCACGCCGGAGGAGAAGAAGGCAATCTGCGACATGATCACCAAGGTCCATTCGAGCGTCAACGGCGTCATCAATGAGGGCCGTGATAAGGGTAAGCCTTGTAAGTACTAACGAACCTTCTAACTTAGAAGAGCACTTCGCATTTGGCCTGCCGGCCTTGTTCTGTTTTATTTATCTAACCTCATGATGTGTATGACGAAATGCAAATACATCAGCTCCTTTTCCTTTCCTTTCCTTTCCTTTTACTTGCTACCCCTCCTTTCCACATAGCCGTCCCTAGCTCGTCACCTGAGTCAGCTGACCGACTGATACACCCAATACACACGCAGACAGCGCCTTAGATCCGGAACTACAAGTCTGGGTAGCAGCAACCCTCTACGCCACCGCCATTGACGTCTACCAGCGCATCTGGGGGCCCATAGAAGACGAAGAAGAGCAGGACGCTATCTACTTCGAGTACTCGATCCTCGCTTCCGCGCTGCAAGTCCCATCCGAGATGTGGCCCGAAAGCCGGGCCGCCTTCTGGGCCTACTGGGAGCGCAAGGTCGAGACCATCGAAGTGACGGAGCACGCGCGCCAAGTGGCCGAAGACCTGCTCTACCTTCGTAACGCGCCCGCCTACTTACGCATCTTCATGCCCAGTGTCCGCGTCGTGACGGCTGAGTTCTTGCCCGAGAGACTGAGACGCCAGTTCGGCGTCAACCATCATCCCCGCATGTACAAGTTCCATGAGTTCCTGGTCAAGGCCCTCTATAGACCCCTTCCCAGGAAGGTCAGGAGTTACCCTGTTACGTTCTATATGAAGGATATGAGGAAAAGATTGGCCAAGAGGAACAAAGTTTTTAATAAGGCTTAGTTAGACAAGGGGGGATGATTATACTCACTACTTCTTATTCGTTTTTTGGGCGGGGAGGGGAGGGGAGGGGAGGGGACTTGTGTTTTATTTGGGTTTGTATCGTCAGGCTATCTGCCATATGTCATCATGTTACCTTTGTTCGATTTAGACGGTCTCTTCCTTAAGACTTCTTTCACCTTCTGCTACATCACAACAATAACTGGCACAAGAGCGGGAAGACAGCTATGAGGTGTCAGTCTGCTTGATACTTATTCATAAGAAGTTGCAAAATAGCCGCTCTTGAAAAGCGAAGCTAAGCAAGTACTTATTCTTCCCCTTCCTCATTAGTAGCTTTGAAAGTGAGTAACGGAAGCTGTGTTTAGCATGTCGTCTTAATAGTTTCGCGCTTTGATGTGGCTTTGGTCGGATTACGTAGAGTAGTGAATCGGGAGAGAAATAGATGGAGGATCTCATGTTCTACGACTTATCTCAGAGTCAGTGAAACGTCATGGTCCAAATACAGCTTAACAATGTCCATACGTAAATCAGTATTCTAATCCCTAAAGCCCAGTAATAAAAACTAGGTTCAATATAGTTTATTCCTGTTCCTCTCTCTTTGCCTATACCTTTCTATTCCGACAAGACAAACCGAGTCATCCATCCCTATCATACAATCGTAACCCCCGTCTCACATGGCTATTTTCCTCACTGTTTATTGGCCCGCCGTAGGGTTCGGACCGCCGGGACCTGACATGAGACTGTGTGTGAAAGTCAAGCTGTCAGCAAGGATACACAACGCAGATCGAAGGGAAGGGTCAACAATTCGACTCACCTATTCCACATCTTCTGGAAAGCTGACCGCGGCTTCTGCTCTACCATGATCTCGCGCTTGGCCCGCGACTGAGGATCCATCGATCGCTTCTGCTCGTACATGCTGTCGAACGTAGGGCCAGTTAACTACATTTTTGTTTAATGAGCAGTCAGTACATGCGCGCTTCGTTTCTGTTTGTCCGCTCTCCCTCTCTCTTGGTTTATCAAATGAGAAAAGGGAGAGGGAAAAGAACATACCCCTTTGTTCGTTGACTGTGTGCTACCACCCTGGTGGCCGGCCTTGCCGCCTTCTGAAGGTAGATTTCCCCAGTTGCTCATGATGACTTTTGTGTCTTAGATATCACTAAATTTCTTAACTTGGTATATGTATGATTCGGTGTTTGTAATACCGCCTAGTAATTGCAACCTGGTCCAGGTGCTGGTGTTTCGTTTGGATTGGTGTTAATGTTGGTACTGGATCATACAGTATAATGCGGTGAAAGCGTGAGATGTCAAATAGTAGAGATAGAGGTGGAAGTAGGAGAACTGTCGTCTACAGATGATTTCATACTATATACACTTACTTACATGGGCGTCACTACGAATTATAGAGTCCCGCCCATGACGAAACTACGCACCAAAAGATTCATGGATTGGGTACTGTTGACATCGAACCCGCTATCATGCTAGTCATGATGAAGTCATCATGGGACCCTGGATTTCTCTAGAAGCCAGACGGAAACCATCAAAATCAAACCATCTCTCCGTCATTCATCTATTGTATTCCGTGGCCTATCGATCTGGGTTAGACTAAACGTCCGGTATTCACCGCATACGTAGGCCTTCTTTGCGTATCTCATGACGTGCGAAAATAATAAGAGGCTCCAAACCGGGCATAGGAAGTCAGTCACAGTCGCAGTCACTATCGCCATCTCATCATTTCTTTGGACTGTATACACGTTCATTTTGAACACCCCTCTCTTCTGCCTCGATATCGGATAGGTAAAGACGGCATGGAGACCTCCTGTAAACTACTCCCTTGCGTAGGGTGTGTAGCTATGTACCCTAGCCTGGCCTGCTACTTCTAGCAGGCCTGCATGCATTCATGTACAGATAACGCATGGAACAGGTTCTGCATATGGTCCGTCAATGTCCGTACCGCCGCCTCTTCAAACGTCTCAGTTGACACCGATACACCTCGGGGAAATGGCAAGAAAAAAACAACTTTTTATATCAAATAGCACAGTGGATTGATTCCCAGGCGCTTTGTAGACCGGCCCCGACCCCGGCCTCCTCTACTCCTTGCACCGCTTTTGCAAGATGATAACACGTAAACTCCAAATAAACGGAAATAAGACACAGGGGATAAAGAAAAAGGATGAGGCGCGGAGACAGGTATATCGTACAACAGGTGATGGCCCGACTTCATACATCCCTCATCACCAGCATTAAGTAGCCCAACCAACACCCGCGAGCGTCTTCCGGGGAACAGCCGCAATCGTACCGTCGGTGTGGCGGCTTCCTCCGGCCTGGTGACCATCATGCTCGTGCCAAGTTTATCGTGGACCGTCTCGTCTCGTCTCGTCTCGTCTCGCCTTCCATCGCTTGAGCTGGCCTCGTCGCCAAGTCGTGATTCGATCCGCTCCTGTCCGATAGGAAGTAGTACTGCCGTCAGAAGAATCCGCCTACAACTAAACACTCATGCGTCCAAAACCGGGGTAAAATAAAAAGTCAGAACAAAAGGTGATATCAATCCCAAAGGCACAGTCATCTTGCGAACAACCAAATACGTTGTTCTTGTACGTAGCCGCCCAAACACCGAATAAATAGAAGTCGGAGTAAAAGAAAAAGCTCAGGTCGAGATCCAGTGACGCCAATATGCTGTTGATGAAGATAAGGACGATAAAGACGATGATATAAAAACAGAGCCTCTCGTAGGCAACTCCCTTCATCCCGTGGCTATGCTGCATTGACCTTCTGGCGCTTTTGCATACGAGGCGTCTGTGGCTTTTTATTGGCCACGCCGTTGACCTGTGCGCCTCCCAAGCTGGCCGGTGTTGGAGCGCCACTGTCCTCTTCCGCCTTGACAGTCGAAGGTCTCCTGCGTTTGTTGCTCGCCGGACTCGTGTTCGCACTGGGCCCGCTCGAACTCGTCCCTTGCTGACTCTGTTGGAGCTGCATGCCGGGCGCTTGCATGTGCCCCTGCGCGGGGCTTCCCATATGGGGCGAGTTGGGAAGCTGGAGATGTGACGCGGCTGGTGATGCCCCCATGGGGAACTGACCAAAGCTTGGTGTTCGTTGGCTCTGAGGAATGTTGCTTGCGGGATGACCGTTCATAACGGCTTGTTGTCCGCCGTTGACATGCGTATTAACGTACTGTTCGAGGGCCTGATATGGAGAAAGCTGTGTCTGCGATTGGTAAAAGTTGAACAAGGGCTAGAAGCAGAATATGTCAGCCAAGTGAACCAAGTCAGAAAAAAAACTGATATATCAGCCGCAGCCAGAACAACACAGCCAGATTATCCGGTTGTCTTGCCAGGCTTCACTGCGACACTGCAGCAGCACTGTGCCAAATGGGTCTCAACATACACTCATTTGACCCATTACTTCAACGATCTAGAGAGTTAGGTTAGTTAGTAGTCCCAAACATCCTGCAGTTCTAAACAAACGTACTTCAAGGAACTGGAAGACGGGCTCCGTGATGCCGATGTTTCCTTTGACGGCAGAGTGAGGTATTACGAAGTCGGGAGGCGGGTTTGGCGGCGATTTCATGGGCTTCGTCTTGGTCTTCTTGCTCATCTCGGGAGACGCATTTGCGTCCTGGCCGTTCACCTTCTTCCAATCTTTCGTCCACAAGTGAGTCGGCCGTGCCGCATCAATAACCATTCGCCGCGAAACATATTCTTCGTGCTCTAGTGCTATGAACTCGAATAGCTCCAGTTTCTGTTCGTTGTCGAACTGCGCCTTCAGATGCCCAGTAGTTACGACCTGGGCAAAAGAACATCAGTAAAATGAGCAGGAAGAGAAAAGGGATACAGGCAAGTTGGGGCATAAGAAGAACATTTGCACAGCCCGCTGTACGTACATGCGAGTTCTCAAACCAATACACCATGTTGGCTTTAGGATTCTCGACAAAGTGACAACCATTTGGCAACTGCTTTTCCTGTGTAACCTTCTCAAAGGACAGCTGTATACGTTCGATACCGCTCTGGAAGTGGGTATGGAAAAATCTCGCTAGGGCTGGCTGTACTATCTCGTACTGCTTGTTTCCGTGATCTTCGTTGGCTGGATCGGATCCCGTTACGGGAAGGGTTAGCCGGTAGACGCCCCTCGGGGAGAAGAATGTCGAGACAAAAGCATGCCAGTATGACACATCATCCTTGGATTTGGCACCCTACTCCGACAGTTAGACAGCTTTGATTGATCTAGTATTCTCGAGTGACAAACCGGAAACGCGCTTAAATGTTCGCTCAACTGCCACAGTTTCAGCGTACATTGTCCTCTCATAGGGGGCTCCCCTTTGTGCTGTTGCGCTTGAGCATGGGCGTGAGCCTGAGCCTGCTGCATAAAATTCAGCTGTTGCGCGTGAGCCAATTGCGCGTTGGTCTGCTGGGGTTGGGTTGCCTGCGGATTCTGCGTCTGGGTTTGTTGTGGAGGCTGTTGCTGTTGTGTCTGATTGGGCGGGGCAACGTTGGGACCTTGAGGCTGTCCTTGGTTGCTTTGACTACTCGCGGGTGTAGCAGCTCTTTGGGGACCCTGAGAAGCGGGGGTTTGTTGTGCCTGTGGTTGAGACTGTTGTTGCTGGCCTTGCTGCTGGGCTTGTGGCGGTTGCTGAGGCTGCTGAGGTTGTTGACCTTGAGCTTGCGGTTGGGCTTGCGGTTGTGGCTGGGGTTGGTTCTGCGGCGGTTGGTTTTGTGCCGCCGTTGAGGGCATCTGTTGCGCCATGGATTGAGCAAGCTGGTTTTGTTGCATATTTTGAAGTTGATGTGTCGTCATATTGCCCGGGTGTCCTGGCTGGCCGCCTTGGTGCATTGCGTTATTCGTAGCCTGCTGAGCATGGTGTTGCTGCTGTTGCTGCTGTTGCTGTTGCTGCTGCTGCTGTTGCTGCTGCTGTTGCTGTAGGGCAAGCTGCTGCTGCTGTGCGATGAGCTATAGTGTCCGAGAGTCAGTGGTATGATCTAGACAGGGAGTAAACAGAGAAATAAGAGAGGAGGTATTGACAGGATTGTTATAAGGCCGATTTATCCTTACTGGGTTCGGATGCTGCCCGCCTTGCGCCAGATGTGCCTGTGGCATATGTCCAGGCATTCTTGGTTGCATCCCATTTTGTCTCATTTGCTGGAACTGTACGGCGTTCATATTCTGCAAATTCATCGGCATTCCGCCAAACATCTGCTGTTGCATAATGGCTTGCCTCTGTTGTTGAACCAGTCGTTGCTGTTGCTGCTGATGCTGATGCTGCTGCTGCTGTTGCTGCTGGTACGCGATTACGGCGGCTGTATTTAAGCTGGGGTTTTGGCCCACTAGGGAGAGAATCAGTAATCAATAACCAGAGTCACCCCGAGCAGATGAAAATGAGAAGGAGAATTATTGTAGGTGTACGTACTATACTGGGGTTGCTGTGGAAACATTCCGGGATTTAGGTGTTGAAGGGCATGTGCATTGGGGCCTGCGGCGCCCTGCGGCGCGCCTACTAACATACCGGGGGTTACCTGTCCCGATACGCCCATATGAGCCATTTGAGGAATACCTGGCTGAGCGCCCGGCTGGCTTGGATTATGAGCCATGACAGGAGCGCCCATGGGATGCCCGGGATGGACGGGGTGCGATTGCATGGCTGGGTGGAAACCCGTTGGGCCCAGACTTGCCATCATGTCCGACTATCCACAGCGTGGATACCGACCGTAATATTCTTCACGGTATACCATGCGCTTGTATTCGGTCGGATGTACGGGGTGCAAAACGCTACGAGAAGATGAGATGCTCTTAGCCGGCACAAGCGCGTTATCTCTGGCAAAAGGCGCGATACCGGGAGAACTAGTCAGGCAGTGCGGTATATACCACCGTCGAAGTTCCAAAGACGCGCCGAGATGGAACTGCGTGGTCGGGAGCTGAGGGCGCGCGCGGTAGTGGGAAAGGATTGGTAAACGCGGTGCCGACGAAGCAGTAGAATATCGGACGGCCGCTAGAAAAACGAGCTGGGATGAATAAGCAGGAGGACTTCTGGAAGCTATATCGCAGTTGATGGATAGAGGGATTCGGTTGTCAATCACGATGGTCGGCGTAGTATGATATACATGCAGGGGTAAAGGGATGCTGGGATCGAGAACCGCTGTCACGAACTCTTAAATGCGACAACACATTGCTAGCGTGGAAGAAGACGGGAGTCAATGATCAAGGATGATGACAATTGCGCGCACACGCGACGCAGTATCACGGCGTTGATTAATCAACGCGGTATGTCAGGGTCGCTGCTCCTAGCGAGGAATTTGTTGTTGCGCGCGAAAAGAAGAAGGCAGTGTCGGTGCTGGGGTTCAGGTTCCGGTTGCTAGTGGGATAGGCGGCCCTACCGATGCTCGTACCACGTCGACGTGAGTGAAGAGGTATGTACAAGGCCGTCACCTTCGCCCTCACCGTCGTCGTATGCGGCGGTTGGGGGAGAGAGCAAACCAGAGGGAGGGGGGAGGGAGAAAGCTGAAGATGATGGGGTGTCGTCGGATCAGCGTTGCAGATAATGTAAAAAGTAATATGTACCTGGTGTAGGGCAGGGAGACACGCGCCACAGAAGTCGAACGAGCACCGACGGTGGTAGCGCGGGAACAATAGATGGGTAGGTAATGTAATGAGCAGAAAGACTGGAGACTGATTGCCCAGCGTTAGCAGTGATACCTAAGCAGCACCAGGAGCGGGAGCGGCGGCTTGCAGGTGATCGGTCGGCAAAGTCGAATGAACCGAACCCTGCTCTGGATTTTTGGTGCTGTGGTGCTGTGGTGCTTTCGGTGATTTTGGTGCCTGGCACGCCTGGTATTGCGTTGCAGGGACAAATGTGGATATAGGAAAGGACAAGGAAGGACGGACGGAATAAGATGGCAGGTCCAGAGTAGGTAATCAGACTCGAACTGGAACAGAAAGGCGGGAGCGACAAGAGGCTAGTAGGATTCTCTCTGGTGTGCTGGCTGGGCAGGAGAATTGACGGGGGCGGGTGTGAGCAACACAGTTGAGCGGTGGGCACAAGCACAGTGCCGAAACGAAGGAGAACGGTGAAGTGGGCGGCCCTGCCTAGGCTTCCGGGTCTTGTGGGTTTGGTCTGAATTTAGGTAAGGAGAGGTCGTGTTGGGTGCGTAAGTAGTTACCGTACTTCCAGGACTATATAGGTGCTATAGTACCCCAGCAGATAGAGCAATACCTGTGGATAAGCCCGTCAGGTACGTGCTTGGTAGGTCCCAGCTATCTGGCTAGATACATAGGTACATATGTATGTAGGTACCTAACAGAAAAATATCGATGGGGAAGGTTTGACATATACATATGTGTTGGCGCTGTGGATGATTCTGAGCCCCAAACTGTAAATACCTAAGTGGATATATGTGTAACACGTTGTAGGGTATTGCGTTGTAAATTCGTGTTGTATGCTGAAGAGAAAAAAAAAGGAAAAAAAGGGAAAGTTGAAAAGTGGTGGGAAGACCAATGCCATGCAGATGTGAAGGTATAAAGGGTCCCGACTGAAGAGAAGGCTGGCATTGGCTTGCCTTATCTCCTCCTAACACTCTTATACTATCCCGCCAGGCTGCTTCGTTGCCGAAGTCTGATTCGTAAACTCAATAAATGATGGACCTGTAGGTAGAAATATAAACTAATGACTGGGCATATTGTATACTAGCCAAAACTATATACTTACAGTAAAAGCCCAAAGCAAGAACTGAAGATGCAATGAAGCCTATTCAGTTTATACCTAGGAACATCCTGTTCCGTCTCGTTGCGCTGTTAACTCCACGACATTAGGCGAGTGAGTACCTCCTAGGTAGATGGAATATCGGGGTAGGTCGAGATCTGGGTCTAGGTAACCGCTAGAACCTCTGCTAACCGTGCTAAAAGTTTGGGAGGCTGACCGTTATAAATTTGGACTTTAGTGAATGAAAAACAAAAGAAGTACGCTATATGGCACCGTGGCTGCGTATAAGTTAATAGTACAGCTGTACCTAACTTAGGTGATTGTAGTCTATGGATGTATTTGGATCAGTGGAAGTCGGCACTGTGCTTGCCAGGCAAGGTTCTAGCCGATGACTAATACAATAATACTTAAGTAGGCTGGTCCGCGATGGAGGAACTTCAATTCTGGAGAGGTGAGAAAGCAGGAGACGAGATGAGACGAGACGAGACAGAGACGAAAGATTTGGGGGGATACAGACCTCTCTGCTTCGGGGTCAAGTGGATTCACCGCGGCTTGGCATCAGAGTTTATTCTTGTCCTGCAGCATGCATCCATCTAAATAAGGGTGAACCTTGGAAGTTTGGAACTCAATGGCTCCGGTCCGGCGCACCTGGTGCGGGCCGTCGCTCTTGCCCCCCTAATCAGTGGATAGCATGAATCCATATGATAGATGCTTGTAATGCGGGCTGCAGGAATTAAGTTTTGCACATTCAACCGAACCTTGTAAGATGGAAGAAGTTGAACTCTATAATAGCGGTAACTTAGCCTAGGACATTATGTTAAATACACATTTGCAGGCCATACTACTTGCATCGATAAATAGTACCTTCCTTAGTCCCTCCGTCAGGTATTCCCTACCTATCACGGACGCACCGGCTGTCGCACCGACACAAACCGGGATAATCGATGTCCCGTACTTAGTCCGTTGCCCTCCAGTACGGGGGGTGGGGTCCCCAACGTGCGTCCCGTCCTGGGACGTACCTAGATACCCTCGTTCTTGACCAATGAGACACGGAACATCGTGAGTTTGTCTGACCAGCCGGACTATTAAAAATTCCTGTTACCATTTATAAGATCCACGCGTGTGAGATAGAATAGGGTCACTTCCAAAGTTCCCCTTAAGTACTGCAGTAAATGCGTCCACCGTTGCAAAGATAAGCACATTGTCCATTCGCTTGATACCAAGCAGCCTGGCAGCACCTAGATCTCTATACACTTCATTGAAGTTCAATGTATTTCCCCCTGCCCAGAATATATTGGGCTGAAGTGGGAAAAGTATGGAAGAGCTCTCTAGGTTAGGTACCTGACAGAGATAGAAAGTGAAAGAGGAGACAATGGAATACGATTACGCAATAATGCCTGTGTCAGCAACGGGCTCTGCCGTGGACGCTTGAAACGCCCGACAATGAGCGCTTGCAGCTGGCGATCTGTCATTGACAGCTCCCCACTCCCACTCAGTTTTGGTCTGACCAGTGATTGGCTCATGGCTCGACTCCACTGCAATTTTTCTCCTTTGTAAGGCTAGCAATTTTTTTTTTCTTTTCCCTCTATAAAAACCACAGCCAATCCATCGACTTACCATTACTCTTCCTTCACCTTAACCTTCACATACAACCCTTCAACTGTCACCGAGGTTCGAAACCCAGGCCAATATATGTCATGTCGCAGTAAATACAAGCTTTAGTTTGTGTTTTGAAGCCTTTCTATCGACTACTGCGCAGCTCTGCGATCACTTGAATGGTAAGCTTAATAAACCCATCCACCAGGTTTTTTTTTTCTCTGCGTGGTTACACCCCATCCAAACAAAACCCCTCCTATCAGGATGACATCCATAAAATTGTCTTCTTTTCCCAACCGAATCGACCATGAAGAAATTTCGACTATTCGGGCGCTATTGCCTGTTACTTGCCAGTATACTTTGTCTGATACGGATTTGCTCATGTCTAAACGCTACGTGCTGTGTCTACGCATGCGCGAGCGTGGAGATCGGGGCATTTCTGGTGAGAGAGGTTCTGCTGCATGGAAGATCGTTGAACACAATTTATTTTGATCCTGCGCTAATCAACCTGTTCTTAGGATCATTGACCAGAGACAAATCGAACGCGGTCTCGTACTAATCAACAGCTACATCCAGAGGTTGCTTCCTTTCAGTAGGTCAGTTTGGTCATCTCTCTATTTTCTTTCTTTCTGTTACCTTGCAGTCAACCCCTGTACATCTAATCTAAATGATGAAATTTCCACCCTACTATTCGCAGTTTTCACTCGAGCTTCATACGAGCCTATCTTGAAGCAGATGAGGGCCCAATCCTTCCTTGGATGTCTGATCTTAGATGCCAACTTACCTTTCGTTACTGCTTGCCATGTGCGACGTATTGAGGCTGACTAGTTGAATAATAGGTACCATTGATTTATGATCTCCATTTGGAATTTTCATGTTTTTTAGCAGTAGTTAGTCTGGTACACTGGACGGGCTATTGAGCCGAGATATTGGTTCGACATTCTCGTTAACAATGTCGCTGTGTATCATCCAAAATAGAAGTTAATAAAAAACATGAAATGCTGCCCAACTATTTGATGCACTTTGGTGTATACTTTCATGCTGAATTTCATGGCTTACTGGACGCAACTATGTGTTGCCATCCAACACAAGCGTGTATGATAGAGAAGACACAAGCATTAGACCCATCGTGGGCACTAGGAACGTCTCGAACTGGAAGCCAGCAAGACATGTTCGTTGGCTTGGCTTAGCCTAGCTAGATGACGGTGTAGCTATTTACTCACGCTAACATGCCCAGACAGAGGAAAATGGACCCCGCACATGGCTAGACAGGTTGACTGACTGACCGACTAACACAGTATGTCAACCCATTTCTTTCTCTTTCCGCTCCCAGGAAGTTGAATGTCACGCAACGAGCAAACAGTTTTTTTCCCTGCCCAAAATAGACACGCAAGTTTGAAGAATATCAAGAATTCACGAAGACTTCCCGTTAGGTTCCCACCCGGGCTCGGCCATCTGGAAGCTTTCAAAAACGAAAGCGGGTGCGACGGAACAACCGACAAGCGTCCACTCGCCCAGACTCAATGCATGCTGCCACTCATCTCTCTGCACGACGATCTGTGGCCGTTCGCCCTTCAACAGATCGGGACCCAAGACTACGTCACGCACGGGTGAGCCGTCATCGCGCGCTAGCGATAGGCGCAGAGGAGCTCCGGCGTAGTAGTGCCATACTTCCACGGCGTCGCGGACTCGGTGCCAGTGTGATAGACCGGATTCACCTTCCAAGAGGTAATATATGCATGTGCTCTGTGCGCGACCGTCGCTCGTTGTAGTTGTGTCTCGGAAGGTCTCGACGAAGTACCCTTTCTCGGGGTGGGAGGATAGGTTCAGTGCCGCGATGACATCTTTTGCTGTGAGTTTTGGCGAGGAAGACATCGTTTCTTCTATATGTGTACGGCAGTAGATTCAGATGGCCAAGTGGAATATGGATAGGTAGGTAAACCGGGTGGTTTGATGGGTTAGATTTGGAGCGTTGAACTTCTCTTACAAGAGAGGTGGATTGGTTGGTTGCTTGGCAGCTTCTTGTTAGCACAAGCTCTTTCTACTACAGCGGGGAGAGTGGGGTGAGGTAGAATAGAAGAAGGCTAGGCACGTAAGCAACGCTGTGAGATTGGGCTGCAATCAGTAATGGGGGGCGAAGGCATGGAAACGGCCAACCTGATACTTACATGTTGACTTCAGCGTTGGAGCCCAACCCTGTTGTCTGGATTGCAAGTAGGCAGGCTAGCAGGTAAGTTTTGATCTATCAACTAGAAATAGTTTAGGTCGAAGAAGAAAGATACGAAATATTGAAAGGCGCTTGGTAAGTAAATATGGGTTCGGAGTGACGAGGAGAGGCTCAGGTTGTTGAGTTAGGTACGCGTAGAAACAAAGAGCGGAGGCGGGGAGGAGAGGGGAGGGGAGACGACGGAGATCAAGGACCGTGGATTGAGCCAACGGGAGGCAAAAGCAAAGAAGGCGGGCAGTGGGAGAGCAGCTTGGTCCGGCCTTGCCTACGACGTACTACAGTACCCATTCAAGTAAGGAAAAGATTGACTGCACATATTTCGGTAGTCGTATGCAGGTACCGGGAATTCGAGAGGGAACTTTCCTCTACTTGGGTGTGGCTTGTACAGTCATGTAACACCAAATCGGCATCGTGATGCTCGGGTTACCCGGAAACAACATCTACCTAGGTATCAGTGCCTGTCCCGGCACGTTGAGTCTGCACTTTTCGAGTCACGCATTCGATCAAGACTGCTTTGATAGGTCCATTGTTTCATTCCGTCTTCTTTCATTATGAGGTACCGGTAACAGCTAAAAAGTAATGTTCACGCGGGTATAAATATATACGATATGTAGGTAGGTAGGTAGGTACGTGCGTACGTACGTACTCAAAACCACCAAAACCACCTCATCCCCCTACACTGACGCCTTCCTGTACGCCTTCATGCAAAGCACTACTGCCCGGCCGATTATTGTCTGGCCGTTTGACCCGCCCCCCGACAATGCCACGCCTGTTTCGGCCTGTTCTGCCTCTACCCAGCCAATTCAGCTTGAGGAGCCTACCTAGCTCTGATATCATCTTGGTCGGCTCGTCGGCCCCATTACTCCCCGTCATGCCAGTTCCGGCCCCTGTACCTACGCTGGCAAGCACGCTCATACACTGGAGCAGACGACCAACCATTTCCGTCACTTGCTTGCTGTCTTCCACATTCTGTTCACGCACGCTGCCCAATGTCTCGCGCGTCCTATCACCCTCCCTCATCTGTGGTGTGAACGGCCGCAGGAGGCTACCATTGGCTGATGGAGGATCCGATGCGCCACTGCCATATGACACGTTGCTGATCGCTCTGCTTCTCGACGGGTTCGAGTCATTCCCAAACACCGTCGTTGACGTCGAGTTGTAGCTGGCGATGCTGGGATCTAATGACATGGCTGTACCCGGACGACCCGCGAAGCTTTCCGATGGAGACGTCGAGAGGGAAGCAATGTTGTCGCTCACCGCTGCCGGCGATGCCAAAGCAAGCGAGGCAAGCGAGTACGGCAAATGCTCGAGCGAGAGCCGGGAAAAGATTGTCTTCAGCTTCTCGTAACGTGGTAAGATCAGTATGTCACGATAGGCTGCCAGCACGATCTGCCGAACCTCGGGTAAAGGGTTTGCGGGCGAAGTGTAGGTAGATAGATTGGAACTTCCCGGCGTGGCACCCTGCGTGGTTGGTGTAGAAACACTGGTGAGTGCCCCAGCCCAGACTTCACGCGCCTGCTCGGGAGACAGAAGCGATCCGACCCCCGAGAACTCAAGATCCAGGGGTAGGAAAACGGCCTGTAAATATGGCAAGATATTGGTGAACGTAATGACCCACAGTTCCACGAGCGCTGGTATAACCCGGTCTTCCGGAGTCATACGTAGAGCATGATCGAGGGAGGCAAATCCCGTCTTGAGAAGATCTAATAGATCCTCAATGATGGCGTGGGCAGAGCGGCGCTGGATACAATACTGGATGTGCATTGTCACAACCCGGTTGAGGTCCTCTACGGGTAACCTCAAATCCTCACCTTCAAATATGACTAGTAATTTCGCTTTGAGATATGGCCAGGCATCGTCCATGGACATGTTGCTAAGTCCGTATTTCGTTGGGTCTAGGGGTTCATGAAAATAGGACCCGGTATTAGCTGATGATCCAAGACTGCCTGGTCCAGGCCACTCGGATCCGGCCCCGAGACTTGAGTCGTTTTCGTGTCGTAGCATGTCGCTGAGCTTCTCCTCTTTCCGCTTCTCCCGCAGCGCCCGGCCGCCGTGCCGTAGATCGAGCCCACTAACGCTCTTCCCTAAAGCGCTATTAGGGCCAGGACTTGGCGGCGGGTTGAAATTATACAAGCTCGAAGGCGCATGAGGGTCCACGGGACGGGAGTTGCTGGCGGCCGAGGATAAGGGGAGGTGGTAATCCTCTTTGCTGCTTAGCTTATGCTTCTGGCGGGATAGGAAGTGGTGTTTCCGCTCCTTATCCTTCTCCTTTCCCTCCCTCTCGATAGGGGACTCTGCCGGCCGGATGGTCGCCGAAGACGAGTTAGCCATGCTGTAGAAGGATTGCGTATCAACCAGACTCGTGGTGCTGTAGTTGCCTCGCTGGAGCGAAGCAAGAGCGGACCCGATCTTGCTGGGGCTGGGCATGGGACGTTCCTTCGACTCGCTTTTCGTGTCGATCTTCTTGGGCCGCGAGAAAAGTTTGACCTTGGACTTTTCGGCTTTGGCTGGCTTCTCAGGCATTGTTAGAGGTGAAGGTATGGTGGATTCTTGGATCGGGGGGACGGGGGACGTCGTCTGTGATGTGGTCCTGGGGAAGGCGATGTTCGCTGCGGCCGTAGCAGCTGCAGCATGGCTCCCTAGCAAGCCATTATGGTATCCCTGACTCCCAAACCCATTATCACGCGGTGCACTAGCCTCAGTTAGACTCAACATAGGTGGGCTGCGTGGTCCAGTAGCAGGCTTGGGCGTAGGTCTTTTCGAGTTGTCATTCGTCTCGCTCCCCGGAAATGGCACGGTCTGCGACCGATGACGACTGTGTTGTTGCTGTTGCTGCTGTTGCTGTTGTTGTGCCTGCATAGCAGCCTGAGCCGCGATCTGGCTGGCTGAGGGTGCGGCCGATGCTTGGGAGATACTGACTTGTGATAGGTTCGACATGCTGGCGGAGGGTAAAGTAGGCTCGAATAAGCCCGGTGTCTGCGAATGTTTCCGGACGTGGGCAGCGCGAGCGGGCGGGAGCGTCAAGGGAGAAGCGTTGCGAGTGGCAGGAGGATCGTTAGGAGGCCGGCCGGGGCGAGAGAAGTTCTGGGGACTCCCGCGACCGGGCGAGTTGGGAAAGGTTGGGCTGGTGAAGGTGACGGGAGTTTGCGGCCCTCGTGACTTGGGGACGGTGATGGTGTCGTCGTTCGGAGAGGTCTCTATCCTGCGGATCATGGGACGGGCCGGTGCAACGGCGGCGGCAGCGGTGGCGGCGGCGTTGGGTGCATTGGGCGGGTGAGGCATGTTGTTGACAAGGGGGGAGAAACTGCCAGGGGCCCTGGGTTGGGATCGTGATTGTTGCATTATCTCGAGCGCAATCGTCGCAGCTGTCACAGCTGTCGCGGCTGGTGCAACTGGCGCAACTGGCGCAACCGTCGCAAGGATGTTGAATGCTGCAAATGTCGAAACATGAAATGTCGAAACGAAACTCCGGCTATACGGATGTCATACCATGCAAGGGTTACATGGAGAATTGCACGGATGACTACTGTCGCAGATGTCGAGCCATGCACCAGGTGAGATGGGCAAAGCGGTGTCACAGTATCGTCACCTATCAAATCGATATATATTAAAGTCGACTGTATAAAAGCGAAGAAGAATGTCGTGGGATGCGGTGGGGATATTATAGGTAGGATAAGTAACGGTTTTTGTGAATCCTTTGACGTCGTCAAAAGTTAAAGGATCGGGTTATACCACCCCCCAGGTTCATTTCAATTGCTATTCGTCGCACATCTGTATAGTAGGTACCTAACCTACCTAGTAGCTACCCTACTGTATACCGTAGGCGCCGGTAAACCCCCCGCGCTGGAACGGTCCCGAAGTCCCGGGAAGCACGCAGTGGCTGGTACTAGGTTAGGTTAATGGGAAGTAACTGCTTACTGCATGCATGAAATATGTACATAGATTCAGTGGGCCCTAGGATGACAAAGAAACGGCGGGCACAGAACGGTGGTGGGGAACCCATGTTGTCATCCGCTGCCTATCCGTTGCAGATCAAGCTTCCCGACTCTCCGACAAGTTCCCGACTTCGCTGCGTTCCCTTGGACGCAACGTTCACAATAGGTTTTTCGAAAAGCCAAAAAGGCAACCGCTTGCCCTCGATCTCAACGCCCACGCGGTAGCCAGTAAAACAGCAAGTAAACCACCAAACGTCGTAGCGATGGGCCGACTTGTTACCGTTGCTACCTGCTCACTCAGGCAATGGGCCCTTGATTTTGAAGTACGGTATTGTCTTATTCGTTAAGTTAGAGTGAGTTATGACTGACACTCTGCTAGGGGAATACCCAAAGGATCATCGAGTCAACTCGCCAGGCGAAAGCTGCTGGTGCAAGACTCCGTGTTGGACCGGTATGCTCTTCTCCCGTCAAACAAGCTTTCTATCCCCACCCTGGAGACAAGTGTCTGATATTTCCCCCTCGGTAGGAATTGGAGATATCAGGTTATTCTTGCAATGATCATTTTCTAGAGCCCGATCTTTACTTGCATTGCTTGGAGATGCTGGCCCGGATTCTGGAAGACCAAACGTGTTATGGAATACTCCTAGATATTGGCCTTCCTGTCAGCCATCGCAATGTGAACTACAACTGTAGAGTTGTCTGTCTCGATGGCAAGATTCTATTTATCCGCCCCAAGATGTGTAAGCTATGTCTAGGGTAGACTGGGCTACATTGTATTGCTGACATCCGAGCAGATTTGGCGAATGATGGCAGTGTGTTATTCCTCCATTCCGGTACGGGCGGATCGATGATGAACTAATAATCTAGATTACCGGGAAATGCGGTACTTCACTCCCTGGCTCCGGCCAACGCACTGGGAGGAGTTTCACTTGCCCAAAATGCTACAGAAACTACAAGGAACCACACATGTTCCCTTTGGCGATTGCGTCATTAGTACACCAGACAGCTGCTTCGGAGCCGAGACTTGCGAGGAAATGTGGTCACCAGACGCGCCTCGTACGTACCTACCCCGGTGTTCTGCGGCCAGAACTCACACTGACGAGTTCACCTAGATATTCCGATGACCTTGGACGGCGTCGAGATAATCACCAATAGTTCTGCTAGCCATTTCAGTTTGCAGAAACTAGATATTAGGCTAAAGCTCATTGGGGAGGCCACGCGTAAGTGCGGAGGTGTCTATATGTATTCAAACGTCTCAGGTAAGTTCCCCTATCTTGCAGCAAACTATCCGGTGTCCATCGCTAAACCTGTGTTTACACAGGCGGCGATGGTGACAGACTGTATTTTGACGGGTCTGCTACGATTTTCTGCAACGGTCAGTTACTCGCTCAGAGCCCGCAGTTCTCGCTCAATGATGTCGAGGTTGTCACTGCGACTGTTGATCTGGAAGAGGTTCGGGCCTACCGCTCGAGTATATCCCGCGCCATGCAAGCGGCACAGAACACTCGCAAGTACTACAGGATACAGACCTTATTCGAGCTTAGCCCCGATGAGGATAATTTCGACCTTCGTCGCCGACCGACTTTACCTCGGGAACCCAAATTTTACTCGTCCGATGAGGAAATTGCACTTGTATAGTACCCTATCGATCATTACTAACCTGGGCTTGGCTACTAATAAATCCACAGTGCACTGGTTGTTATCTTTGGGATTACCTAGCACGGAGCAAATCTGCCGGATAGTGAGTTGCTCAGATCATATAATACTCCCAACTAGGTGGTCTTTTCGACTGACGGCAATGGTAGCCTCGTCCCTCTCTCGGGAGGCCTGGACTCCTGCTCGACAGGTGAGTGTAACCGAAGCAGCCGTTCTCTATTTCCCGACAAAATTGCGTGACTCGCTAACGGCCTCTATCAGCTGTCTGCGTATTCTCCATGTGCCGACTTGTCGTCAGCGCCATTGAGGACGGGAACCAGGAGGTGATCACTAATGTGAAACGTCTATTTGGAAACTCCGCTCTTCCTCGAACCCCTCAGGAATTGTGTTGTCGCGTCCTACACACAGTCTACATGGGAATGTCAAAGCAGAGCTCCCGCGAGACACGCCAGCGTGCAAAGGACTTATCCGAGGCCATAGGAAGCTACCACATCGATCTCGATATCGACTCTGTGTATCATGCGCAGAAAGGCCTGGTCAAAGGTTCACTCGGCTTGGATCCAAAGTTCAAAGTAGAAGGCGGCACGGAAGCCGAAAACCTCATGCTGCAGAACATTCAAGCACGCATACGGATGGTGGTACGTCTCCGGGCGGGCCTAACAAAGTTGCTAGTGGTTTGAGATGATGGCTTACATATCTCGTCATAGACTGCTTACGAATTTGCCCAAATCCTTCCGACAACCCGTGAGCTGCCTGGTGGAGGCAGCCTGTTAGTCCTGGGTAGTGCCAATGTTGGCGAAGGTAGGCATAGTAGTGTTGATCCCGATAAAGAGGGCGCAGCTGATTTTCTGTCAGCGCTCCGAGGTTACATGACTAAGTACGATTGCTCTTCGGCGGATATCAATCCGATCGGCTCGATCGACAAGGCAGCTCTCAAGAGCTTCATTTCTTGGGCCCAGGTTGAGTTTAACGTACCGTGTCTCGAAGAATTCCTCAACGCTACCCCCACGGCCGAGTTAGAGCCTGTGACAGAGGACTATGTGCAGTCGGACGAGGCAGACATGGGCATGACTTATGCTGAGCTGACTGCCTTTGGTATGAGCCGTGTATTTCCTTCCCGTATGCGGCATCTTCTAACCAAAACAGGGCGCCTTCGTAAGGAGAGAAAGATGGGCCCCTTGTCCATGTGGCAGCATCTCGTTCATGTCTGGGGAAAAGATCGAGAAAAGGGGCCAGACGACCAGAACCCCTCCCTCGAGCCGGCAGAAATCGCGGAGAAAGTAAAATTCTTCTTTGCCAAATAGTATGCGTGTCGTCCCTTCAGCTTTTAGCTAATTAGCTAACCGACGAACAGCGCCATCACACGGCACAAGGCCACTACCCTAACGCCGGCTTGTAAGTGCAGGAAGTTCGGACCTCGGGGGCTTTTGTGACCCCCTCTCTTCACTAGTTTGAGAACCGTGAGCTTTATCGACTGTGCTAACCTTGCCTCTTCCTTTTCTTCCTGAAAATAGTGCACTGGTATGACTCCGACATATCTCCCACCCGTACTGGTATAAGCTAATTACGTCTAGCAATGATTACTCACCCGACGATAATCGCTTCGGTAAGTCGTAAACTACTCGATAAGCATTTTGAGGCCAGAAATACTAACTGGTTTTAGATCTGAGACCGTTTCTCTGTCAGTCAGTGCAAAATACGCTCTTGTGAAAATGTACTAATACAAGTTATTAGACCCTTCCTTCTGGCAGAGCTGGAGTTTCAAGAGGATAGATAAGGAGCTTGCGCGCATAGAGACGACACGAGGGAAGACACAGTCGACCTGACCCTAGCTAGGTAGGATGGCGAGCTGTTTACTTGGGAACCTCGACATGAATACTTATTGGTTTCTACGATAGAACGAGTCTACAAAGTCACGGCTGATGTCTACTTCGCATTAGAGAGTGTATAACCTTACTGCTACCACAGAGTTGGTTACGGTAAACATAACGTTTGATTTATGTTTTCAAGGTCTATGTCCATGTTGTACTTATACCGCCATCCTCCTTATCGAATGATCATTGGATGCATAGGCGCCGGGCGCTGTCGAAGCGGCCGGTTCATGCCTTCTTTAATCTCCTGCCACGTCATCTGAAGGACGTCAGACTCAGTATCAGATTCAATGCTCAGGGGCCTACGTACCTTGCTTCTCTTACAAGTCTTCTCTTTGCTTATCATGCAACCCATCTTCGGAAGCGAGATGTAAATCTAACCAAGAGCGCTTGTAAGAGACGTATTGTTGGGTATAAATAGGAGGGCAGGGGTGTTACGGGGACAGGATAGCAAGTGTAGATGTATAGGAGAGAGAAGACGGGTGAGTAAAGCCGGAATAGCCGAAGGTTTTAAGTTCGACAATGTCTTTGTATTTTAGCTGCGAGCATTTTGACGTTGTACCTGGTCCCTTTGTTGCTCTCTTTGGGACTGTGAAAAGGCTATCATACTCGGTATATATTGCTTTGACGCATAGTACCCCTTCTATTTGTACATGTAATATGGAGATAGAAACCACCAAGGCACTCCTTGTTCCATCTTTTCATAAAGTCGCACTAAATAATGGCGCCAGAGCAGCTGACAGAAGGCGGTACCGGCTCGTATGCTGTATCACGATGAGACGACTTTGTTGATGACAAGACACGGAAGAACACGAGAGAATTTCTGTATCAACTAGATGTCCCTTATCTACTTATTGCGAACATGTACTGTTTTCCAACACGAGAACCACACAGTCATTCACCTTAAAAGAAGCTGTTTAGAAAATTGGTCGGCCACGTTGATCTATGGCATCAGTAGCCCCCAACCTATCCCAGGCTTCGGACTATTTCGGCTCAGAAGTATGATGCCTCGACGAGGAAGCCAACGGTCAACTGGCAGTGAAGGTGTTAGCACCCGCAGGTCGATAACTACAAGTTTTACCCTCGATATGGGATGGATGGACTGAAAAAAAAATCAACGACGAGGTGGATGGATGAGCTCACCTTGGCATGCTCATACACGTGCGGGAAGCTGACGGTCGACACAGTATCTTGGGCCGAGTGGATGTAAGGAGACGAGTCTTGGTAGTTCTCGTCGCAGACATAAGCGGCGGGGTACCCGGCGGAATAAGCAGACGCGCTATTTTATCATTCAGTTGCTCGTATACCCATTCACGATGGAGGGGGCGAGGAAATATACAACACGGTCACGGGAGTCAGGTAGGGTACAAATAAAAGCTCCTATGAAGATGGATAACGCACTGATCACTGCATGCATAGCCGCATCTGTCGGTCGAGAGGGGCAGAGTGGAGTACACCGGCACAAGCTTCTGGATGAAGCTGGTCAGGCCTGAGTCGGCGTAGTCCGTGTATACCGCGATGACGTTGTTGGGCGAGTAGCCCGTCATGTCCTGGTTCATGACGGCTATGACATTGACGCCGCTCTTGGAGTACGAGTTGAAGACGTCGCGCGAGCCGAGGAGGCCTCCTTCCTCGCCTAGAATCAAGAGTAAGATCTAGTCAATATGTCGAATTGACTGTCTGGAGCCCATGGCCACACTATGATGTATCGACATACCTGAGTAGAAGTGAAATTCAAGTGTATTCTTCGGCACGTATTTGGCCTCGGCAAGAACACGGAGGGCCTCAAGGACAACGACAGCCCCCTATTCACCATTACGATCATCGTCATCATCATCAGTACTCGCTTGACCCGCCTACATATGCAAGAGGAAAAGGAGCTGGGAAGTACTAACAGAAGCATTGTCATCCGCCCCAGGCGCCCTCCCTGAAGTCGTGCTGCCCACGGAGTCGTAGTGCGCGGAGACGACAACCACCTTTCCCGATGTCCCCGAGAGCGTGGCGATCACGCTGGGCTGGTTGTACGAGTGGGCGAACTGCTTCACCTTGATGGCGGAGTTGGCCGACGCCACGCTCACTGCCGTGTTGTACATCCACGTCGCGCTGCTCGCGGCATACGAACCCCTGTAGTACCGGTTGTAGAAGTCGGCCAGCGAGTTCACCCACGTCTGCAGGTTGCTTTGCTTCACGTTCTTGATCAGTGCGTTAGCTTCCGTCTGGTGACTTGCTCCCGAAGGGAACGCCGCTGCTGTCTTCTGCTGGGCGCGTCGAGCGGTGCCCATTTCTTCGAGTTCCTAGGCACTCATGGCATTGTATTAGATCACTAGACTGATGACCGACGTCTTCCTACCCTCCGTTGAGAGATGAGGGGGGAGTGGTGTGTGCTACGTACCATGGTATCGGTGATATCCATGAAACCAATACGCTTCGACGTGAGCTTCTCAAACTTCTCCTCCTCGGTCATCCATGTGCCCTTGTCATTCTCATATGTCTTGACCAGGCGCAACCCGCTAGGCTTGCTGAGAATGGGTCTTGGTTCGGAGGCAACGGCAGCGAGCGCCAATGGCGTTTGTAGGAGGACAGCGCCGAGAACGGCTAGCTTTGAGACTCCGACCATGATGGGTATGTGTTATAGATATTTCTTAAAAAGTTTGGCTTTAGCTTTGCTTGAAGAGGACCGTGATGAGTAGATTAGATACCGCTTCGCAAGCCTAGTGGGAAGACCACCCATGAGGCCACGAGAATGTAGCCTCATGCTGCCCTCCCCATTTATACATCTCTCCGCCCTCTCTAGATACGCCTGCCTGATGCCTGATGCTCGATGCCAGATGCTTGCTTCCTTGCCCCCGAGGGAAAGCTAAGCTGTGTATCCTCGCCTTCTTATTTGGGAAACCCTTAATGTTGCTGGCCTCGGCATCGAAGTTGGCCTGCCCGGGTTGGATTAGCAGAATAACTTAAATGTGACCCTCAAAGCCCGCACCGGGCACCTGCGAGGCTACCTTGGCAAGCTGGATCAGGGCGGAATTGGGTTTGCTAACAGGTTGGGGTTGCACCATGCCAAGTCTCTGCCAAGTCTTTCTCTTATCATAGAACGCGCCGGCTGTCTTTTCGTGATTAGAGAGTGGTATTACATACGTGGCCAGGTAGGTGTGTGACTGGGAGGGTGCCTGGATTGTGCTGTCAAACATTTCTGTCCCTATGACTCCTGTCCCCTACTACTCGTATTGCTAACAAGGGGTGAGGTTATTGGGTTGGGGAAGCTGGAGTCATTGGACTTCGGGCCGCGACACTGGAAAGTTCCTCGACTACGACCTCGGCTTTTGCGACGAAAAGAGCAGTAGACGGCACCTTGGTGTACTACGCTGTGCTGCCACAAGCCGGGGTTATTAAGCTCTCAACCAGGCAACGTTTGTGTAAGGTTCTCATCGATTCGCAGAAAATACTTTATAACGGCAACTTGGCTTGGCATCACGGGTGATCTCTGAGCTATGTGTAAACTCTAATAGAGTATTTCAACTGTCGACAACGGTAGAAAAGAACAGGGTATTGAATACATCTAAACAGAAACGCAATGATGCTCTACTCGCGGTATTGCTCTGGGGCTGGTGTGTCCTAGGGTAGGCTGACTCCCCCTGTGGTGCAATGCATTATGTACTACTATAGGTACCTAGGTTAGGTACTTCCTACATGACTCAATCTAGCCCCACTATAGTCAACTACCCCTCCATGCAAAGTTGCTTTACCCCACGACAAATCCTCATTCCAGCCTTTATCCCGCCTTTGAGCGGAGTCACATACAAAGAAACAGCATTGACAATTCACGATAAGAAAAACCACTGACTAAGAGTACGACAGCCGCATCGAAAACAGCCAAATCAAATCTGCAGCCCGCTACGCAAAGCAATAGGATCCAAAATGGCCTCAAAAACAGTCCACTTGATAGCAACCTACACGAACACGTCCCCATCTGTGACCGAACCTCGAACCCTCACACTCTCATCTACCCCCCTCTCCCTACCGACGGGCGAAGCCTTAACAGTTGAGTCTAAGACGACGTACCTAGCTTCCCTCCGCGCGGCAGCCGTCGCTATGCAAGAAAGTATCAACGCCGAGTTGACAAGGCGGATGGAGGAGGATATTAAGAATGCTGCTGCCGCCGGCGTCGGTGCTACAACCCAAGAGGCTATGACACTGGATAAGAATAAAGCTACGAAGAGGGAGGGGAAAAATAAGCATGGTGCTGCTGATGCGCTAGATGAGGTAGCTGAGGAGGAGAATTATGGCGAGGAAGTTCCGGAGGACGAGGATAAGATCTGATCTATTGGCTCTGATCAGATGTGTGCCTGATAGACACTCGAAAAGCCATATTCGAACTCCCAAGGCGAGGCTGTTATAAACCGCGCATCCTCCGCTTCCTAACTGCGATTTGCGATTACACTTCAACACGCGGGACCCATATCACCTTGAGACCGAATAAAGAACAGATTCGGGGCGAAGTAAAGCACTATAGCATTGAACAGATGCTTTTTCTACGAGGAGAAGTGCTGACGGACAAGTCAAGATTATGGATGGGGTTGTAATTATGAAATGATTATCGGACTTCAATTTTGGGAGCTATGCAGAAAGCTGTCGACTGCTATGCATCTTTCCCGAACCCATTTGAATGAGATGAGGTATAAAATGAAGAGCAGGAACAAATCAAAAAGACAAACAAACGGGTATTACCAACATCGAAGTCGACACAGCGCCGCTCAAATGCAATCAATACCGGCCATGAAAAATTAAATAAAACCCACCAAAAGCCCCGCTCCAAAGACCCTGTTCGTTATACACTGTCCATGACTGCATCAACACACACACACACAACCCCGACCTCGGCATATTTCTTCACGGGGCAGTAGAGGAGAACACATATCGAAGGATGCGACCATTTACGCGCGGTCCAGCTCCTCTTGCTCAGCCATGTCTTCCCCAAGATCCGGCGATCCGTTCACTCCGAGTATTACTGGTACTGCGGCCTTTGCCCAAACACCCATAATGCACAACGCTATTGTCCGGCTGGACGGCCACCACGCTGTTGCCCAGCCTCTTATGACAGACACCACACACCCTCTCTTCGCTGATGACGACCCTTCTATTGCGTCCCCCCTGGCCGCCTGGCAGCCCGTCACCCAACAGTAAGAGCGCCTGGGTGTTAACCAGCTGCGTCTTTCGGAGGGATTCAACAATGCGGCTCTCCGACACCACGCTGTTTGCCGCACGCATGCGTCCGCGGAAATACGATTCAAGCTTGGTCACGGGAAGGGTGTCGGGGATGAGCGACAGTGTCGAAGTCGCTGGCAGCCTAGAGCCGTGCCGGGAGAGCAGTGAAAGCGCAGGCTCCAAGTTCGGCTTGTGGGGTGGTGGAGGGGTTAGATACAAAGAGAGCAGCGTGTGGTAGATAGATGTGATAGCATCTGGATCGTCCTGATCGACAATGGAAGCGTCCTGAGACTTGTGCTGCTGCTGCTGCTGCTCGCTAGCCTGAGAATGAATACGATTGCAATATCTGAGTCTTTGTTAACAATACCTCTACATGTGTAGCCATATGATAAGACGTGACCGGGTACAGTCTGTACGTACTCCTCTGCCCTCATATAGTCTTGCATCTTGAAGACGTATATTTCAAGGGCTTGTTTATGATTTCCCATGTTACTGAGAACCACGGCTTGAGCTTCATAAAAGGCCGAGTCTATCCAGCGTATCAGTAGGTTGTGGAAGCATCCAAAGACTGCTAGGAACCTACCTTCTCGGGGAATCATAGCAAAAGCCCGGCTGAGGCTGTATTGTCGACTCTCCTTCAAAAACTCGACCAGCTTCTGCAATCTGCTTTCCCACCTATCATCCCGGCTTTCGTTCTGCTTGAGGGTATCGACTAGTAATTCGACTAGTCGATTATGAAACTCGGGTGTCGCATCTCCCAACTCATCAATGATATGCTCTAGATATTTGGTCTCTAGTGCGACGTCAATTGCTGCTAAGAAACTGACTACCTTGTCGCGAGGTAGCGTTTCGGCATTCTCGCTATCGGCGAGGAATATTTCCATGCCCAAATCTGCGTTTCTCCTGAGAACCCATTCGGCAAATTCCAAAATGAGATCGGCCATCTCAGGAGGTAGGCTTTGGAGGTAGCCGACTGTCCTTTGGGGCCCACGGAGCTGTTCTGGAATTTCGACCTTGGTCTCCCCATGGCCATTTACTTCAAGGGTAGTAGTGGTCTCTCCGTCTTCATCTGGCGGCAAATCCCCAAATTTACGTAGCAGTGTCAAGGCGTCCCGGTGAAGCTTCTTGCCAAAGAAGAAATCAACCAGCTCATTGTAACGGTTGTGCTCGAGCAGTTTCTCATTCACGACGGACGGGTTGCAAAAGTTGGGAATTCGGAACAATGAGGGCGCCAGAGACGGCTGGCAAAACATGTATCCACGAAACAGGGTTGTGTCGACGAGGGTGAATGTCCGCCGGAGCTCTTGCTCTAGTTGTTCGTCCGATTCGGACCGTCTGCTAGTCAATAAAGCGTCTAGGTTTTCATCTGTGCTTGACGAGTGCGTTAGTCCCATTGCAGCCTTTCGCGGCCGGAGTTTGCCTGTCTCCGGATCGATCACTCGCTGGAGTCGCGCTCTCGTACCAGCCAGAAAGCTATTCAACTCGCGGACAGCTTTGGCTAGTTCTTTGCCTTCCAATGGCCCGGCGGTTTCGGCGCGTTTGAACTTGGGCTTGATGCTTGCGGCATCATCATCCGCGCCGCCGAATTTGGAAGACGCGATTGAAGTGGCATCGGAGTCCATTTTACGATGACCGCTACCCATCCAGTATTTAGCAAAAGCGCCTGCTCCTCCTGCCTTGTGTGATGAGGTGATGTCCGGGACACCGTCGGCTTTCCCTTCTTTATCCCCGTTGGCCCCAGACTCCTCTTCGGTACAGGCTTGGCCTTCTTCGTCCCCGGTTTCCTCCTCTTCCGTCTCGGTCGACAGCTCACCGGCAATGATTCTCGGGTATAGCCTGAGAACCCTTTCTGGAGGCGCATGCACCTCGTCTTCGTTGAACAGATCCAAGCTCTGCCGAAACTTCCTCTGCTTGAAGAGGGCTTCCGCCTTCAGCATCTTCACTTCGCGCATTGTTCCGACCTTGTCTTTTAAGAGTGCATCCTCCAACATACTCAGAACACTAATTGCCTCGTCATATTGGGCTTTTGCGATAAGCTCCTGCACCTGGGTATCATAATCCGTAGCGTCCATTTTCCAGACAACTCGGTCACTGCTTATATGAAATCCCTTGCCCGCGTGTGCAAGACTTACTGTCGGGGGCGGGAAGTGCAGCTGCGCAGCACCGGCCAGCTCAATGGTCTGAAGTAGGTTTAAGGTCTCAGGATTCCGCACTTCTAGCGAACCTTTTGCTGGAGGCTGAAGAGCAAGGATATATGGGTAACTGTAGCCAATGCTTTCTGGAGCGTATTGCCACGGAATTTGGCGTTTCTCCAGCGGTTTGCCCTCAGCGTCGATGAACAACGAGTTTATATCCTTGGTAAGCAACATCTCGCCCTCGGCGAGCCGTGCCGCTAGGGGTTTGGGCACGAAGCTGCCCAATCCCATATAGCCCATACTTGCGGCTCCGAAGCGGCTGCCTTGACCTCCAGCAACAGCAGCGCCTACACCAGCTATTTCATGAGTCTCCGACGTGGTCACATCGACCAGTACGTAGCCGGCGTTCATACCGCATACGACCTTGATGGCGCTGGCCCAGGTGACGGTTCGAATGGCTTCCGGGAGGACGATCTCGGTCACTTTCTCGTGCAGCTCGCTTTCATGCCAGCTCCACACTAGCAGACGTCGTTTCGCGGCGACAGCCAGGCGGCTGATGATTTCGGGAATACCGGTGGCGGCATCCTTGACAATATTGCTGGTGACAGCAAAGCAGGTCGCATTTTTGATGCGCGGGATGGTTTCGATGAGCTCGTAAGTCTGAAGATCGTGAAGGGAGACACTATAGTTGGAGAGGGAGACGAGGGTGTTGGCCTCTTTGATGATGGCTAGTTGTTCGATAGCACGAGTAGAGAACTTTTCGACTTCGCGCAGGAGATCCGTAGGGCGTGTCGCCGGACTTGAACTGGACTGAGGTTCGGGTAAGGGATTCCCGGGTTGGCTGGCTGGCTGGCTGACTGATTGGCTTTCCGATAGAGACGACGTGCCGTTTGAGGGAGACGGCCCCTGTGACGAGGAAGGAGTGGAGGCGGGAAGCTCGTTCAGTCGGTAAACCCGGAGAGCGCCGGTATTGAGGCCAACGAGAACTCGATCACCTTGATTCCAGTCGTATTAGTCCGGTGACTTACAGGTAGAATAATATTGAGAAGAACGAATGTAGAAAGAAACACACCATATGCCAATATAGTTTCGATCTTTGACTTGTCTCGCTGCTTCAGCTCGATAATGGGGCGAGCTGTGAATGCGGAGAGCATGGCCGCCGACACCCCTACGAAGCTCTGATGTTATGTCGAAAGAGAAATCACGGACATGGGGCGCACATTTGCTGGCGACGAGAGTACTCGACTGTAGTATGCACAATCGCCATTCGATAGAGTGGGGATCTACTCTAAGTAGGTGTCGTGGTGCTGGTTTGTTGTCGTTTTGTCGACAAGGCAGCAAGTGGAAAGGTCTCTACTTGGGTGTATCTACGGCATACAGACCATCGGCAGGTACTACTTTAGGGGACTTGATGGCATGTTGTCCGTCGATGTCATTTGACAGGCCTAAGGTTGTGAGTCGCTGTAAACCAATTGCTCCACACTAGCTCCGCTCAGCTGCACCTGCACATACCCCGGCTACTGTTGTATGACCTTAGGGGCTTCGTCCTATTAGGTGGTTGGCTACAGTGCCTATGACGGATACCAATCAATGTAATCAATGACAGCATTGTATAAAGGGTTATCTGCCTACCACTATGTTTCTATTTGCTACTATTATTTTATTGCATACATATATACTTACCCAGGTACACTTCATTTTCTCTACCTACTATGTATTTAATCGGGACCCCTTACTGGTATTCCTCACTTCTTTTTATTTTGACCCACATTGCTTTCATTGATGGTAAAATCTATATTTTTATCAAGGCAAAGTGATAAGTGCACTTAGGTGTTGGCTTTGTCGGCTCACCCACTCTATAGCTCTAACACCTGGATTTGTGGTCCAAAGGGACCTGGCGTTGCTAACAAATTATTGGGGATGTGGACCAGTGACGCTCTTACAAACTACCTAGTTAAAACCAGATTACTAATTATTATACCGGCTTTACCTGACTTGCCTCTTCTGACCTTACCTCCTTGACTAAATACCTGTACCATAGTAAGTCTGTTAATGTGATAGCAAGTTATAGGTAAGGATAAAGTTGGGATGAAGCTAAAAATGGTATTCCTTACCCCTGAGAAAAGGGTAAGGTTCGACCTTCATGTTACTGGCCATTGCTTTGCCTCCTAAATGCGTTCAGTTTGCAGGATGCACGTGGCTTAAACCTGCTAACCTAGCTGGATGTGTCTAGGTAAGGGTAGTAGGTTACGTAGGGTATCGGGGAGGGTTGCAGCGCAACAGTCAAGTTCCCTGAACACAAACCTCCGCGTACGATGCTACGCATAACAGAAGCATGAGCTAGTTCAAAAGTTTGTATAGGTAATCAATCAACACAGTTTGAGATCCGTAAGTACCTAGCTGGAAAACACCAAAGTTTCCAGATCTTTCTACTGTGAATCGTGCTGTATATGGAATCTGTAACAGTCTGCCAGAGAGGTCAGTTATAAGTGTGGAGTTGGCTTCGATTCCTATCAACGCTAATGGTTTTCTCCGCTTTGCTGTCTTATTTGAATCAATTGCTCTTTCTGTGGATATGCGAACAAAGGTTTGCGGGGTTCATCCAGAGTTACTTAACATAGCCTAGCGGAATCTCTTCACACTCTTGTACCTTGAGAATCTTGACCCGTCGTAAATCATAAATCATTAATAATCAGTGAGGAAGGTTGGTTATGTACCTCGCTATTGGTCCGCGAAGGGAAATTGTACCCTATCAGAGGCCACCTTTTCCCCAAGAATTGATAATTCGTGCCTCGACCGCGATCGGACATATCTCCTAATCCTGGTCCACTAAGGGGTTTCTATTCTGGATGCGTAACCCAAGCCAAACGTTCTACCGACGGGGCTAGTTTGATATCAAATCAACCGATAGACGGGCCGCTTGCTTAGAAATACGTCGCAGCGAGACACGAAACAATACGCCATATGACTTTTTCATGATACGATGGAATAATCGGTAGTTGCTTCATGGTGCACGAGCCGTGCTAGGACACGTGTATATATATCTCTGTAGATGAACGCATCAATCTCAACCTATCTTGTCTCTATAGATCCCACGCACTAAGTGATTTTTTTTTTTGGAACAACAGCTCATCCTATCACGATACCTAATCACCTCAATTCTAGCAATGGCTTCTTCTCTGAAACCGATCCAGGTCTGGGGCCAAGGAGGCCCCAACCCTCCTAAGGTCGTCATGATCCTGGAAGAACTCGGTCTGCCATATGAACATCAACCTATCGCCTTCGCCGACATCAAGAAGCCCGAATACCTGGCCGTCAACCCCAACGGACGTCTGCCCGCTATCCACGACTCCAACACCAACCTAACACTGTGGGAGTCCGGCGCCATCGTCGAGTACCTCGTAGAGACTTACGATAAGCACAACAAAATCAGCTACCCCAAGGGCTCGAATGAGAGCTACCTCACCAAGCAATGGCTGTATTTCCAGGTTTCCGGACAGGGCCCTTACTTCGGCCAGGCTGTGGTGAGTTGATTGGCAAAGAGATCGAAGTGTGGAGGGCAGCCCGTGCTGACTTGACGTCTCGGTAGTGGTTCCACAAGTATCACCCCGAAAAGCTCTCGAGTGCCGTCGAGCGTTATGCCAACGAGATCAAGCGCGTAACCGGCGTTGTCGAGGGCCAACTTGAGCGTCAAAAGGCTAACGCAGGAAGCGACGGCCCTTGGCTTGTGGGAGACAAGATCACCTTTGCCGATATTTCCTGGTATATGTGGCAGGTCACAGTCCAGAATATTCTGCCTGAAGGAGTCGGTGAGTGCACCCGGGTTCTGTAGCCCAACTCCTCTTCCTACTCACTGGTTGGTCCCTGTTAGTGCAAATAATGCTAACAATGGTTGTCCCTAAGCCCCGACCTACGATGAATTTCCCAACGTTAAGGACTGGCTTGCCAGGCTAAAGGCGCGTCCTTCGGTCCAGAAGGCAGTGGAAGGTGCCAAGGGCCAGAAATAAAAACGCCTCCCATGGTTAAATTGTATTTATAGGTCTTCTCAAGATGGAATCCTGATAGATGGTTATGCATCAGTCGATGAATGAAGACATAGTAGCGTTATGACCTGAATAGACCATATTCGATAGTTTCAGCCTCACATGAAGGGAATGTACCGTTTGCAAATAAACTTATAAGCAGATATGTTCACCATGGTGAATGGGGTTGAAGATTGGGAGATGTTTTGCTAACATCGGGTTCCTACTAACTCAAGTAGTCTAAGACGTAATGCCTGAGACAACATAGCCGTAAGTATGTTTTCAATTCGCTATATTTGCTGTTGCTTGCTACACACTGCCAGTAATGTCGGGACACGTATATAGTAACACATAGTTTTGTTTTGTTTCTTGCCAACCCGTCCACTGATCAGTTAGAGGTCGGGACAATGCGTACAGCAGCACGTCAGGCATGCAGGCGGTCCACTCCGAGACAGAGTTGGTCTTTCGGATACAGAAGACAATATAGAAGACCACTAGATGATACAAACAATCTGCTCATAAGAGGTTCATTCGCATCGCAGATAAGACTGGGACAGGCAATTTAAGCTGAATGTATCTAGGAATTTGGGCGTTGGATTTTTTGTAGTATTACTGTAGGTACAGAGGTATGCTGTAGCAGGCTGTAAAAGCGCGGTGACCTCTGACCCCACTTTTTCAAGTTAGGTGTAGTATCTTCTGTGTATAGAAGGAGGCGGTTCGACGCGTGGATCCTCGATAACCCCCAGGGTCTGTAACTGAAGGTGGCTGCAGGGTGCCCTAAGCTGGGTCATTTACGGTGCATCAAGCAAAGCATCCCGTGTCTCATTATCTCTTTATTAGAACAATGTCATTATTGGCCATTACCACCTTGCTGTCTCATGACTCTCTACAGTCAAACTCATGACTAGGAGGCCACTCCTTTCATTGGCTGGTTCTTCTGTCTTTATCAAAAGCAACTAAGCGAATAAGCCTAGACTTATTACTACTTTGAGACTGATTCATCGACATCTGCCACCATACCGTTGCTAAACCCATCCCCTCATCCCTCCTCTTTTCGTGACACTATTCCCGCTCAGCGAGCCATCCTGACGGAGCCAAACGACAGAGGGGGGAGTCATTGCGGACCTAGAGGGAGAAATCCTACCCCAGACGCCATCGAGCTCGAAAAGTACACCCAGACGTCCTTACCATCGACATCCTCTAGAGAACGACAACGAGAACGAGATTCTGGGGCCGAGGAAGAAGTCGAGAGGGAGGTCAAGAGGGAGGTGAAGAAGAGGTGGCTCGAAGAACAAGACGACATGAAGTTCTCTCATAGTATCCAGTTCAATGCTGTTCCGGACTGGAGCAGTCATTACATCGCCTACAGCAACCTTAAGAAGCTGTGAGTTATCCTAGTCTTCGTGTCGCGTCTGCCTATGCCTAACGCTCTCCGCAAAGCATCTACCAGCTCGAGAAGACGATCCATCAACCCGGTGCCTCCGATGTTGAAACCAGGCCGCTTCTCCGCGAGGAAGACCCTGAGACCGTCTTCTCTAGAGCGCTAGATGTCGAGCTAGAAAAGACCTCTTCGTTTTACGGCGTCAAGGAGAAGGAGCTCTTCGACGAGGTGGACGAGCTCCTACGTGATATTGGTTCCTTCGAAGAAGACAACGAAGCCGGAGAACCTAGCGCTCAGCGGCCCACGCTTCATCTGCAGCCTCTCAGCTCTGACCACGGCCGACATGTTCGTGGTATCAGAGGCAGTCGGAGCGCCCAGAGCGCAAACAGCACCCATTCTACCGATGATGGTCTAGACGAAAGCGATGAAGAAGACCAGCAGGAGACATCGGCGTTGAATAAGAAACGACGACCCAGCGTGGGCAGCGGATATGGCCGACGACGTACAGGCCTCCTCCATGCGCCTACGGACATGACCGCCTCGACAGAACTAACCAAGTCAATGCGCCGATATAGCCTGGGATACGATGACTATGCTGAGACGGCGCAACTGTTTTCCGATGGCATCGTACTTAAGAAGCGCATTGTGAGCCTCTACGTCCAATTATGCGAGCTTAAATCCTATGTGCAGCTAAACAGAACGGGGTTCGGCAAGGTGCTCAAGAAGTTCGACAAGATCATCGACAGAGAGCTTCGTCAAAAGTATATGGCAACGAGTGTCGATTCGGCCTATCCCTTTCTGCGCGAGACTCTAACGGAACTAGAAGAGAGGATTGGAGCGATGGAGACGGCATATGCCGACATTGTGACTCAAGGAGATGTAACCCTTGCCAAGAAGGACCTACGATCGCATCTGAGAGAACATGTCGTGTGGGAGAGGAATACGGTTTGGAGAGACTTGATCGGTCTCGAACGACGTGCCGAAGCTGCCAGTTTCGGAAAGGGCCTACTGGGCGATCCCAATGACGGCTTAAAGGTCAGACTACAAGGCGACGATGTCCCTGTTGCTGCAACCAAAGACATCAATACGCCCATAGGACGCTTTACGTGTCCAACTTGGCTGTTCGGGTCAACCATGATAACCATACTCGGCATAATTGCTGTCTTCTTAACACTTCTACTTGTCCCGATCATGGAGAAGCCGGAGCAACAGGCGTGTCTGGCCATGCTAGTGTTTGTCAGTTTGCTGTGGGCCACCGAGGTAGTGCTCCTCTCTTTTTTCACTACACACATGGATTACTATGAACTAACAAGTACAGGCCATTCCTCTTTTCGTCACCTCCCTCCTTATCCCGTTCCTCTGCGTCGTGCTCAAGGTAGTGCGATCACCAGATGCTCCTCATCGCAGATTAGGCTCGAAGGACGCAACTAATTACATCTTCTCGGCCATGTGGACGCCGGTGATCATGCTTCTCCTGGGTGGGTTCACAGTCGCTGCGGCTTTGTCAAAGTGTAAGATCGATAAGCGCATTGCCACTTTTGTTCTAAGCAAGGCAGGTACCCAACCCCGGACAGTCCTTGTTGCCAACATGTTTGTTGCCGCCTTCGCTAGCATGCTCGTCAGCAACGTGGCAGCCCCAGTTCTTTGTTTCAGCATAATCGAAGTAAGTCTGTGACTGGCCCTACGTGACATGATGGGTGATGCTGACTCGTGCCAGCCGATGCTCCGCAATCTCCCGTACGACTCGAACATGTCGAAGGCCGTCATCATGGGAATAGCGCTTGCGTCCAACATAGGGGGCATGTTGTCGCCTATCGCGTCGCCCCAGAACGTGGTGGCCCTGGGCATAATGGAGCCTCCGCCCACTTGGGGACAGTGGTTCTTCATCGTCATACCGGTCGGCATCGTGTCACTTTTCTTCATCTGGATCTTGTTGTTGCTCACCTTTCAACCCGGTAAAGGCACGACAATTGTGCCCATCCGGCCAGTAAAGGAGCGCTTTACGGGTTTGCAGTGGTTTGTCTCCATCGTGTGCGTTGCCACTATTGGCCTCTGGTGCGCCAGCCACGCGCTGGAATCCACATTCGGTCACATGGGTGTTATTGCTGTCCTCCCCATCGTTGTCTTCTTCGGTGTTGGGATCCTGACCAAGGAAGACTTCAACAACTTCCCCTGGACCATCATCATCCTTGCGGCCGGCGGCCTCTCACTGGGCAAGGCTGTCGAGTCATCAGGACTGCTTCATAGTATGGCAGAGAAGATCTCGGCGGAAGTGGACGGCCTGGATCTCTACGTGATCCTGCTCATATTTTCCAGTCTAGCCCTTGTAATCGCCACGTTCATCAGTCACACTGTAGCGGCGCTGATCCTTCTCCCGCTTGTGTACGATATCGGCAAGGCGATGGAACAGCCGCATCCCAATCTGCTGGTCATGGCGACGACTCTGATGTGCAGTGCAGCCATGGCTCTGCCAACTAGTGGATTCCCCAATATGAGTAAGTTTCCGATGTCTTTCCATACCCACTAATCTTTCCTATATCCACCCCTCATCGTTACCCCCGAACCTGTATCTCTGTCGAGACCCCGGTATGTGAGACGCACTTACTAACTCCAACACAGCGGCTATCATGAAGGAAGATGCAACGGGACAGCGATACCTCTCTGTAAAACATTTCATCACGCGGGGCATACCTAGCAGTATACTCTCGCTAGTCGTAGTAGTCACGATCGGTTATGGCGCCATGCGTGTCATTGGCATGTAAATAGTGTAGCAAAGATAAGGAATATGTGAGGTTTGGCGGCTGTTATACATAGAAGAAGAACCTGGCTATGCTGGATTTGTGTTTGGCTAGTATTGGGTCTACATTTAGGTTTCGGTTATGATGAAAGCCTCTCGGTTTTAATACGCTTATACCGACGACTGAACAGCCAGGTTTAGATACCAGGTCATTGTGATCAGCTTACTATAATAAGTGGTCAAGAACCCGAATACAAAGCTGCACGTAGATAGTGTCCAACATCGAACTGATAACCGAATATCCGCATATAATGCCCATGAACTATACTGATCTATCTGACATCGGGCATGTGCTACCTATCAGATATTGCTTGGTTTTAGCATTGCTGAGTCGCCTTCCCGGCTCGCAATTCGGCGATCATCTCATCCGATGCCTTCTGACTGATCATAAAGGTCGACACAACAGGGAACACACCGGGGATTCTCGCGAAGGCACTGGCATCCACGACTCTCAATCCGGAAACGCCACGGACGCGGAACTTGCTATCGAGCACAGCCATGGTGTCGTTGTCGGCGCCGATGTGGTTCGTGCTCGTGGGATGATGGCCAAAGGTCTGCTTGTGCAACCAGTCCTCGTCCTCCTTGCCACAGCTCCCGTTAACGTCGATTCCGGCGTTGCAAGGGGGCTCCGCCGGCTTGATCCCGATGGACTGGTAGATGCGGCGCACCCATGCGATTACGTCCTTCATGGCGCCCATGTCGTACTCGGCTCCGAAGGCGTAGTGGTTAAAGTTGATTTCGGGCGTGTCCGTGGGATTGGCCGAGCGCAGCTTTACCCATCCCTTGTTGTTTAAGGATGAACCCTTTACCATGCTGACGCCGTAGGGCTGGGGTGGGTCGGCGGGAAGACGAGCTGTCTGGTTGTCGGGCCAGAAGCCGCGGAATAGGAACCTGGTTTTTTTTTCTCTCTCGTTAGTGTCTGTGTCGAATAGTCTTGTGGCTTGCGACTTGGTGTAAGAGGCCTCGAAGGCCGTATTGACTCCACTGAACACAACTTACCCTTGACCACCCATGAGGAACATATCACGATCAGTTCCGTGTGCTGGGTGGGAAGTGCGGATCATAGCCACACCGGCATCGCCGGTTCCAGCACTGCCCGAGCCCACGATAGGCATCTCCTGGTTATCCATCAAATTTTGTCCCACGCCCGGCAGATCCTTGATGACGGTGATATTGAACTGTCGCAGATGCTCTGCTGGCCCGACGCCGGAGAGCATGAGCAGCTGTGGCGAGTTGAAAGCACCACCAGACACGATCACTTCCCTCTTCGCCGTCACCGTCTTCTTTGTGCCCGTAGCACCCGCGCTCCGTCGGCTGTCACCGGCGTACAGCGACTTACCTTCGAGGTACTCGACGCCTATGGCTTTAGGAACAGCTGCCCCAGAAGAAGCGCATCTAGAGCTGGCGCTGGTATCGAACAGAACGCGCGTGGCGAGGGAGTTCAGAGAGACGGTCAGGGGGATGGACGTGTTTTTTTGCGCCGCCTGAATATAGTCACGCGAACTGTACCGGCCGCCGTTACTGTACTGGTGCTGCACCAAGCCGTAGACACTCGATGTCGTGTCTCGGTCTGGCGAGAGAACGTTCGGGTCGCGCTGCAATAGGTCGTTCATTGGCATAGATAGGTTCAGATCTTTTGCGTAAGCTGTCACCACTTTGTTCCCGCTCAGAGGACCCCGCTGCGCTTGCAGCTTCGCACCCATTGCTGTCTGAAAGAACCCGTCATAGCCGTGCCCAGCTGTTCCTTTGGGCATATAGTTGTTGTGTTCGATCTTCGTAAAAATGTTGCGCATGTTTTCGGCTCTGTTTTGCTTTCTTAGTGTTCCGCTAAACAATCTTATCCCCGTGACCTAATTCGAGGAGTTCCTGTGATGATGAGAGAGAGCTTACTTCCAAGTTGCATCGCCGGTTATCTGGTAGACATAGTCCCAGTCGCTGTCGCTCGGAAGCCACGTGCACATGGCGTTGATCATGCTGGAGCCACCCAGCGTTGCGCCTTTGTACCAGTTAGTGTTTCCTTCGACCCTTTTCCCGTTCATGTGCTTGTCCTCCGGCCAACATCATTCGATTTGGCCCATTCCAAACCAATACATTCCAAACCGGTTCAGGGTTCCAGGGCCGAATCAAGCTTACCACGCGGATAGTACACGCCCAACAGCTTGGAGCCCGCTGGTGCACCCGTCCGTCCAACCCAGTATCGGCCCTCAGGCGTCTTCCATGTTAAGTGGCTGTATTGGTTGTTCCTAGGATCATTCTCCGGATAGTGATTGACAAAGAAATCCCAAGTGACAGAGGGCGGGTACTGTCCAAAGCCCTGAGCTGCGCTGGCATCACCCGCCTCGATCAGGAACACCGAGTAGCCGGCTGTGGCCAGGTTCACGGCCAGCGGACCACCACCTGGCCCACTACCGACAATGACGTAGTCATATTCTGTTGCCTGTGTTGTTGCTGGGGCTGCTGATGCCGGAGACGCTAGAAGCGTAAGGGCTATCGCTCGCGCAATGGCGCTTTTCTTGCTGTTTATCTTCATCTTGCCGGTTGCGTCGTGGTGACAGTGAGGTGGACGAGAGTCGGATGGTAAGGCGAGGGCGATAAGTTCGGGAAATATCACTCCCTTCTTATCATCATCGCTTGCGCATTTCCCTCCATTGGCTTATATCAGTACACCCGGATATTGATTTTTCCATCTGGCGTCATCTAACAAATTCAACCAATCGTGGGCTTGGTTGCGTTCTGCGTGGTGGCATGTCGCGGTAAATTGCAGCCAATTCCCATGCCTGCTTACTTTGGGGAAATGCTGTGTAGCCATCGTGCGAGTGATTACAATTACATTACCTACGCCTTTTTCAGAAGACGCGGTAGAGGTTGCTATTTCGGAGCTTTCTCACCCGTTCTTCCGTCGGACGGGGTGGGGGAAAGAGAGACAGCCACCCCTAAATGCCCAGCCGGGTATAAGCCTTATCTGGTATCTTCCTGTCGCCTGCTCCCTCATGAGGTCACATCCGGCATTTTATGGGTCTATGCCGGTCGAGCCTATATGCTCCCTCAACAGTTGCGGATAAATCGGGCGGCGACAATGACCTGTCTGTGACCTCAGTTGATTTATTGTTCATCTCCATGCTTGGCACATTTGTCTAGGACTGAGAGCGTTAAGTACGCGACATACTTTTTACCGCCGCTAGCATGTAGTGCCGGACGTTGTGATGCAGTCTTTCGGCTGTTCGTCTCGGGACTCGAGGGTATTAAATACGCCTGTCGGCCCTGCAGTTTGAAACCCTTGTGTCTTTGTTCTTTCCCTTAGTATTAGTATTGTAGGGCGTAAAGAACCATAGGACTAGGTGTCGTTAAATGGTTTGGCTGGCAAGGTAGTACTGGCTTGTGTTGACTGATGAAGAGATAAATAAAGTATTAAAATGCTAACTAATCAAAGAATAAAAGGTATCTCTAAGTTAGGTTATTGCTTACTAAGTAGGTTTTGGTAACATTAAAACTATACAGATAGTAGACTTATATAGCGTGCATAGTAGGTGTGGTAAATTAAAGGCCGCCTTATTAAACTTCTTTAGACATGTTAGTGATTATGTAGATAGACATAGCAAAACAATAAAGCGACTAGAAATTCTAGTTTAAAGTTATGGAGAATAATTTAAATGAGAACTATGCTAAAACTATAGTTCTCCACTCGGGATTTTGTTTCACCCACTCGTTAGCAAACACCACACCAACAGCAGCTCGGCGGTAGACACCCTCCTTGTCCTCATCCAGCACCATGACAAGGAGGCACAGCTCGTTTAGATGGTGGATTGGGAGCTCCTTTCGCTCCCCCTTGTCCCACTGCATGAACCGCTTGGCGGGGCAGACCCCAATCAGCGCTACGAGGCACTCGCGCGGCTTAGGAAATAGCTCCGCCCCTAATTCCGGCGACATCGCCATCGTAATGCCTACTATTGTCCAGTTTGCGCCCTCGCCCGAGAGGATCCCTCCTCCGCCTATAAGTCGCCGCGGTGGCGCCACATACGATGCCCCCCTCAACATTCCTACCATCAGTTTCACGCATGTCGTGTTAAAGACTAGACTGTTTGGCGCCTTCCGTGCGAGAGCACAGGCTTCGCTGGAGAGAGTCTTTAGCTGCCTGAGTGTCTCTGTATCTTTTGTCTTCGCTGGGGGCCACCAGTCAAGATTTGTGTACTCCTCTATGTTGCGAAGCGCTGCCATCGCGGTGGCGTCCTCATCTAGGTCGTGTAGTCTCTCCGTTGTCGGCGTGCCAGCGGCAGATGGTGGCCATTTATATGCGGTGATGTCGCTCGTTGCCTTTTTCTGAGCGAAATTCCACACTTGATCCGTTAAGTCGTTGAGCCTAGAGAGCTCTACCGTCTTCGGATCTTCAATGCTAGTGGATGGCCACCACGACGTCGCCGCCCCCTTGAGCACCTGAAGGGCGATGCGCTTTTGCTCCGCTAAGTAGTTGTCCAAAGGCTCGTGTGGCTCCTCTACCTGCTTAATCCCGGACGAGCCGTCCGAGAAGAAGAAATCGACAAGCACCGCCCTAGCATTGCTTGCTGTGTCTAGGTAGGTCCCGGGCGTCTTCGTCCACATCCCGCTATCCCAACAGAGCATCCCATCCCATGATGCCCAGCTCCAGCTCGGCACGAAGTCGATGTTCCTCCTCCGCCCTGTAAATCCAGGCTGAGGTAGCCAGCGCAACGATTCGGTGAAATACTCCTGCGGGTGGCCCACTAGGATCGGCTGCGCGAGCCGCATCTGGTAGACGGCCGACACACCCGCGAACGCGCGCATCACGTCCTCCGCAAACGTGAGCTTGCGCGGTGTGAATTCGTTCACGGACCGCTGGTATGCGCCAAACAAGTTCGTCTCGAGGTCCGAGGGCCGGAAGAGTATCGTATTGCGCTGGCCCCGGGCGTACTCGTTCCACTTCTCTTCATCCTCACCTGGCGGCAGCTCGACCCAGCGCTCGTTCCCGCATGTACCGTATATATGGTTCGCGTCGAAGTATATGGAGCGCTTCGAGAACAGGCGCTCTTGAAACGTCCACGCCCGGTCGTTCCAGCGCGATTCGTGTATTGCCGTGTCGATCCACGGCGGCCGCGCGTCGCCCACAGGGTTTGACATGGGTGCCAGCAAGTCCCAGGACCAGTTCCTGAGTGTGACTTGGCGCGGCCGTGGCGCGATGCCAGGTAGGCCAGGGGTTAAACCGTCTGCGAGTGCCACGATGGAAAGGCTCGCACCATCATAGATGGTGCCCATGGCGTCGATCTGCGCGCTCTTGAATTTGATATCGTCTTGCACAATGCAGAAACGGTCTACCCAAAGATACCGCTTCTCCAGCTCGCGGCACAAGTGCATAGCGTCGGACACTACCTCGGGTAACAGCTCATCCTGTAGCTTTCCCTCCTTCGCGAGCTCGTTAAGGTTGGAACGCTGCAGCTGGAACTTCTGCCGCTCTTCTGAGTTGGACGCTGCCGCCCACACGTAACTCAGCGTCACATACTCGTACTCAGAGGGCCGTTCGGGGAGTACGACACACCGCTGTTCTACGTCAATCAACCTGAAGCCGTGCGGGAGCAGCGACTGACCCGGAATCCGAGATTTCTCGCACGTATCGCCGTGTTCATGCGTGCAACGGTCTAACCAACCCTTAATTTGCGACAGGTCAATGAACCGGCGATCCCAGTGCGAGATGGCCGAAAGATCGTAGCACCACCGCTCATAGTGCAGGATGAACTCCGTGACCGCGGGCTCGTAGGCCAAGGTCTCCGACTCCTCTGTGCTGGTTGGTGGTGTCGAAGTTGCAATGCAGAGCGCTAGCACGCACTTTTGCTGCCATGGCAGCATGCCTTTCTCGATCGCCGCCTGCTCGTCTCGCACGGCTTTTTGTGTCTGGGTGAGGTCGCAGATAAAGGGGCGCCATATTGCTATAGTGACTTGCACATCCTCCTCTCCTCCCGCTCCTTCCCCTTGGCCTTGCCTGTCGCGCTCACGCTCAGCAACGGCCGTCTCGAGGACGTTCCGAACGTGAACGCAGACAAGACAGTCGCCACGCCGCCTATAGTACTCGCGCGACCGGTAAACTAGGTCTTTTAGCTCTGAATAACCCCCCTTCTTGTTCGGAGGCCAGTCTGGATTATGCTTGTAGCAGAAAAGCGTTGGGTTAACACCTGGATGTTGCTCTCGTACTTCTTTGCAGAACGTCACATGCAGGATATCGTCCCAGTCCTGGTGCTCGTCGCATAGCCTGTCGTTTTTGCGGGGTGCGAAACCCTGTTCGTGGGCCTCGCAGATGGTACACTTTCTAATGTTTTGGTTCATCTTGCCTACCTAAATAATATGATGTCGGATAGGTATATTTCTCGGCGGACATGAGAGCTGTGTGGAGGCACTCAAAAAGATTGCCAAGGTGGCTGGCAAGGTGGCTGGAGTAGTGTCCCCCTGGGCGTTAAAAATCCCTCGCTGCACCCCTTTTAACACCTTCAACATCATAAAACAACATGCAAGACATGGATCCAAGTGATCACTTCAACCCTTACTTAGAGGGGGTTATATCCCAGGTATAACCCCGGAACACCCCACTAGCATCATGTCAGATTTGGCACTTTGCATGCAATATAGTCACTTACGAAGCCTTTGAGTAATGGTTGATATAATCTATTTTATTTATTAATAGGTTTGACTTTTATATTTTTTTTTGTTATAAAGCCTTTTTGCTATAAACGCTTATATAATAGTTTTTATATTTTTTATTTCGAACTTAATAGAAGGCCTGAGGCTACTTTTAGAATGCGTTCTAAAAAGCTCGCACAAGTCGACGCAGTCGAGCAGCCGTCGACCGCCCGACCATGCTATTACTTGTCTAAGCCACAGCGCCTACAGCAACAACCGGTAAGCCGTTCTTCGCCAGTCCTCTGCCGCCGATTTAGATTCCTAATATCGAAATCCCGGACAGCCGCTTGCTCACAGCCCTGGCCAAGAACGACAAATATCTCGAGTAGCTCTTCAACATCAAGGCAAAAAAACACGCCTTAAGTAAGGCAATCTCACTGCCTCTGACTGCACTTATTACACCGCCATCTCGCAACCACGACATTGTTGTAGCCGCGATGCCGATGAGGTATAAGCAACTACGCAGTGACGACGCCGAGATTCGCTTGCTGGAAATTTTGCCTGTGAAGGATGAAACACGACTTTCTTTTCGTCTACATCACATTTTGCTAGACAATGCACCTAAGTTTTGGGCCTTCTCGTACTGTTGGGGCGACGATAATAACAAGCTCGTGGTCAGCGTCGATAACCACAGCTTTGGCGTGACTCATAATTTATACCGAATTCTTTGGAATCACGCAGCAGTCATGGCATATGGATTCAGAAAGAGACTGCATAACTCGGCTCTCGTTACTCGATATATATGGGTTGATTCTATTTGCATCAACCAAGTCGACCTTAAGGAACGCGCTGAGCAGATCAAATTAATGGGACGAATATATAGCACCGGATTCGTAGGCGCATACCTCGACAACGTCGATAAAAAGATTGATACCCAAGCTATGGAACTCCTGCGGAGCAATGGATACTGGAAACAGGCAGGGAAAGCAGGGCCCGGCTTAGCGTCTCAGATCATGATTTCGGACGATGAATGGACAAGCCTGTATAGCTTCTTCACAAAAGCATGGTTCAGGCGAATGTGGGTAATCCAGGAGATTTGTCTTGCAAAGCGCTCATGGATGTGGATCCACACGCGGCTATTGCCAATGGAGGACGCATATTTCGCGGTTCGTGATATGTTCGAGATGCATCCGGCGAATTTGACAACGTCCCAAGCAACAGAAATGCGCGCGGGAATGAAAGAGTTGCTGAGCTTGCTAGAACTCAAGTATGACCTTTCCGTTGGTCAGCCCCCTTGCCTCCTGTTGACCCTTCTCTGGCTATTCAGAGATCGACTTTCATCCGACCCAAGGGATAAGGTTTATGCGCTGCTTGGTCTTCTTGAATTCGCCAAGGCCCAAGAAACTACGGCTCCTGGGGGGTCTAGAAGTGGGCTTGATCTCGATAATATCATCATCGACTATAATGCTGGCTTGGAAGATATATATACCAGCCTTGTTAAAGCTGTGGTCTTGGACACTGGTTGCTTGGACATTATATGTGCTAGCCAGCCGCCTAACACGTTCTCGAGATCTTGGGTTCCTAACTGGGAAGAGCCATGGGCAAGGTTTAGCTTACTCACAAATAATATGCACCAATTCGGAATCCGAACCTCAGCCAAGAAGGAGGTCTACAGAGCCTCTGCCACTCGTTTAGCGTCAGTCACATTCTCTGATAATGATAGAACCCTGGCCGCAGCTGGATTTAGCTGGGGGCGTATCACACATCTTATTACCCCCCCTCCTTGCCAACACCTCCGCAGTGAGACGGTTCTTGCTTGGCTCATTAGCACCTTGATTCAGCTACCGAGGCATATTCAAGAGTCCTTGCTTAGAAAATTTAGGGACGAACAAAACCCCGAGGTTAGTCTTTCAGAATCTGCGGCTTTCGACGCATTTGGCGCTGAGTGGGCTAATGGAATGAATGGAGGTTATACATACCAGGACGAAGGCCGCGGACTTAATTATTTGTACTTTAACGCAAATCTTGACCTAAATTGGCATGAGAATGCTCGGACATACCGGCGTTTCGATAAAGATGGGAGGGAGTGTGGCGTCCGGGACTTGAGATTCTACCAGCTTGCGCATCGACGTAGGATTTTCGTTGACGAGAGGGGCTCATTTGGCTGGGTGCCAGACGGGGCAGCAATTGGTGACACATTGTCCGTTCTTCTAGGATGCAGCGTCCCAGTTGTTCTTAGACAAGTCGGGAAAAAAGGCTACACACTGGTGGGGGAGGCCTATGTTCAACATCTAATGAAAGGGCAGATGATCGAGGCCCTAGAAAGAGGTGAGGTGAAGCTGGCTTCGTTTAACTTGGTGTAATGCATCTACAATAGGGTTTAAAAAAGCTATAGCTTTATTTCTAATCCTACACACATTTCCTAAGAGCTTTTCCTGCCAGCATAGAGGTAATAGCTAAAAGAGCTTAAAATAAACAAATAGTAATGCAATTGTTATATTAAAATAACGTCCTTGATCTAATCTTGGCTACCCTTACATTTTAGTCACTAATATCTCTCATGTTTTTTTCTTCTTTGATCTTTTACTTTATAGTTTATCTTTAACGTTAGGTTCTCTTTATTAACATATAATTATAGGAAATGTTGTAGAACGGATGACTGTAATAATATTGAAAAGAATATAGTAAAAAGCTATCCAACCGTCAGATCTTCTCTGACACCATTCGCCTTGGAGCTTTTGCTTCTAACCTTAATTTTGCAGCCATATAAATACCCTCTAGAACAAAGGGCTTCCAATAATTCTTCCTACCAGTTGGGTAAGTCGAGTTCCAAGCGGGGCCTAAGCTTTTCCCTTCTTTGTCCTGCCGCATCTGCGTCAGTAACGTCTCGTCACTGGGATATCGTTCTGCTGCTTCGTTAAGGGCTTCGCGTGTTGCTTCTTCCCACTCAGACCTGCTAGTACCAGGCGCCAATATCGGATCAACCCATCTCATTGCTCCCCTATCAAATTTACTCCGATCTTCACACTTTTCCTCTGTCAGCCAAGGGAACGTGTCTGGGTTAAGCGCGATGAGGGTGTTTAGAAGTGCCCTCCGTGAACTCAGTCTTGTGCTAAACCGGTTAATTTGAATACAGGCATTGGAGCGCATCCAGCCGTTTACGACGGTGCGCGGTGGAATGAGGTAGGCATGAGAGAAAATACAGAAGATGATCCAGAAGGTAATGAAATAGGCGTCCCAGCTTTTCAGTGCCGCAGAGCCTATGACGAGTGCCCATTGCCCAATGATGAGAATGCGTAGGGCCAGAAGCAGACAGGCCGCCACGGGCGATGACAGTTCCGGACCATCGGGCTCGAGCGGCCGGTTTAACAAGGAATTCACGATGGTGCTTTCGCCGTAGAAAACTGTCCACTTTCTCGAGTTCATGTGCTCAGTCACTAATACCAATCGATTGTAAGGGCTTCGGTCTTGCACCAATAATCGTCTGGGCTGGCATCCGTACAAGACCATTGTTACTAAGCCAGTTCCTAATACTGCTGCGAGGAAAGCTAACGACAGGTAGGCCCGAAGTATGCCGCCCATGGCAATCATACCGAGCATTACCGTCCATCCGATAGCAGATATCGCTGAATACCAAACCGAAGTTGCGGTGCCATGATTGAGGAAGATGTGACTGAGCCATGACCCCGATGGTGCTTTGTGCTCTTTATCTTCAAGCCTGCGAACATGGACGAACTCCAGGTTCTGGATTCTTAAATCGGTTCCAGACATGTTCTCGTGGTCGTTGTGAACGTTGTACGGCGTCTGCGTAGAGAGACATAAGCGAACGGTCTCCGGGCAGCTGATGGCATAGTTGTCTCCATATCGACCATCCAATGCCATAAAGGCCATGCTGCTACCATATCGATCGAGGTAGCACTCTTTTTCCTTGTACTGATCGGAAAGCAGGAGGCGACTGCCTTGCGGTGTGACCGGCCAGCTCCATAAGGGGACAGCGCCTGTCAGTTGAAAGACATGCAGCTTCAACGGAATATCAATGAAGTCAATCAACGCAGAGAGAGGAAGGATTCCAGCAAGCTCAGCCGCCCAAGCATATCTGTCGAGAATAAGTTTGAGGTTCGAAACAGGGTCGTTAAACAGGCCCATTATGATAGGCTTTTCGGGTTGGGGATGGCTTGGAGGGAGAATCACGAGCACGCGCCCATTAGGGTTTGGTAAAAGCCTTCAGGCAAGAAAAGGCGACCTGCTGTTGCTTACGGTCCAACCAGCACAGGGTCAGCCGGGCCAACCGATATGCACATGGCATAAGCAAACAGACAGGGACGATTCCTGCAGATTGGGCAGTGATTCTCCGTGCGGGTGTTAGGCTGCTTTGGGCTAGGGGCTGCGCTGAATCCTTGGCTTAGCAGGGGTTATGAACAAATCTCGATGATTGGCGGCCAGGTGACATCTTGCTCACATCAATGCAATGTTTATAGTATGCATCCGCTTTCCCACATCTCCTTTTGGTGGTGAATCGAACTGAGGCAACAAATGTACTGTCCGTTATGTATTAGCATAAGGATTGCCTTGTCGAGGCATCCGTGCTAGGCAAGGACTTTTTCATAGTACTCTGCAAGGGAATTTTCTACCATATAAGTACCGCAATGCAAGATACTTTCGGGTGTAGACATGTGGCTAAGTAGACCTGGTAAAGGGTTTTGCTTGCTGGTGCTAAATATATAGTAAGTGAGTTAACCGACTAGGGACTCTGTTAGAATAGGGGTCTGCTAGGTTGGGTCACTTTGGATGACCCCGATGGAGGTGCGAGCGGCTTCTGCTCCATGGCTAAGGGCACCATGCTTAACACAATGTATGTGTATATATTGGCCCCCAATGCGTTGGCTCGCTTAATTCCGATAAGTTCCGAGCCCCAGGCCTCCTGCATACGAAACCATCTTGATAGGATATTGGGTCCTGCTGGCAAATGTTGTCATAGCCAAGGCTGAGCTGGGACGTGTGTTCTAGGTCATACCAGCCAAGTGAAGCATATATATCTACCCAGGCAAAAGTAGTGTTCCCTTTTTGTTCTCCTCCCCCTCCAATTTGCACAAATTAAAATCCGATATAGGCCTATAGACTCACCATGGTTGATCTTAAGGAGGAAATCTACAAAGCCCATGTGGCCAACGGGGAACGGGCCCTCGTCAGCGAGTTGAACTCGGTTTATGGCGGCTCTAAATACGCTCCGCCGACACCGCCGGTCTATCTTTATTGGGATTTGGATCACGAGCTACTTCTGCCTGGGTCAGGGACTAAGAACTGCTCAAATTACGAACCCGAACGAGCGGGATTATGGGCAAGGGACGACCCGAAAGCTGTCAAGGGACATGCCCATCCTGAGGCGCCGTTCTTGAACCGCTTGGCGCAGCTCTGCCTTGGCGCACGCATTCGGCAATGCAACAGCAGCGCATGCTCGCACCAGAGGATGGCCATGGAGAGCACCGCACCAGGGTGTGAATGGCGGCGATTTCGTCAATGGGCAATAGCCGTCATAGCATGCCAGGCAAGCTTCACCCACGAGCAGAAGTTGACTATGGCTCACACCCACTTGGTGACAGCAGTATCGCTCTGTCACTGGCTCTTGATCGGGTACAAGCATGATGAACGCCCTATCCAAGACGTCATTGTTGGCACCCATTCATACCGCGTTGATCTGGCTGGCGTGTGCGAGGTCATATACTGGATGCTCACTATTCAAGCCACCATTGGTGTTGGGAATGTCGCCGAGGGTAAATGGGGTCCCAAGTTCCTGCCGGACGCGGTTTTTCTGCCTGCCATAAGCCGGGCTCAAAACCGGGCTCGCAAATTGGGCATATGCCAATACCGTCTCCAGAAGCTGACCGAAGTCGCCGAACGCAAAGAGGTCGACCTGCACGGGTTCATGGAGGCGGCCCGGCACTACCCACTCCTAAGTCATTGCCATATAAGGCCCGGGGAGGCTGGCTACGACGCTGACCACTATCATGGCGAGTGCACGCCCGAATACTGTCGCCCTAACAAGGCCGACACGACCAAAAAGGCCCAAGTTCACAAGTGCCCTCCGGGCGACAGGGCTGGGTGTCGCATAGTACAATATTTGGTTGACGACCTCGAAAGCTCCATTAGAACTACTGGAGTCTCTAGCTGGTCTATCTACAACCGCCGTCCCGCCACGCCAAGGGATCCGTATGTTGCCATATCGCATGTATGGATCGACGGCACTGGCATTGGAAACGGTCCTGACCCAAAGAAAAAAGAGAACATGGGACTTGTACATTGCTGCCTCGACGCTTACTTCCGCCGCATCACTGCCCGGTTGAACTGTACAGGTTTCTGGTGGGACACCATTTCCCTGCCAACGGACGACAAGGTCCGCAAACAGGAAATAGATACGATGCACTACAAGTATCGCAGCGCCACTCATACGGTCGTACACGACAACTATCTCGTTAACATGGAGTGGGCTGACGATGGAAGTCCCTGCATTGCTCTTGTGCTCTCGTCCTGGTTCACCCGCGGATGGACTGCGTTGGAACTCCATGAATCTAAAAGCGTCAAAGTCCTGTACAAAGGCCCAGACCCCCAGAATCCGCTCATCAAGGATCTGGACGATGATATTCTCGCCAAGGACCCGAGATATTCCACCCGGGCGTACTGGCTCGCGTCCTCCATTATCCGGCGGTTGCGCAGGCCTGTTGAAGACACGCGCGACCTGCTGACTATCTTACGACCACGGGAGACATGCAAGCGAGAAGATCGCACGACCATAGCAGGCCTTCTCGCAAATTTAAAACCGGATGATTGTCCAGAATGTCTTGAACCACGTACTGAGAAAACGATCGCACGCATCAAGAAACACATCGACAGGCACACAACCCGCAGGGTCCTGACTACGCTCGGCAAAGTTGGTATTGCCTCTATGATGCACGGTAAGGCCTCTATGTGCGAGTCCGGACCCTTCTGCTGGGCTCCGGAAGAGGTGCATGAGATGCCGGTCGACTCTGCAGGGGATCTCCAACCAGGCGTTCTAGGTGACGGCTTGATTAGCGTAGATCAGGATGGTCGCGCCCGAGGAGACTGGGATTACCGGGGTCTATCGCCAGAAGACGCAGCCTCCAATGTAGTACCCATCAATGGTTTGGACGAACGGACAGCTGCACGCATTAGGGAGAGCCTCCAGAACTGGCAGAGTTGCATAATTCTGCGAGAGTCGTGGCAAGATAAGGGTCCAGCGTTGCTGGGCGTGGTTGTGGGCCAGGAACATGTTGGGTCCCGGGACATTCTCGATTGCCGTTATATCGGGACAGTGATGGTATTGGATGACTCCAATCCTTACGTCGGGCACTACGATGACAGATACTCTCACGGCACGATCCGATTTGGAAATGACAATGGTAAGCCTGATGTCCGACTGCAAGATGTGGTCGAAGTTAAGGCCTTGCCTCCCCGCGCCGCTCAGCGCGATGACATAGACGCCGAGGACACTATGGATGGCGAGAGCGATGGTCCGGCTAGGCCTTGGTACGCCGCCGACAACGACAACATATCAGATTGCGAATCGGAAATCTCAAACAGCGATTGACGCTTGGGTATAGAACATGGGGTAAGTCTCCAATTAAGAGAGAGTTTTCTTACCACTCTAGAAGTGACAAGAGTTTAGTTTACACCAATATATACCGACTCACGGGAAGCCAACGGTGTAATAAACCCCAAATAAGAACTAGTACCAGCCTTAAATGATGATATACACGAAACGGTCTGGTGTGGTTGAATTGAGCTGACGGCAACCCTGAC
>Ga0247782_1000231_pt1 | contig 61410 bp, 38 predicted proteins | sample UWRJL019104C5_FD_179928 | JGI IMG/M metagenome (GOLD analysis project Ga0247782, IMG submission 179928) | Plant litter microbial communities from Arlington Agricultural Research Station in Wisconsin, United States - UWRJ-L019-104C-5 | ecosystem: Environmental > Terrestrial > Plant litter >...
TCTAGCCTCAATATATAGGGGTCAGGGTCGGTGGAAAAAGGCCGAGTCGCTAGGTGTGCAGGTAATGGAGATTCGGAAGACAGTGCTAGGGCCTGAGCATCCCCGCACGCTGACCAGCATAGCTAATCTAGCCTCAACATATTGGAATCAGGGCCGGTGGAAGGAGGCTGAGTCGCTAGAAGTGCAGGCAATGGACACAAGCAAAACGGTGCTAGGACTTGAGCATCCTGGCACGCTAACCTGCATGGCTAATCTGGCGTATACGTGGAAGTCTCTTGGCCGTAACGCTGATGCTATTCAATTTATGGAGGATTGTATTCAGATCCACCGTCGTGTTTTCGGGTCAGATCACCCGGAGACATTGTCGTTGCTATCTACGCTCAGCAAGTGGCGTAAAAAATCAGCGCCTTGATGTAGTCTCTTCACGCATTCAGGGCGATTAGGAGATCTCTTTCGCAGATCCGCAAGACAATACTTTAGATCTATTAAGAATCTAGTTTCTATATATGGAAGATACGGGGCCGGCCTAAACTCCACGAAATGTCTTCAAGTCGGACCACCAATGCTGTTCAGCTTAGAGAGAGTATTGTGCACAAATACAGAGTTGAGTTGCTACAGATGGAAGTACCAGACCTTGAAATAAGCGCTCCAAGATAGCCATGAGTTTCATTTCCCTCACTATATGAGATGGACAGGACTCACTCCAAGACCTGCATAGCAGTGTAGAGAGCTGGATATGCCGTCTTAAAAACTATACTCATCAGACAGGCATTGTACAGTATATCAAGTAAGAGCTGGCTTGCGTTGATTTTTATATGGCCTTGCAAGAGCTTAGGGCCGTGGCTCTAGGCTGTGGCTAGTGCTAGTCCTGTAGCTGGGCCAGGTCAAAGATCTTGCCTATGCTTCCACTCCTAAGAGAACTTAACGTTAGCTTGGCATTGCCACAAAAAAAAAAAAGCCAGCTAGATTCTTTCCTAATTAGGCCTCTAGAGAATGTAGGTTAAATTTTCGGGGAAAATAACCCTCGTTAAATCGAGGGCAAAAGTCTACTAACAGGTTGCTTATCTTAGTGCTCAGACCTCTGACCATAGGTGGCGGTGCAGAATATGGTATGGTGTGGCGGGTGTGGCGGTGTATGTATTTAACCGCGCCTAGAGAGGTTGACCACCAGTTAGTGGGTCCTGCGCCCCTTACAATGCCTAATTACATACAGTTAAGCAATAAAGAAGCGTAATAATTGGCCCACTTAACTGGTCTGAGGTCTGAGATAACAGGTTGCAATGGGTGACAACAACGCAAATATCTAGGTGCATAGGTATACAGACATAAAGAATTCACATAAACGCAATATGAATCAAACATGCTTAAGCTCCACTTCCCAAGATATCAATTACGTCATTGTTCGTGTTTCAGCCAGGAGCTTTGTTATTATTAGCTCAATGCCGCTCAATGCAGCTGCTAGACCTACAGCTGTATGCACTAAACGCGGCAGGGAAGGCGCATGAGGGTAGATGCCTATCGGACACCACCTGAGATTTGAGACATTCCAGGACATCTCATGTTTTGGCGTTAGCTGGTCGGATTGTTGGCGTAAGCAAATACACACTTTTCCCTGCTAATGGCCGACATCTTGTCATCTCAATTTATATTGTACTGATACGGAATACCTTACTACGCTGCAGCTGTTAGGTGCCTCACTGCGGTCCAGACCTTGATCACGATTTCAACATGGCAGCCGCCGGCTATGTTCAGACATCCCTCATATGGGTCACATACGCTGTCGCGGTGGCTCTAGCCCTCGTTGCCGCCGCCGTCACGACATTTACTTGGCAAACACATCGCGACCGATCCGCCATCGTTAGCACGGTAGCTATCGTCAGCCTTACTGCCCTCCTTGCTACCGTCTTCCTCCTCCCCGTCGATATCGCGTTGGTTTCCTCCACTACGACCACCGCGCTCGGTACGAAGAAGGACTGGGCTACACCGAACCGAATCCACAATATGCTCCTCACTCTCAAGATTGTCTACTACTCGCTGTACAGCTTCGATGCTCTGTTGTGTCTAGTCGTGATCCCATTCTCTTATTTCTGGTATGAGGAATACGACGAGGTCGAGGAACAAGAGGGAAATCAGACATTTGGAAGCCGACTATGGGGGGCTTTCAAGTACACGATCGCATTCTTCCTGTTGGTTGTTATCATCTTCCTGGTCGGCTTTTTCGTTCCTGTTGCTGGTAGTCGCGAGGGCAAACATCTCGATCTCGATTTCTTCAAGCGCCTGCTGGACGAAAACCATGGCGAGAAGGCTTTAACCTTTGGCTTGGGTCTCCTGATCACCCTTGGCACTCTACTGTACATCCTTTATACCGGAGCCGGTCTCGCTCTTTTGCCTGTTTCGTTCATTAAGTCGGCTCCTTCGGTGTCTGCCCCACAACTTTCCGAAAACACAGCTTCACAGCTAGAGGCGAACAGGGAGCAACAGCGACGTATCGAAATGCGCAATGCCGGCAGCTCGGATGGTATGCCGGCCAAGGACAGGCGCGAACTTGAGGCTCTTGTACGCGAGGAACGAACCCTAGTTCGTCGGGAGCGGCTGGCTGCAGAAGCTCAGGGTCAGGGCAAGACCTTCATTGTGCGCGCGTGGGCCAAGTTTTGTGCCGTATTCCGCCCCATCAAGCTTATCGGAGGCATCCTGCTCATCCTCTTGTCCCTACTCATTTGGGTGTCAATGCTCATTACTGGCATCGACAAAGCAGCTAACTCGGTCTGCAAAGAGCATTGTGACTACATTCTGGCTCACATTAACGTGTTCCAGCCGATCAACTGGATCTTCGTGAAGACAGCCCGCGTGTTCCCGATCGACTATGTGCTAATGGCATTGTTGATCTTACTCTTCTTCAGCAGCTCAATAACGGGCATCGCCACTATTGGCATTCGTTTCCTGTGGGTGCGCGTTTTCCAGATCCGCAAGGGTCGAACGGCGCCACAGGCTCTGCTTATGGCCACGGTTATGCTTGCGCTCATCGTTCTGGCCATCAACTATGGAATTGCCATGCTAGTTGCGCCTCAGTACGCAAGCTACGGCACTCAGACGTTCTGTGATTTACCACCGCACCACCCCGATGAACTGCCCGATTGCAGGCAAAATCCAGAAGCTGTCAAGCCCTGCTCTGAGTGGGTTAACTCGCACAGCACGGCTACTCGAGTTTGTACGCCGACCATGATGTCTACATTCCTAAACCGCATCACACTCAACTGGCCAGTTTTTGGTGCCATAGACTTCTGGGCTCAGTTTGCCTTCCTGGGCATATTCCTCATCGTGTTTGTGACAACGCTCTTCCGGACTCCCAAGTTGAACCTTAGCGAGATTGACGAGGAGGCTGAAGCTGATGAAGAGGAGGGACTCCTCGCCAGCACAGGGCGCCGTTTTGGTGCTACTTGGCAGGATATAACTGGCAGGACGAACCGTGGCACAAACGGCTTTGGCGCCTCTGAAAATGGTCAGTAAGCGACATACAGTGGCGGAGGCTAGCGTGCAACTGGTGATGGAATTCATGATACCCTTGGTAAGCACAAGATAAGATTGAGCAATTCTCTTTCCAGGCCGCTAGGTGTCGGTTCAGACGGTTATGCATACGATATAACGTACTATAAAATGGTGGGAAATGAAAGGGACGGGATCGGTCGGGTCTGTACGGAATATGGCGGGTTCGGCACTGGAATCAGGAAAATTGTGCGTGGAAGAGTTCCTTGTCTTTATACTAGGTGTCCCTCGCGGAAGGAATTTGAGAGAAATTGAACATGCAAAATATTATTTTGATTAGGGTACGAAGAACAATTCCCGCGCATCAACAAAGTAAGCCTCCGTAATGTGTACGTGCTCTCGACTTGGTTACCCCTGAGAATTTACGGCATATCTCTCCCGTACACTATATCTACCGTGGAAATGTGATCAATTATTCCAAGATGAAGTCAATATCTGGACTAACCTAGATGCCTCAGCTAGGTTAGAGAAACGGCGTAATATGCTCTTTTGTCCAACCCCAGAACCAGTCCCCTAGGTTCGGGTTCAGCGGTAAAGGAGGGAAACCGTCAAAGACACGACCTACGGGCTCGTGCATTTTGCTTGAGATGGCTGTTTTTGCTCCGCCCTTGGCCCCTTTCATCCATTTCCTTGTTCGAACCGTTATCCTCACCCTTACCCTTACTTCCATTCCCACTCTTCTTTCTTTTCCTCAGTTCCATCTTTATCTTCATCCTTGCTTTTGTGCTTAGTGTACAATAACGGACTTCAAGATGGGTTGAGTTGAGTCTGCCTTCTCACCCCAGACAAGAAAAATTGTCTTGAAACATTTCGGTGACTGTTCTAACCTAAGTATTTATCCTTATAATCGCTCACATCGTTGTGTGGCAGGTATCTTGCTGACGTATTTCGGACTTCTATGAGCCTGATTTCAAAGGTTCTTGGCCTCGACTTTGAACAGTTGCGAGTGACCATTTCACCATAATTGTATGTAGTCTCAGGTGGAGAAGCCTAGTTCCCAAAAGAAGAAGTGGCCGAGCGAGATTCCTCCCGAACCGTCTCGTCGTCTTGCATGGTCCGAAGTCAGCAGAGCCGTCGTAGGTTTGATGTAGGATGGCGGTAAATCTTGCTTAGTTTTGGGATATGCAGTTATAAAAGTGAGTATTCCTGGAGGTTCCGTGTTATTTTCTAGCGTTCTGTGACTGTTGTTCATGGTAAAAGCTGTGGTGCTGCTCCCCATTCAACATTAGTGTCGCGATATTTGCTGCTTCAGTTCCAGGTTTCGTCATGTTATACAGCTGTTATAGAGTTGTAGAATGATGAAGACTTTAATTAGCGCTAACGCGAACTGGTAAGGGTTACTGGTGAATCCGTTATAGATTACTCGCGAGAGTTGACACGGATAATGCCGTGCCTGCAAGGCGTCTCATCATATTGTCCGACCCAGCTCGCTGCGCGACCTGCTTGAGCTCTTCTACAAAGAGCATTAAGCTCCGAACTTGAAGCCGTAGAAGCCCTCTGATGATCTCGCCGTACTCTTCCCGAGATTCAACGGCGTAGTTGCCAAGTACTATATTCTGGTACTCATTTAGACGAGCTGTATCTTCTTCCTCGCCGTAAGATGATTGTGTCGAGCTATTGGCGGCGATGTTCTGACAGAGCACACCCATCTTCTCGGATATTAAGGTGAGCATGGCGAGACTTTGTGTGCGCCTTGTACACGACGGACACCGGAGCATGTACTTGCTGTGCTTCAAGGCGTCCCTATGCGTGGCTAGCGCGGCGTCGAAAGCGTCGATGTTTGCGTTACCTAGTAGGTTTACCCCGTCTGCCAGGAGGATCATACGATTCAGACATACGCAAGGGAGAATTGGTTCGTTGTATTTTTCCCCAAAGTTTAAATTGCTTTGGGACGTAAGATCTGGTACCGGATTAGAGAAACCGGGCATGGCTCTTATGTCCGAGTAGCTGAACGTCGGGCCTCGGGATAAATTATGTGCATTGTTGTTGAGTAACGGGCAGGTGGCCATCCACGGCACCAACCCAACCAACCCCGGTGGCGGTAACCTCGGAACTGCCGGTTCCTTTGGACCCTCGGGATTGTGTGAGACTTGTGCCGCTATTCCCGTACCTGCAGTCTCCGAAGGAGCTTCGTCCCCCCGTATATCCCTTGTTTCTTGCGCTTGTTCGACCGTCTTCTTCTCCCCCTCCCCAAGCCCGCCTGTATACTGACATATTCGCGTCAGTGACTTGCAGCGGTAACACCCGTCCTTCTCGCCGGTACATTTAAGTTTCCTTGCCCGGCAGTGGGTACAGGCTTGCGGTCCCTTCGTCTTCGCCGTTACTGGGTCGAAAACTTGGGGTCTTTGCAGCGGCTCCCCGTCTGCGCCGATCTTCCAGCTGCTAAACATGGTGTTCAAAGTCGAGGTCTACGCTCGGGGCTACACCAAATATCGGAATTATGAAATATTTGGCTTTAAGCCGGCAGCTGTAAAGCTGGATCGAACAAGCTTGGATGTCTCATACTCTATGTTTTGAAATGGCCAGCGCTCACATTTGTTGAGGCGTAGGAACTTACACCGTTCAAGCTTAGCTTGCCCAGACCTTTAAACCCGACATTTTGCTCTGTATTAGTAAGTACCTGGAATAGGTATTATATTTAAGTACGCCTTATATGTCAAAATAAATTCTCGAATCTCACCCATATATCAGTCGTATATAAGCATCTTAAACCTCCTCTATGCTAGACATTGTCATGTTCCTAACCACATATTATCTCGGTAGCAGGTACCATGTAAAGATCGATGAGCATCGTCAAGCGGCGCTATCCTGTGCGCTAAGGCACGCAATGCCTGGTTCCTGTTACGCCAAATACAGACCCAAATATGGAAGTAAATCCAAGCTAAAAGCTTCGAGGTCGCAAGCTATTAGGAAAGTGTTAGCGCTATTAAAAAACAATGCTGTCTTACCAATATCAGTCAAACCAGCTTGACCAGATACTTCCAAGGTTATTTCCCTTTTCCTCTATAGCTGGAGGCATCGTGAGTGGTAAGGCTTGACTGCTGTGGCTAATGGTGGCTCAAGCGCGGCCAGTGCCGGGACAAAATTGAGAGTTGGAAGCAACACTTTTACTGGGTTAGGTATGTGTGGATCCCCTAGTAGGTAGTCTGACTCCTGGAATCAGATTACGTAGTATTACATGTTAACGAATCGAGTCACGACTTGCTTGAGACGAGGTCTCATCCATTCATTTGGCATAGTACACCATTTTTATTTTCGGTTTTCTGCAGATAAAAGAATAGTCTTTTTATAAACTATTAAATTCGAAAGCGAGTGAGCGAAATCATGGACGCCCGGTGCCAGTGCGGCGCCGTCCAATTCACGACGCCGATTCCAAAACCCCTAGCGTTGTATATCTGCCACTGCGCCGAATGTCGCCGCCAATCTAGTTCCGCCTTTGGGACCTCGGCCATCTTCCCGCGCTTCGAGCTGCCGAAGGCTGAAATGTTGTCATGTTATACGTACGTTTAAAGAGGCCGGTATCTTACTATTTATTTTACTTTATTTCATCATTATTTTTGCGCTTGACCTGAGTGCGCATCGGGGGCGGATTTGTGGAGGACCAGGTGAGAGGGGCTGTTAAGCGATTGATGATGTTCACTTTTTCTTACGAGTCTACTCCGGCGTAATAGATAAGTACTGATTTCAGATATATTCACTAGGAGACCTACACACACAGGTCACACATTATACTGGTACGTACTGGCGTCGTGCGAAGAGAACTAAGATAATGGCGTGGAAAAAGTCTAGTGTATTCTGACATGCGAAACCCTTAACAACAGCTATTTCTGCCAGCAATGTGGCACGAGACTCATCCATACAACCCCCGTAAGCTCGCTCCCACTTATGCATGATGCATGAAGTCTAAGCAGAAGTACTAAACCAAATAATGAACGACGCAGGGCAAGAACGTCGTCTCCGTCAAAGGCGGCTGCATAGAAGGTCTAGACTGGTCGACCGCCATCCACATATGGACCAAATCGGCCATGATCCCCATCCCGGAAGGGTCCGAGTCGTACTCGGAAGAGCCCTCCGGGTCGGAATATAGCACCTCCCAGGATACCTTAGACCAGCCTCTCGACGAACCAGGCCCGCTCGTCAATAACGGCGGTGACGGCTTCGCTGAACCGGCGCAGGTACCGGAGATGAAGAACATCAAACGTATCAGAGGCGCTTGCGAGCTTAGTGGTGTTATCTGACTTTGCCGATCGCAGGCTTCGTGGCACCGGTCTGGTTAGGGGGCTGGGAGTGAACGAGTGAGTGTAGGGTAGAATAGGCCAGGGTAGGATGGGTAAGGGGCCTTGTGAGAGAAAATAGAGTTCTGGAGTCTTGCTGACGGCGACGATATATTAGCCAGTTATACAGATGGCCTCTGCATAAGTCGTCGTTGATTCTTCGAGATAGGTTGTTTTGAGTGGTAATTGGATTTGGAATCTCCGCTCTCCCTTTCCTAATATCTCCACCATCTCACTGGTATCATATGTTACGCCCTGTGTCGTTGTTTATAACCCAGTGCCGATACTATCTCCCACAGTTATTGTATTCCCTTAGCATTCGTTCGCAGCTTCTAGTTCTACCCTCTTCTCGTTTTTTATCTCTGCGTTTTACGTAGCATCCCTATTTCAACCAGCAGGACCGTCGAGGAGCCATGCTTCGGAGAGGAATACTGCATCGGGAAAGACAGTTCAACTTAATGAGAACAATTACAAAGGAAAAACAATGAAATTCAGTTCTTGTGCCTGCATATTTGCAGTCAGGTAATTAAACAAGTTTCGTACCCCTCTTCCTCCTTTACGCTCAGGTACCTAACTTTACTTAGTAATACATCATTACTAGGAACTTAGGGTTAAGACAAGCGCGGAATTTGGACAATAATTGCCTTTTTGCATCGTACAGTCGTGCATATTTTACTAGCCAGTAGTAGCCTCAGTTTCTTCCCCTTTTTTTTGTCATTTCTACTGCTACTGCCATCACATTAATGAAGCCTTTCCTTCCGCTCTCCGCACTAGATGACCAGACACACCCAGCCTAGGCTAGGCCAACATAGATGGAATGTGAAGGTAGCAAGAACTTCCTTCTTCTATGCAGCGAAGGTCTTAGTAGGCCGCGCCTCCTCGTCACATGATGATGTGCTTGTCGAATCAGCAGGGGGCATCGACATCGACATCGACATAGGCATAGACATAGAGCTAGAGGTAGGTGTAGGGCGCGAAGTGATGAAAAGTAATGTGCTTGTAGTAGACGACGTCATGAGCGGCGTGTCGGTGTCGGTGTCTGTTGCTGCGCTTGTGGTGGCACTGACAACGTCTCCTGTCGAGGTCTCCGTGATGGAGGAAATAGATGTCTCGGTACAAGTAGTGCCAGTGCTAGTGCTAATAGAAGTCATGGAATCGCCGTCGAAGCTGCTGGTGACGGTAGAAGAGCCCACGACATCTCCCGTCGAAGTCTCTATTTCGAAAGAAGAAGATGAAGAGTCAGATGTGCTGGTAGTGGTCGTGACCGACGTAGTCACAGTCACAGTCATGAAAGTAGTAACGGTGCTTCTTTCGCTTGTGGTCGTGCTCATGCTAATTTTCGTCGAGGCACCATCTACCACGGATGTAAAAGTCGGGGTAGAAGTGCTCGACGTTGTTGTCTCTGTGCATATGCTCGTGGAAGGGGTTGTCAAGTTAGCGATACTACTGCTCGTCGTCGTGAAAAATACTCCATCGACGGTCGAACTAGCCTCGAATGGCTCGGGGGAAGTAGTGCTCGATGACGTCTTGGTACACGATACAGAGGACGAGTTCGTGGAAAATGGAATCTCGGTTGAGCTTGGGGTCTCGGATGACATAGATGTGGACGTGAACGTAGACGTTATCGAGATTTCGTTGCTGGTAGAGCTGAAGGTAGAGGTGGAGGTAGAAGCAGAGACAGAAGCAGAGGTGGAAATGCCAGGGATCATGATAGTGGAAAGGGAAAGAGAAACCGTCGTGGCGGATGTCGATGTCGCTGTTGACGACATATCCGTGGCAGAAGATGTAGTAGACATAGACTCATTCTCACCGAGAGTAACCGTAACCGTAGCCGTGCTGAGACCAGAGGAAGCAGAAGAGGATGGGTCACCGCCACCGTAGCCCACAGGATGAGTTGGAGTGACCGTAACCGTGACTGTAACAACACCAACTGGCTGCTCGCTAGAACTTGCCGTAGTGGCCACCTCTAAGCTAGATGACGTAGAGAGTGTAATGTTTCCATAAGACGAAGGGGTGGGCACCACATCATTCGTGTTGATACCCCCGGACTGGGGATGGGAATGCGTGACCGTGATAAAGTCCTTGGTAGACTGTCATATCGTTAGCAGACCCGACCAAATACCTAGATGCCACTTCTCGCCATGTCAGATATATTCTAGATAGGTATGTCACTTACAACTGCCGCAGAACGAGCGGCCACGGGCTTAGATACCTTGACCGAATGTGTTAGAGTAACGGAAGGGCAGTCTACGATGTTGTCATTGTCGCCGCAGATCTTGCTGTAGATGTGAGGCCCATGAGTTGGGTGAGGATGGCGACTGCTATGAAAATTGACACTAGCAGTATGGTGGTGGCGAGTACTGTACTGATTAGGAGGAGAGAAGTCGTCGGGCGTGGAAGTAGGCACCGGGACCCAGGAACCGCTGGGGATTTCAGTTCCCATCGAGTAGAATGTCATCGTCTTAGTACGAGTCTCGAGCATTCCGCTGCATTGCATCAAATGTCAATGCCTCAGTTCACCCAAACACGTTCGTTGAATTGTTCGATTGCTTGCGGTGCACTAACTTCGACAAGGCAAATAGAATGTGGAAAATTCAACAATGCGAGGAGAGAAAAGAACGAGCAAGCAAGACTTACGATACATCAACAGTGTAGGTACTGACAAAGGGCTCGGCAACAGTGTACCATCGCACAAGATCATCGGTGTTGCCAGGGACGGAGGCAAGGCCGTTTGACCCGTGCGCAACGGCAGCCAGGCCGGCAATGATGGCCACGGCGACGAATCTCATGGTTATAGATAGATGAGAATAAAAAAGGTCAAGGGCGGCTGGGTGAGAAGTAGTCTGGTAAGGTTTGGTCGGTGTGATCTCCTGAAGGGCAGATATGCGTTGCTAACGAGTGACTGGGAGTAATTAGGTTAGAGAGGGGGAAAAGGAAGGGAAAAGAAGGAAGGTAAGCAAGTCGGTTGACAGATACCTTATTTAGGTAGGTAGTGTAGGATATCGAGAGAATTTATATGTCTACCTGTTGTCCCGAAATAGTAAGTGAGTAAGTAGATGGGTAAGGTACTAGCTATCAACAATAGACACACATATATCTGGACGTACCTGTACCTGTATTAGGAGTAAATGTAAGTAAATGCCCCCCTAATGGCAGAGATCCGAACCATCATCTATGTGAATCAGGGCTCCATATGCGGTTCCAGGACACTGGGTATTATTTCTCACTTTCGTTATGCAGGTGCAGGTGCGTTTTTGTTTGCATTGTACGAATTACTTGCCTACCTACAGTTCAGACTTAACCACTATCTAACTATGTACGTAGGTAGGGAGGGAAGTATTCTAGGAGTGCTATATTACTACTATGCAAATGTAGATGTAGACAAAAAACACAAGGCGCGTCTATGAAGATCAATCGAACAATACAATGACGATAAGGCAAGCCCAAGGTATTAGTAGTCCCAGAAGTAGCCTAGAGTATATAGGTATCTATCTGCCTATCTAAGTAGGCATGAGAACAATCTATTGTTCGTTCGTTCTGCTCCCAATATCATCAGATGAAACGCACAGATCTGCGAGAATATGGGCTTAACAGTCCCTTAATCACGCTGAGAAGTGGACGTAAGGAAAGCTAGGTGCGTAGTGGTACAGAATACGTGTTGCACGACAGTAGTACGGAGAACAACGAACGCCCTATCGGTACATACTTGGTACGGTTTGTATGCGACGGCACGGCACACCCAACAGAGCCTCACGGACAAGGGATTGACAAGACTAGTTTGTGGCATATAAGTGGAGGGCTGTGTATTGTAGGTATTACAAGGTCAAGTCGTGACGTTTCATAACCATATTTATATACGCGTAGACCATGAAGCGCAACACGAGAGAAACTTTGATTCTGATCCTCTGCCCTCAGATACTCATGCACTTATCTCTCTTAATTTTATTTGGGCATGGAACACGAGACGAGCAAAAGTAAGTCATTGGTTTCAAGTGCCGGTACATGCATAAGTGAGCCCTATACTCATACTCATACTTTTGTTGAAGCAGGCAGATGAAGATATTGGTTTGAACTTTGTAAAAATCCGTGAACTATTATACCGTAGTACCTAAGCCAACAAAAGCAATCAAGCAAGCAATGACTTGGCCCCCCTCAAGTAACGTGGGAATTAAGTCGATAAACAATTTGATGCAGAGAAAAAAAAGTTATAGACACACACAAGGCTAAGCAAAAGCCGAGACAAGAAAACACCTCCCAACGCCGACACTATGAGACAGAACGTGAATAAACGCCTCTGTTCTGGGTGGACGACGAGAATAACCAGACGCCAAACAAAAATGCTGCCTCTCTGACCTAACAGGACAGTGTTCTACCGTCGTATGGATAGTGCTTCTTCTCATCTTACAAACATGCGTTCTATCATTAATCAAAGGTCATTATCGTCATCATTATCGCCAAGCAACTCCATTCCTTTCCCTCTTAGCATTCCCCGCCATCGCCGCACTACCAATAGTAATGCGACGCGAGGTTCGTGCTTTGTCGGCCTGGTCCTTTCCCTCGCCGGGGCTTCCCCACCCTGAGGCCCTCAGGGAACTGCTCAAGTTCATACGCCTGGCTTGTCCTGGTGTGAACGATGACATTTTCGCGGACGCGTCACGCAAGTCTGGAGGCGAGCAGGTGATGGGAGGGCTCCTACGCCTCTCAGCGCTGCCGCGCCGTAATCTAGAGATACCGTTTGCGTTCGATGAGTGAGAGGCTGTTGGATAACTGGTACTAGCCCGGTGACCACCGACCGAGCCGATCGATGACACACGTCTCGAACCAGAACCTGCCACACTCGCAGAAGAAAATGATGACAGTCTCTTGGGCTTCTTGCTGGCATGGATGGCAGAACGCAGCTTAGAGCTGTCAATCAATGCGGATGTATCCGAATCTGATGAAGGGGGGTGGTTCTCGTCACTAGATGGTGAAGAGGGAATGGGCAGAGATGAAGAGAACGAAGCAGGTACTGGCCTGGGGCTGAGAGAGGAGTATCGCTTTCCGGGGGCGCTGATATTAGCAGCGCGCGATGGATTCAAACTGCGGAGTGGGCTTATGCGATCTTCGTTATCGGACGAAGATACCACATTCTGTGACGTCGTAGGTGCCACCGGTGAGCCGTTACTTTGTGATTGCCTAGATCTCGACAAGAATCCGGCTTGGAATCTGCTAGACTTCGAAGCAGGCAAGCTTGTAATCTCGGGAGCAAGGATTGACAGATCGGACTCTTCGGCCGAGTTATCCTTAACGGGGGAGGGAATCTCGGCTATCCGAGGCAACGCGCCGTCCTTATCTGGGGAAGCTTGTTTTGGTGGTGAGAATGCTAGCTTCTGCGGCGTCTTTTCGAAGTCGGCCAGTGTCCCCGACTCGCCATCATCGTCGCGCCACCGTACCGATCGCTTTGATGGCGTCTTCTTTTTGACTGGTGAGAAGAAAACTCCCTTGCGTGCGTTAAGCGCTTTCCGACGACGGGGCGAGCCTTTCATGGGCGAAAGTGCCACTTGTTGGGGGTCGGATGCTGCCACTGTAAGTAACGCTGGGTTGGGAATAGGCTTAATTATGTCTTTAGGAATTGCAGAAACCCTCTTCCGTTTCGGAGTTCCGCGTTTTGTAGGAGGAAATGCTTCAAATGGCATTTTGGAACCGTCAGGCTTGACGACTTGGGATGCAGCCGAGAAACCAGTGTCCAGGAGGCGGTTGATGATTTGTTTTGCATGCGCGACTGCCTCATCCTCGCTCATATTGATGGTTTCAGAAAGGGATGTAAGTATTTCGAACTGGGCTGTTAAGAGCACCTGAATCATAGCGGCATCGCCCGCTTTATCCTGTTCCAGTACTTCCCTGTAAGCCTCGCGGGCGAAGTTGGACTTGAGGTGCTCCGCTTCCCGAGTCAAACTGGCAATTTCTCCACCGTCGGCGTGACCTTCACCTCCCGGAAGCTGGGTAATACTGTGCTGGAGAGCTCCGTCAATAGCGCGCTCCCAGTTTGTCTTATCCAGCTTCTGGTGAAGGTGATGTCTACTGTTCTCAAGCTCGAGGAGGATGCCTTGGGCTGTCTTACGCATGGCTGTGAGCGAAGGTGGCATTCCGTCTTCGTCCTCACGCGTATCGCAAACCGTGTCGAATGCAGCAATCCACGAAGAGAGCAGGCTAATGCGTCGCTCGATGCCGCGAAGCTTCTTCATGTGAGCCACTTTGTCCTGACGCTCAGGCATCGAGTTCTCGTAAGCAGTACGGATTCTCTGGATGCCCTCCCGCACAGAGGCTTCTCTCTTCTCCATCTGTTTTCTGAATTTGGCGAAGAAGATTTTCTCGGCATCCTTCTGTTGAGCCTTGAGTTCATTAATGAGTTGCAATTGCTCGTCGATCTTGACCAAAAAGTCCTTCACGTGACGGTTGACATTGAACACGTTTCTCGTCACCTTAGTCTGAATATTCTTGGCTCGGTTGGCATATCGAAGTGTGTTTTGGGTTTCGTCGAAGTGAGCACTGGACGGACTGACACAGACAATCATGACCGTCTTGCAATTTCCTCCAAGAGAAAATTTAAGCAGTCGGGTGAGCTTGCTGTTCCGGTATGGGACATGCGAATTTTTCCGAGGATCGCAAAGGGCATTGATGCAGCTGCCAAGCGCTAGCAACGACTTATTGATATTGGCGCCTTCGATCAGGCGTTCTCCTCGGTTCTTCGTCGCGCTGGCCCTTTCGCTGCCGGCAAGATCGATGATGCTCAGTGTAGCCATAGTATGTGGCTCATTGACAGCTGCATTCCTATCTTTCATAGCAACGTTGATTTGCAGTACTGCGTGGGATCGTGAAGAAGTTGCGTTGGCGTCTGTCGGTGATACTGTTCGATATTCGTTTCCTTGAACAATCATGTCCATAACCTCTTGAACGTCTTTGGGGTGGTGGCTCGTAAGGCCGGGTACTGTCACGGCTTGGTTCGCATCTTCGCGTAACATGAGGCCCTGCTTGCTCCCGCCGGGGACGAGGAGATCGCGGATAGTTTCGTTGTATATTTCCAGATAGGACAATGTCAGTTCACACTGCTTCTCGTCCTTCAAGTCGTTTATCTTTTCGAATAGCTCTTGCATTGTAAGGAATATGATGCCAGGCATTTGTGTTGTGCCTGTGATGGTGTGTGTCTTGCCACATCCTGTGGCTCCGTATGCAAAAACAGTGGCATTGTAACCGTCGAGTACGCTATCCAGTAACCCCCTCGTTGTTGCCTCGTATACTTCGGTTTGCGTCGTATTTTCGTCAAATATGCGATCGAACATAAAGGTCTGGTCTTTGACCTTCTTGCCTTGCGGTACAACGGATCTGGAGAACTTTTGCACGGGATTATCTTCTGGCGGATCGAACACCCTGTGTTGACGTTAGATATCAAGGAAGAAGCTCGCCGGAATTGATGTACTAACAAGCACTTATCATCGATAACTTTGATGACCGATCGAATGCCGCCTTGTCTGAGTTTGGGCGTTGGAGCGCCGGCTAACGATCCGTCCCCCAAGAATACTTGTCCATCATCGTGTCGTTGTCTATGTATCGGTAAGCTCATGTCTCTCTTTATCATGGCATCATAAACAGGCGTACATTTGGGCTGCCTCTCTGATTGTAAATGGTCGTACCCGCACTACATGGCGATTAGCAAGCACGTAAGGGACGGCAACACATCAGCTTCCTACCCGCTACGGTGATGGACGAGGCCCCAGGATCTATAGCAGACATGTCCACTAATGTTTGCGAGAGCCTGGCGATTGGTGATCTTATGTAATCCTCCCCTTATATGGCCTCGAGCTCATGAATATTTGGGTTGTTCCAACATATATCAAAACTCGCCGGCGAAAGAGAAGGAACACAGTTGAAGTCGTAGAAACGGAACGGTGAAGGCGACGGGGTCAATCAATCAAACAAGAATATCAATGAACGAAGGTTGGTGGTTGTATCAAGAATAGAGAGCTGTGGATATACGGAGTGATGTTGTCCATTGGTGTCAATGAATAATAAAAGCCAGTAGGGTGCTAATCCCAAATGTTGCATTGTTTGGCATTAACGAGAGAAAAACGGACTTGTTGATTGTAGGCTCTGGTCACTGAGGCAACCGCGCCAGAGCGTGTTTACTGGGCCCGCTTCCTTGAAGAGGGAATTTAGGGGTCGTGGTGGAGCGCTTTACTTTCTGCACAATCTGATTGGTTGGTTAGATTTATACGTACCCCGGACTCCTCTAATTCTGTTTCACCCTAGCTTTGTTTTGCCGTGGTGTCTTATTTACTCGTTACGTACCTGACGGTGCAAGGTCTTTGCTTTAAGAGATCTCTCCTTTAAGTACAACATTTGTATTACAGCATACCTAAGTACCTAACCTACGTATCTCACAGCAGACACCTTCGACTCCACGTCCACCCATCATCCGTGGGCAAAGCTGATGCGGTTGTTCGCACCGAACTTGTCCCTACCAACAAGGAAGCTCTCGGGTGGACCAAGATAACTGGGCCTGACGCCGCCCAAATCCACAATGATCTTCTGAATAATGACACTTGGCGCAAGGCCCCACACACGTAGTGTATAAGCTCCTTCCTGCTTGATATCCCACCGTGTCGTCGTGTTGTGGCCCGGAGCGAGTCCCCATATCGAGTCGCCGACAGCACGAGCCCAACCCACCGGTAGGTCTGGTCCAATGCTGTCGGGTATGAACCGGACGACTTGGGGTTGAGCCTGAGCGCCGCCTGCGGGGAATAGCGACACGGCAAACTGCAGTGGCTTCTTGTCCGAGAGGTAGTTCTGCGTGGGCGAGAGGTAGAGCGTCACGTTGACTTTGGACACGTTTGTGAATAAGTACACGTCATACTCCAAAGCTGGGGCCGTCTCCGGTGTCTGTGGGGGCGTTGTCTGTGGCCATAGCGTGACTCCTCCCATCGTTCGCCCGTGGTTTTCAAGCGTGAGATAGGATACATTCGCAACTACATTAGCTGGGCTGTGTATCCGCTGGTAGTTTGGTCCTTCGATGGCCACGTTCTTGTCAGACTCCACAAATCCCTTGGTGAAACTCGACGGTACTGCCCGGATATTGATCGGAACTTGGACAATAGGCGCACTAAACCATGTAGCGAAACCGTCCTTTCCGCATCCTGTAGTGAACTTGATATTGGCGGTCGTGGTATTGGCAACCTTAGGTGCAGCTGCCCAGTCAACCGACACTAAGACTCGCGTGTCTGTCCCATTATTTGGCCCTACCGTTCCCTTGGAGTCTGATAACTTGACCCAAGGTATATCAATTGTGGCGGACCAGTCACAGTTTTTAGTACCACGAGAGAATACATCGAACCATCTTGTCGCTGGCGCATACGGATCGAGGGGCGGCAGTACAAGCGTGTTACCGGAGTTCGCATGGTATTTATCATCGCCGGGAATGCTGGCATTCAGTCCCTCCACTGCGATACCGATACTCCCTGCAATAGATGATACGGCACTCTGGACATATGCCATGGCAGGTAGGACATTACGCATAGGTTGTTGCCAGTACCCATCATATCCAAAGTGCGTCTCTACATGCCATTTTAGTCAATGAGAGAAAGGGGAATGATCTTTTTTGCACTTACGATCGAGCATATGTCTCCATTTGCCCTCCAGGAGGTTATCCCACCTCGCTGTAAGTTCCCCGTCCGCTTTGAAAGTGGCTAACACGCTGCTGATCATGTCGTTCGCCGAATTCCTGTGCTGGTTCGCGTATACCATATTCTTCTCGGCCCCGATGTGAACTTGATGAATAATCTGGCCCCCTAAAACGGGGTGTAACACCATTTCGAAAAACGCCGGTCTATAGCCTTCGTCTAGTTTCTCATACAGAGCTTGCGCATCGTCCGCTAATGTCTGCCACTGCTGAAGAATTGCATCGCCCTCATTATAGTTTATCACGGAATACACGTACGGCTCGACCAACTCAAACTTCCTTCGAGCTGCATACATACCATAGCGTGTCATGATATCTGTGATCTCCTTTGCGTGCTCTGGCCCAAACTCGCGGGTGGCCCAAGCCGTGGTCCAGTCACTCACGTTATTCACACCCCACTGTTCGACGTCGTATGCGAGATCCAAGAAGTGGCTTATCGGGATTTCCAGGGGTTTCAAGTCGCCCACATTGACTATCCAGATCCTGTCGGCTCCATGGGCGTAGGCAAGCAGCATTTGCTCGGCTGTTTTCTCCAGCTGGATGGTATTAATCCATTTATAATCCCGTGTGTCGCCAACATAATCGAAATGGTAGTAAACTCCGGCGCTACCTGGTCGTATCTTCTCTTCGTCGATTGGGACCCTTCGCACGTTGCCCCAGTTGTCATCAGCCCATAGAAGAGTTACGTCCTCAGGAATCTCCAGGCCTTGCTGGATATACGACATGACCTCTTTGTATAGACACCACATCTGTGGGACATCGGCCGCTTTGACGCCTAGCACGTCTTCGATCACGTTCCTTTGACTACTGACCACAGCTTCAAGCAAAGAGACGATGGCGTCCACACCTAGGCCTTCAATTGCTGTATCACCACTTCCTCTCATTCCCATCGTCCACAAGCTATTATTAGCATATGGCTTCGCCCTCTGCGCTCCGTATGCGAAATATTCGTCAATGGTCTTATTGTTGAGATTATAAGCCCAAGGGCCGAGGCCTTTGTTCGTGTAGAATGTACCGAATTCATTCTGCGCACGCATCATTGGCTCTGTATGAGAGCTTCCCATTACGATCTCCCAGGCATCCGCCAAGGGCTGGTTTGCAGGGTCATCGACCTCGAACATAGAGCCCCAGATAGCCGGCCAGAGGTAGTTTGCACGGAGACGAAGAAGAAGCTCGAGGACTCTTGGGTAGAACTCGCTATTATACCCGACGCCAAAGGGCGTGTCCTTGTAGTTCCACTGCACCCATCCAGATAAGCCCGGCTGCTCGTCATTCAGGAATATCCCGCGATACTTGACGGACGGGGGACCTTGGACTTTGCGCTCGGGCAGGGCGAAGACTTTTCTGTCCTGCTTGATCGGGACGTCTGCCCACCAGTGCCAGGGGCTGACACCGATTTGCTCGCTGATGTCATAGATGCCGAAGATAGTACCGCGAGGGTCGCTTCCGGCTATGATGATGGCTCGGGGGCAGCCGCGTACGGGTTCCTCGACGATTTGGGTTACGAATGACTCCCATTTACCCTTAATCTCCTCTACGTCTAACTTGCCATCGCTGATTAAGTCGTCGACGATCTTGGAGCGACCGATGGTCCCGACGATAATGAGAGTATCGGCAGCCGACGGGTTAGTAAACTCTGGACCGTGGAAATATTGTGTGCCGTTAGTGGAGTACTGGTGTAAAGAGAAATCGTCAGTTGGAAACATTATGATTTGGAATTATTAACCAGTATCCAACTCGCCGAGTCAGTAGTATGCAACACCGGGAACTACTCAATTCACCAAGGGGACCACGTGTCTGGACAGTCAGGACTCACATGGGTATAATTGGCAGAAACTGGGTGATACTCGTACGTTGCTGCCTTTGCCCCTGCCTTGCCATTGCTAAGCGTGAAGTTGGTCCCCGTAACGCGGCCAAAGTCTATAGCAAGGTCCCCGGCAGCACGAATTACACCCCAGTAGTCATCGCTCGAGACGCGTATCTGGGGTGTCGAGATCTTGCCGCCAGCTATTTGAAGCGTCTTCGGACCGCCGGTGAAGCTTATAATGGGTTTTTGCCCCAGCGCCGAAACGAGGCATGCCCACGTAGCTAGGGCAAGCCAGAGTACTGGCATCATCGTGGTGAAGGGGAATTGCTGTTATCTGACCTAGCCTGATAATCTATTTAACAATTGGAAGGATTCAGGGCCGGGGAGAAAAGCGATTGACTGGCCCACCAGGCTTGACGTAAAGAAAGCAGATCGAACAATGAGGCAACGAGCATGGACACAGGCGCAATATATTACTAGCTACACACATTCTAAGTCCCCAGCTCATGCAGGCACATCACGAACCCCATTTCCCCCTTTTTCATTTGTACCGACGAGCCGGATACGGTGTGATCGGAACGGCCCCATCTGATATACAGATCTGGCTCGACTCAACCCACTGCATCGAATAGAATAGAGTCTTCCCAGGCTGCGGAGATGAAAACAAGCATAGGCACACCTATACCCTTGAAGCGAGAATCGCGAAAAGGAGCCAATGGGCGCAACGTTCCAGAGGGAAACATAGATCGGGTTCATCACCGGATAGGTAGGTAGATAGGTAGGGAGGTAGGTGAACTGACGGTTCCGCTCGCTTGGTATTGCGACGTTGTGATAACCTTGACGTTTTGTCCTCTTTCTCCGCACGATTACTGCTGTATTTACCTAGCACTAGGACGAACGGACGGGGGTGGGTTAAAAGAAGTTGGGGGAAAGTGTACAGGCCTGGGCCGGATAATTAAGTCAATTGCATATCAACGACCCCCTCGTGAACAAACATCGTGTGGTACTGGGTATATGAGTTGGGGAAATCAGTTGTATGTATGCCCTCCTCAGAACCTTACTGACCTTACACGATACTACAGCATGCAGGAACGATTGATAGGGTTGGATTTCGCTCTCCGCGCAATGTTATAAGAGTATATCTCATGAGCCACAATATTGCGTCTATGCACATGAGTCTTCAATTTGGTACACCAAGGTATTGAATGCACCTAAGTACAGATTACCTCCCGTATACTAGGAATACTTACGTCAGACGCTAAGTACGTGCCGGCGAGGCGTCCCGCAAACCCGGAACCTTCGGCTACCTTTCCTAGACCTATCCATCTCCGTCTCCGCCCCCTTCCAGATTCACAGGTTCAATACTTCACTTCCTTAAGTTATTACTTAAATCTAGCCAGGAAAATCTTTGAATCAAATACACGCATATAAATAGGATTATTCCAAAGGTTTATTACTTAGACATTTGGATATAGACAGATCGCGGCAAGAGCTAGATGATAAGTAGAATTGTATCGGGACCGGTTCGGTTACAGCTTACAGAGCTTACAAACATTCTTCTCGGCTATGTACTTCCAGTGGGTAAAAAGCTGTGGTTCGTTGATCCTGTCTGCATTCAGCCGGAAGCGATGTGACCCCAACTGGAGTGGCGCTTTTTTATTTTTATTTTTTGCTCGTATGCAAAGTTGCTGGTGAACTTGAACATGGAATTAAAAAACGTAAGGGTTGGTAGTTCGTTGCCAATGGTTTTCGCATACGTTCTGTAGCTTCACGATGTGAGTAAATGCAAATAAGTTCGGTAGCTCATATATTTAATTCGCCTCCGTATACTAGCAAATATTTGGGTATCAGGTAGTTTGCAAGTGCACTAACCTAGTTATAACGCGCAAAGTCACCCTTAATAAATCTTGCAGCAGGCTTGCTTAGGTTTCGAGGCCGAGACTAAGTCCGGAAATATGAACAACGCGTTTATTGTATCGTAAAATAGGGTGTGTCCCTGTAACAAATCTAAAATATCGAATTGCGCATATAGAAGGCCGCCGTCAAACATGTTGACACCAAAAAAAGTAGACATTTACATTATCTTATCGGTTGGGTATCTCAAGCGTGTGCACCAACATTCTCTCTCAAACCCTTCGTTCTCAGCGTGAGCTTATTAGCTATACCCTCATCAAAGGGTAGCCGCAGAGGTGACTGGTACCGTTGTCTATCCGAGCCGCCAATACTGCTCTGCCGTGAATGATCTCCGCTGCCCCCTTGCTGGGCATTCTCCCTTCCAAGGGCGCGATTCAGTGACTCTCTCTGTCTGCCACTTAGTACCTCGCTGTCCATGCTGCTACGACGACTACCGCCGGCGCTGCTAGCGCCGTCATCGGTACTAGTAAGCGAACTGCCCATCTTCAACCTCCCCTTCATCCGTCCGGCCCATAACCCGCGAATGCCGCCACGCTTGCGTTCGGGCACCTCGTCGCTGCCGGCGCTGCAGACATACAAGAGATACTTCAGGTTCGGTAACGTGTGCCTGATGTCGACGACCTTGAGCCCGGCCGACACACATAAAGCCTCGATATCTTTGTTCAGGAGAAACCAACCATAGTCGAAACGATATTGAGCCGTGGCGCCACCCCGAAGAAACAAGGGGAAATTGCGCTGCGCCTCGGGCAGTAGCGAGATGTCGTCGCGGATGCTGCTGCGAGAGCCAAAAGGCGATACCGGGTATGGAAGAGGCGCAGACAAATAGAACTGTAAAGCATGCGTCAACTGCGCCACGTACCCTAGACCTGCAGACAACGCGTCCTCAATCGAGCTCGACGATGTGGGGTCATAGTCCGAGTTGGGTAGCGGTATGCCGCAGATGCTGAACGAGAGCGGCGCACCCGATGAAACTGGCGTGATGGGGAAAATACGCGCAAGATCCTCACAGATACGGCGTCGTTGACCATGAATGCTCTCTTTTGTGGCAGAAATTAACTCTAGCGACGCAGGCAGCTTAGATTGGGCATGTTCTACATCTTCTGCTACTCTTGCTTGTGCGGCCCGTCCTTCTTTGATGGCTACCCGCCGAGCTTGTATAGATGCTTCAAGTTGATCCCGTCGTGTCTGGGCAGCACGAAGGGCCCGCCTTTGAACCGCGACAAAGTTCAAAGCTAGACGAGCAGACTCCCGAGCTTGTGGCACTGGGTTTTCTGGTGTTGCCTCGAGTGCAGAGTTGATTTGAGTCTTCAGAGCCTCGCGGGTGGCTACGGCATCTTGGATGGAGTTATCCAGATTAGATAGCTTCATAAGCGCATTGTATGACGAGGTCGGCAGCGGCGGGATTTGCTTTGGCTCGGGACGTTTACTCCCAATATCGAGCGAGTACATTCCATCCTCGAGGTGGAAAATGAGACAATTCGGCGGAAAATGGTGATTGCGTAAGCTACCTAGATAGTGTAATGCCCCAAGTTCAATATCTTGGGAGAGCAATAGGCACCACGATGATCGTCTTTTGGCCCATACCCTAACCTGTACCTGGGCTAGCCGTGTGACCAAGGGACCGGTGCTCGATAAATCGAAGAATCGGAAGTTGAAATTGGTGGACCGCTCGCTGACCTCGCTGATGTAGATGGGCTCTTCCTCTCCTCCACAGTGCAATGAAAAGAACACGTCGGCGGCTCTACTTTCGACGGTATATTCTAATTGCTTCTGGCGGGTTACCGGCGTGGTATTGGCAAGAGTGGTGCTGCGTCTGCGTGTGCTTGCACGCGGCCGCAGACTCTCGGAGGAGTGAGCATGATGGAGGTTAGATCGAGGTTGGGCCTCTTGTGGCTTATTGGATGGGAGATCGGCGTCAAGGTCGTCGGTAGCGCGTCCGTGGGGTTTGGTAAAACTCAGATTGCGCAGGTAAATTCCGTGAAGATGCCGCAAACGCCGGTTTTGGGACAGCATGGTTATCTGCTATGTCTATGGTCGCTGCTGCTGCTCCGCAGGCAGCGGGCGCGTGGTATTAAGATCATGAGTGATGCCGTTGGCAAGCTATGGAAGCTAATAAGTAGCTTCGGTGAATAATAAATTAAGTGATCAACAGATGACGACAATTCGTCTGTCGCGTTGATTTGGTAGGTATGTGCCGCACTATCACATATATGCACCTAACGGGAGTGAAAGTTAACATGTAAGGGGCGAAGAGTACCAACTACTTCTTTAACATTGTTAACAATATGACTGAAGATACGTCCGAGTCATATAGGAAAATACATATGCTGTACTTATACCAATAAACTCCGAGTCCTTCCTATCCCAATTTTCATGGTCAGTACACAGATGCAGCGCAAGCATTCGAGAGAGACAACATGACCAGGCCAGCCTCAATCTATACTGAAATAACTCCCACATGCTGAACCCGTATATAATTCCCACGCATTAGTAGACCTCTAAGGAAATTCCAATCCAGTTAGAAATTTTGTTGTTCGTATAGCCAGAACTCACATGGCGTCTAAGACCTGTCTACCTACAAGCTACAACCCATCAGAGTCCTATTAGCTAATTATAGCGTCCAGTGAGTCTAGGAGAAAGCCAAGGTCAATGCGAAGAAACCATCACGTAACTGGGTAATCTTACCACTGGCTACCAAACTCTTCATCGTGATGTTGACGGTGTTCTGTCACTCACTCACTTATCAAATGTATCTATAGTACCTAGTATCTCAGAGCTTTCCATAGTAGTGCATACCTACTGGAAGTGCTTGTATTGCAAGTCTGGAAACTGCTAGCGATTTGCCCTTGTGGTGAAGTCACTTATTCATGTTAGCTACATAGGTAGTAAGCTAGGTTACTCAGTAGGTAAATACGAGATCTAATAACTAGGTAGGGAAAAGGCGGTTCACAGTCCAATAGACCCCTACTACTCGGAAACAACAGCTCGTAACAGATTCATTTACGGTATGAAAATGTGACTGCTTGCCTTCCAACCCACCTCACTCAATTGTTCAGATAGTTATCCCTGCATATCGGTCGGCATGCTGGAAAATGCAGATCTGTGATGATTCTGCAGTTATATATATGATATATGTACGTACCTACTACATCTGTATTGTAGAACGAAAGGGAAAAGCCCGAACGGATGAGGTGGGGCTGAAATTCTACAGTAGGGCCGTTGCAGGCTTACCAGCAGCGGGATGACTCAAACCTGAATTGCTATTACGCCTACCTACAAGTACACCAAGTACAGCAACCCCTGCTTTGCAGCATTTTTATGAGGGTGGTTTGCCAAGCTTCGTTTGTTAGCCGGCCAAGTCTGCGTCTCGTGGTCGCCAAGTCTGACTAAACCCCGATCCCCTTCCTTATCTTTTGTGCCTACCCCTCCAAACTTCCCTTCATTGATTACCTATCCATAATAATTCTGCTCCCAATACTTCTCGTGCCTTTCTACCTATTGCCTAGGCAATTTTGTGGTTTGGCTTACTTTACAATATATTTCTATATGTCTATTAGGAGAAGGAGGATTACATATTATAGTTACTGAGGTGAGGAATATATTGGGGATCGGAAAGTGGCGACGGCACCTTTTCATTTACATTCACATACCTCCTGTCGCTGCTTCCATTTTGAAGCGCTGATAGCATTTCTACCTCGCCATCACAATTAGATATCACAAGCCGTTACAAGCCCATCGCACCGTCTTTGCTTGCCATCTTGTTGTTATCTAATATATTATCCCGCCGGTCCCAATCTGCTCTAATATACACTTCTGCGTTACTCTATTTCACATTGTTTCGTCGGCCTATCCTTATACTCTTCATGGTTCAACCGAGTTGAACCGTTAGATCAAGCACACTACACGTCCAAGTTCGTGTCAGACGGCCTCGGCAGAATGCATTCTTCTGCAGCAATGGATACGCCTTCGCCAATGGCATCCTCAGGCAGGTCGCCGCCTTTCGGTTCCACCGAATCGCCACATTCTTCGACGCCTCACGACCACACGCCTATGGCCAATAGCAACCTGCCTGCTCACCTATCCTCCTCCATGGCGGGCTCGCAGTCTCAACTTTACGTCACAGGCCCGATCACACTCGAACCGTATCTCACACCTTCAGCCAATCTAAATCCTCGGAGCTGTGTAACATGTCGGCGCCGCAAAGTTCGTTGTGACAAGCACATGCCCTGTGGCAACTGTCGGAAAGCTGGCATCCAATGTGCCTTTCCAGCCCCTGGCCGAGCCCCTCGCCGGCCACGCCCCAAGGACCCGAATGCTCCGCCCAAGCAGACTAGTGAGCGCGAAATGGAACTCCTGAAACGCCTACGAAAACTAGAATCCATTGTCGAAGACTTGAGCGGACAGATCGAGTTTGACACATACAAACAGGGCCCCAATAGCGAGTCGTCAGAAGCGAACGGGGATCCCGTACACGAGATTGACCGGCGGAAAACCCCAGCCAGCCCGCCGGTAGACCATACCTCCCCCAATAACGCGCCAGCCGGCCACTCTTTACTGCGTCGGACTGGTACCGGAGGTTCAATTACTAGTCCCTCGAATGCCAAAACACATGGAGGCGATGTCAACAAGGACTTTGGCAAGCTTGTGCTAAATGAATCGGGTAAAGTCCGATACGTCAGCAATGCCTTCTGGACGAAGATTTCCGAAGAGGTATGCATATACATATATAATAAACGGCGGAACTGACATGCTAATCGGGCTGGTTTAACAGATCGAGGCGCTTCGGTCAGACACTCATAGACTCACGGATGGGTCTGACGATTCGTCGGATGAAGAAACCCCCCCGGCTGCGGAGAACCCTTACGTAGACCAACACGCTGACCATCACGGGTTTATTTTCGGCTACAGCTCGTCTAACATCGATCTGCGGAGGCTCCATCCATTGCCTTCGCAGATGCTATTCTACTGGCAAATTTACATGGAAAATGTTGACCCGATTGTCAAGGTCCTGCATGCTCCGACCGTGACCGAGATTATTAAGGGGCTACGCGCCGATATGAATAGCATTACTCCCGGCGTAGAAGCGTTGATGTTTTCGATTTATCTAGCAGCTATTACCTCCATGGAGTCAGATGAGGTATGTGATGTGTCGCTCACCGCTGCTCCTCAACAGTTTGAGATTCTAATTCTTTATCAGGTTAACACGAATTTTGGCACCGAGAAATCTGTGTTGATTGATAGGTATCGTTTCGGCACTGAGCAGGCCCTGGCCAAAGCGAACTGCTTAACAACTTCGGAACTGGTTGTCGTCCAAGCCTTCGTGATATTCCTCATCCTAGTTCGACGATATGACGATACGAAGTTCTCCTCTGCCCTTACCGGTTTGGTGGTCAAAATTGCTCAGTCCCTCGGACTTCACCGAGAAGGGACTCACTTTGATAACCTGAAGCCGTTCGAAATCGAGATGCGACGAAGATTATGGTGGGCTATCTGCGTGCTAGACTTGCGATCGGCAGAGGACCAGGGCTGTGAACTCACTGTGGCCGAACGGTCTTTCGACACCCAGTTCCCCCTAAATATCAATGATGGCGACATTAGCCCAAACATGGTCGATTTCCCCCAAGAGCGCGTAGGATCTACGGACATGACGTTCTGTTTGATCCGCTACGAGATATGTGCATTGTCCAGGCGGATACACAACGCAGTGAGTGGCATGGACACATGCCCCAAGGAGTCGCGCATCACTTTGGAAGAACAGGAGGAGAAACTCCTTGAGATGTACGAACACATCGATCAGAAATACCTAAAACCGTGCCCGGATAAAGAAACCGATCTGCTCAATTGGGTCTCGGCCACTATTGCACGGCTTATCATGTCCAAAATGAGCCTCGTCATTTACCAACCCTTAATGCCATCTACTGGAAACGAGCTTCCCCAGGGCGTACGCGATCGACTGTTTATGGCATCCATAGAGGTCGTGGAATATAGCAGGGTCCTCAATGCGGAACCCAAAATACGTCGTTGGAGGTGGCTTTTCCAGACGTACAATCAGTGGCATGCCGTCGCATACCTGTTGCTTGAGGTGTGTCGGCGCTCTTGGTCTGCCTCTGTTGAGCGGGGTTGGTTGGCGTTAACTGCCACGTTTAAATTCGATGACAGTCTCGATTTTGCTAAACCCGCCATATGGACGCTCTTGCGCAAGCTCATGATACAAGCAAATAAACATCGAGAGAGTGAGATTGCACGCCTACGGGCCAATCCGCAAGCTGCCGAAGAGCTGGATATTGAAGAGCATAACAAGCTCCCACCAGCTAGTTTCCAGCACCTTCCCAGCTCCATCCGTAGCACCCTTGCACGAAACCATTGGAGGCAACTGGTCGGTACGTACAATACGAACGGTACGAACTGCGCAGATCAGTCTATTCCCATTCGTGAGATTAAAGACAATATCGTTGTAGACCCAGTCACACCCGAGACGCCCAATGACACTACGACGAGGACAGTGGAAGTGCAGTTCAATGACATCGACCACGCCATGCAAGAGCCTTATTTTAACCCACAGGTCCTCTTCCCCCTAGCTTTTGGGGGGACCTCGACGGAGCTCGCGAGCCAGACCATCTTAAGTGGCGACCCGTTATCGACGGAAGACTTCCAGCCACAGTCGCCCGACGTTCCTGTCGATAATTTCAATGAGAGGGGAGCCACCACACTTTCGGCTCAAGAAGGGTCACCCCGCATGGATATGGGCCTGGTGGATACGGGGAACATGATGTCGGGAATCGTAACGGACAACAACCCTCCCCCCTGGTTATGGAACGCCCAGGGAACGCCTAACTACACGGGCTATAGTAATACCAACATGCGTAGCGAGCAAGACTTCAGTATGGACCAGGACGGGACAGTTACGTGGCAGACCTGGATGGATTCTGGACTGGGTCTGAGCGGTGTAGGCTTCACGGGCGGTATATGAAGCCGTCTACAGCTTCGCTACTACCTCTCTTCATGATTGACATACATCGAGGCCGTGTGTAGCATTTTACTTGCTACATACTGACTCTTGATATACATAGAAGGGCGGAGGTATTGCCTACCGTTATTATCTGCATAATGATAACGGCGCTATTTCTTCATCACGAGAGGCGCATAAATACCGGTGGAAAGGGGTTCTCAAAGGGGTTCGCTTCTCAGAAGGTATGGCAGATCCGCAGATCCCTACGCCGTCACAACTACTGTCACGGCTCGTACTAACGGAGGCCCCCTAGATAACTTATCATTACACAACGCAAGAGACCTCTCTTTGAAGCAGAGATTTCCCACCTCTACTCATATACGCGGATCGTTGTAGTCCGTGCGAAGTGTCTGAGCTCAGTCGGAGCTGGTTCGGAACGAAACCGTAACAGCATCAGTTTTGACATTACAATAGTGGCTTGTACATCGGCGCGAGGGTTATGAAGCGCTTGTGATGTTGATTTTCGTTCCTTGTTGGATATTACAATATATACATCTGTACTGATACCCTAAACAAGACTTCGTACGCTCATTTTGCCTATTTATTCTATCCTGTCTGTGCCGAAAGCCCGTCTTGCGTGTAATGACTGTTAGTGGCGGAAAAGAAGAAATAGAAAAATATTGGATTACCTAGTGGGTTTATTTGTGGATTCTCATATGCGGGATATCCCGGATAGTGTCTGCGTCGAAACGGCGCCATGCTCGTGGGCTTGAGTAGGCAGCTAGCTACACTAAAGGGGATTTTTAGGAGGGAAAGATTTTGACAGTTCTCGCGACAGGTTTTTTTTTAACCTACCTTGTTTGGTTTTGGCCGTTCTATTATGGCTAAGTAAACAAGCTATTTTTACCTAGGGTATTCCTTCATAAGGAGCCCGACTACTTACTTGCTGGAGGCTACCGAACACTGTCTAACACCTAGGAATATCTGGAACATCGCCAAGCTGCATAGAATACTGCAAACCTGAAACTTGTGATGCGTACGAGTAGACACATACCAATGGGCCCGTGAAAATATCTCTTCTCGTGATTTAATCGGCATATTCGGACCTTAATACATATTGGCAAGCATGGAGTTTATATTATCGCCACTGGACTCTGGGTGTCCGCGGTTTCCGCAAGTGGCGGGACAAAGCCGAGCAACCACAACCTCCTATCCCGTCGGCATCGGGGTAAATGTCTAACTGCTACTCTATACCCGCAAATACCGGTGAAAGTTCATCCGTGGCTAAGCAAAACAAGTCGCAGAGGTGAATATGAATTCAACCGAAGACGACAAAACATATGTTATTAGTCAATGATACCTTATTAGTAAGTCCGGGTGATTGATTTCCCCAGATAGTCCTCCCGGGGCAAGGGCTTGAAGTTCCATTCTTCTAGAATTTTTAGCAATTGCCAATGATCCACCCATCCCGGATATAAGACCGGCCGCCCGGGTCTTGTACTTGCTTTTTGAGGCAAGAAGAAAGCGCCAACGCTAAAGATCGACCAATCATCGTCAACCGCTCTTCTTAACACGGATAGTTACACCACTTACATCAACATCCCTTACGTTGCCTACATACGCGTTTACATACATATATAATCTAGAGATATTTCGACTCGTCTGGAATATTGTATGAGACTATCGCAACCTGCTCTACATAAACGAATCAAAAAAAAAAATACTCGCATTAAAGCTATCTCTATCATCATCATCATCATCGCCACCATGTCTCACAACATCCTAATCACTGGGGTCTCCGGCTACCTAGGAGGCAATCTTCTTGCGAGGTGGAAAGAGGCCAACCTCGCGGAGCACTATGACAAGCTCTTTGCCCTCGTGCGCACACCCGCGCAAGCAGAGGCCGTCAGGAAGCAATACGGCGCCGAGCCCTTGATCTTCGACGCCTATAACGAGGCCGAGGTCCGGAAGGCTGTGCTTGAGAATAATCTCAGCGTCGTCTTTCATCTCATCGCCCCTGCCACTCACACTTCTCAGGTGTATTTCATAAGAGCCATGGCTGAGTTGAAAGAGAAGACTGGGAATGAAGTTCACTTTTTGCATGTGAGCTTCTTGCTTTTCTACTTTGTTTGGAATACTTCCTTTGAGAAAGGTCTCGCTGATGAGATGTGATAATGCGAGTGCAGACCAGCGGTGCCAAGATTTTCTCATCTCATGCCGCCGCCCCTACGGACAAGCCTTTGCTTGATTCCGATCCAAACCTTTATGAGATCCAGAAAGCACAAAAGCCTAGCATTGAGTTCATGCAAGCGGTAAGTCTTCACCCTCATCTGTTTACCATCCATTCGCAGGTACCAGACAACTAAAGTCGAAACTAAATTATAGGCCCTGAACGCCAATCGTTTCGTCATCGATGAAGCCGAGAAATACGGCGTTCGTAGCTACATCTTCGTCCCATGTATCGTATGTAAGTGTGGCCCTGTTCCAAGTTCTCGAACATGAGGAGAAGGAAAAAAAGAGAAGAGATATCTAACCACTGGGCTGCATACGTAGACGGCAAAGGTGAAGGCTTCGGAAACCCAATCTCCATCCAGACAGTCGCGATTGTCCGCGCTGCTGAAACCGCAAAGCGCGTATATCGCGTTGATTCCGACAGGCCTGTAAGTTCTCCAATCCAAATCCTCCATATTTTTCCCAAACGCGCGTGTTGAACTACCTACCTAAAATACTGACTGATCGTTCATAATCATGTTAGACATGGCCCGTATGTCACGTCCATGACAATACGACCATGTACCTGGACCTCATGCGCAGCATCTTGTCGGGTGGGAACCCCAGTTATGGAAAGAATGGCTATTACTTAGCTGCGTCTGGCAGCGTTGCTGTAAGCTGATTCCTATTCTACTTGACGTGTGGCCCCAGGGCAGAGATAACTTAATCTACGGTTGGGATAATTTAGTGGGATGATCTGTACGCTGCCATGGCGAGAGCGTTAGCGAAGCACAATGTCGTAGTTGACGATACCGTGGCTAAGGCAGATGACCAAGATCTTGAGGCTATGAGTAAGGGGCTTGGTTATCCGGCGAATCTAGTAGCACTCCAGTTGGGAGGAAAGTAAGTTGCCGCTTCCTTTTCTTTGTTTCTGTCTACTACTCACGACATGTGATCACTTACTAATATGGTGTCGCATGGCAGGTCTACCTTCACAGCGGACCGCGCAGCGAAAGAGCTCGGATGGAAACCCCGGTACGCGCCCGAGCATATCCTTGACTATGCCGATGAAGAGGTTGATTGGATTCTTCAGCACAAGGACTGGAAGAGCCAGGCTTAATAGATGCAGCGAGACGAACCAAAACTACTTTAGCACGCTGTCAAGCCTTTCCATTAAAGCCACGCCCCAAATACCTGTCACCTATCTCATGCTTGTTGGTATAATAGCTTACTATATAATTGAATAGCTACTTTAACTACAACGTGGAAATATTGAGAATTTAGGGTAATCAAAATGTCATCTACTGGTCTCCTCTCCCGTCGGACCATATCTTTACATCCTCACGTTTAGACGTAGGTCCTGATTACAACTGTGAACTATGTCTGACGCTCTCTACTTTAGCTATCACCCACTTTTGACAATCCTTACTCCAACGTAGAACCCCCCGCTCCGCCTAGACACAAACTTCCGCGCAGGCAGCTTGTTTACCACAAGAGAGCCCGTTAACAATCATATAGACCGCTAGTAGCGTTGCCGAAGAGTTGACCCAGCGCAATGGAGGCCTGTCTCACGGCACTGGCAGCGTCTTCGCTCCTGAGAGTATATCCCGCGTCGGTGATGATCTTAGGGATACCTCCTAGTAATATCGCATCCAGCCAAGCGAGCGGTATAGCCAGGAGCGAGAAGATCCGAATATCGCTCTCACTCAGGGCGGTAAGCAACTGTGCAGCGATGACGACGCCGATGTTGATGAGCTGCAGCTTCCAGTACCTTCCGTGGCCGCTCAAGAAAGACGAGTTCTGTGCCCGCGCTATCAGGTAGATGACGGCCTCGAAGAAGTACCAGCCGAGCGTCTTGTACAGCAGAACCTGCGTGAGGAGGTCGTTTGCAGGGGGCAAGTAGGCGTCGAACGAGGATGCAGCGGCCAGGTGTCGGAAGATGGTAGACACGGACAGGCTGACGAGCCACCAGAGCCAGAAGCGGTCGACGGTCTCGGGCCACAGGGGCCAGTGGAGCTCGTACTTCTGCGACCCGTCGCCGTCCCAGGACCGGCGCAGGTAGGGCAGGAAGTGCGCCTTCATGCGGCTGAGCGCGATCTCGTGGAGGTGCGACTCCAGCGTCGTGCCGTCGTCCGCGTCCGTGGGGCTGTAGATCAGCCCCTGGTAGTACACCACGTAGCACTTGCTCAGGATCGTGATGCGCATGCCCTCGCCCGTCTCCACGAGCTCCTGCGACGACATGGGCGTGCGCGGGTCCACGAGCAGCTGGCCCACGTTCTCGGCCCGGTACCGCGTCAGCTTGGGAAACACAGCGTACATGACCTTCCCGCCGCGGCGACGGTAGTGGTCCCGCTGCCGGTAGTCCTTCTCCGTGTTCGGCAGGGGGGTGTAAGCGGCCATGTCCGCAGGGTCCGTCACGTCTTTCATGAGAGCCTGCAACCCCCTGTTGCTGGACTTGAGGTTCGCGTCGGCGAGTAAGCGCCAGCGCGAGTTGTGGCTCTCGTGGAACTCTTTCGACATCCTGTAGAGCTCCCTGTCGGCGTGGGCTTCCTCCTCCCATTGGAAGCGAGCCCCTGGTGTAGCAGACAGGATGTGGAAGATGGACGGCGAGATGGCCATGCACACCTGGAAGTACCCGGCCATGGCGAGGATGGAATGTACTTCCTGCAAGAACATGGCACCGCTCTTGTCTGGCGCCTGGTTCGTGGCGAGGCACATCAGTGTGAAGAGGGGCTGGAAGATGAGGACCGTCTGTCCGGCCAGATCATCTACCGCGTTCCAGAAGTTTGCGGGCAAAAGGCCGCCGTTCAATGCGGCACGCACTATCGGACGACGTCCGTCTTTACGATTGAACCCTGTAAGGTGTGTTCACTTTAGCGAATTTGTTACTCGTCGACTGGCTGGGTTGTAAGCAGCTTACCTTCTGAAAGAATCCAGAGCGAGTCGTGACGGTCCAGCTCTTTCTGAATCTCCGGGTCGGCACCGAAGAGCAAGGTATTGAAGACCTTCCTCTCGATGATCTGTGCGAAAATGCCGACACAGAGCCACTTGCGGTGCGCGGGATCATCCAGTATATCCCTCCACTCGACGTAGCCGCGATCCTCATGCGCGACGACGCGGGCATACTGTATGAACTGCTCCGTCATGGGAACCTCCCAGACCGAGATGTCCTTGTCGGTGTCCCGCCAGTCCTCGAGGTATACATTAGAGCCGAACCATTTCTCCATGCAGTCACAGAGGGCGTTGTACAGAGCTGTGAACGTGTTGTGGTAGAAATCGTCGTCGTAGTCTTCCGGGTGCTTGAAACGCCCGTGCCACTCGGTGAAATCGATCTGCGTGGGGCTCCAGTCCTTGTCGATCTGTATTTCGTTCGACCAGACGATAGGCCTGGACCTGACGGAGGGCGACTTGGGAGTCGTGGGACGTGTCCCCAGGAACGGCCCCTCTTCATCTACATGCGATGCACTACGGCTTTTTTTTGTATTTGACTCTGATAGTAGCGGTGGTGGCGCCAGGGTCGGCGCTGGGTCCTCGCCCACGAACCAGCTGAGACCTTTCTCTAGCAAGCCGGGCCGTTTCTGGGCGGTTGCTGGTATACCTTTCCAAATAGTTTCCAAGTTGAAGTCTGCCCAGTCATCCCTCTCATGTCGGGCAGCTCGAAACTTCTGGAAGAACGGTCCCCATATCAAGTTAGGATGAAGGCCGGTGACATACTGAATAAGCTCTGGGAGGGTATAGGGGGTGTCCTTGGACGGAATCGGTCTTGTCCTTCTGTATCTCGCATACCTCACTGACGGTAGTGAGAGTACGGTAGGCGTCGTAGGCTCAGTGCTTACGACAACCATTGTGTTTTTGGAGTGCCAGGGATCTACCTTGAACTACTGGCCCTTAGTCTGCAAAATGTTGATATTTTCAAATGCGCATCACGGTCCGACATCAGCGCGCCGAACTGGTTAACTAGCAGCTAGGTTGTTGATAAGACGTGCTGGTGAAAGAGGTTCGCGAACGTATAATGTTCAGCGCACAAAGACATCTGCGATAAAGAAGACCACCCTTTATACCGAGGCCGTCCTCGATTTAGCACTATGCTTTCATGCTAGGCTGCCGCATTCGGTCGGTGTCTCACATTAGAGGACCCTGGCGCAAGAATGGAGTGGTATCACTGCTGACAAAGGCAATTGCACGCTCCAATTCGGGTTACCGTCTAAACTATATCCAACCTAGTCACTTATCATCAGCTGGTAACAGAGGATTGCAGTTTATTAGAGAGTAACTAATGTCAGGGCTAACCGCTTTCTTTCCAGGCCAACAGATTCATCCCCCACAAGCCTTTATCAATTGCAACGACAGTCCTGGGTTCCAAGTATATTACATGTGTCGCAGACCACCACTGGGATAGAAAGCCTTTAGTGACAGCCCACGTTGCAGAGAGCAGTCAATCAACTGCGTGGTGATGATTTGGAGTCTTTATCGGTGACCCGCCTCGGGCGCTTCGTGGATCCTCTCTGCTGGCTGAATTCCAGCATAAGGTGCTTCATAAACCTGCTGCGGAGGTGGCGTCGGTTGGGTGGAAGTGTATACAGGAGATACCGCCGTTTGTGCGGAAGGACTATAAATTTGTGGCGATGGCGTGGTGGCTGGAGGAGGGTAATAGGGTTGAGGTTGTTGCGGTTGCATCTGAATCTTCTCAACACCAGCCGGTACACCCGCTGCGGCCGGGGCGACAGTAGCAGGAGGAGCTGTAGTGTTCGAGTCGGCCCTATTCGGCATGGCGTGGAGACCAGCCTGCCGGTGGCGGTGAAGTGCGATGCTGTGAAGAATAAGAGAGATGAGATAGAGCAACCTACATCATGTTAGCACGCTGTTGACACTGGAGATACTGTAGTATTACCATTCTATGCCGCCTAAACCTGCAGCAGCAGCAGTGATTGCACTGTATGCATCTACGTCATATTCGAACGCGGATAGCAAGTAAAAAATCTGGGCTGCTCGAGAAGCCAGCAGGGCAAATGCGATCAGCCAGAAAAAGACGTGGAAGATGTCCAGGCCGAGGATAGCCCAGTAGTTATAGGCCGCTGGAGGGCCAAAATGGGCGACAAGAACGTAGATACTGGACAGAAGCGCGATGATAGACTGTAGTCTTTGTGTCAGTGAATGGTAGTCGTCTAACGTCGATCTTGATCTAGGACGTACCGTGAACACCATCAAATCCGCTCCGTCTAATGGGAACACCGTGACTAGGAAAGCAGTCAATCCTAAGCAAACTACTGCAAGGACCAATTGTAGGATACGAATAGCAACGAAGCCATTCGGGTAAAGAGGTATATGCTCTTTTCCCGGAGGACGTGCTGTCACATAGTTGGACGACATTGTCCGAGTCTGTTGGGCTTTGGCAAAGAGATACCGATTAACCACGACGTAGGTAGAGGAAAGGGTAAGGAATCAAAATTGGGAAATGAGGGTCCCGGAGATGCGCGGGGGAAGGACAACGTTTTGTGCGGAAGCAGATAGGTGGACTGTACGCTGATTACATATAGACTCTCGCTGGCGACCTGAAACGGAGCGACTCAAAGCTCATCTCGTGCATACATACAGACAGCTACTGCGCCCTCATGGCAACCCAATGAAGTCCCCATGTTTGCTTCTCGTGCAGGTCTAGTAGCGCGTAGGCATTTACTCTTGCCATCAACAGTACCAGAGTACCTACACGGTCAAGTGCAGCGCATTCTAAAATGGGGGCACCCCGGCAGATGATGTGGCGTTAGAGCTGAGGTGCACAGCATGGTACGTTCTCAAGCTAATGCCAAACCGTTGATGAAAGTCAAAGACTAGTGGCCAAGCTGATATGAGGGTGACCTTTTTGTCACGTCGCTTCACTGAGTGCCAAGACGATAACCGAACAAGGAAGCCATGTGACAGGGTTAACAACGCGAGCCAAGACTCGTCCAGATAGGAGACGATACTTTCTGAGGTTTAGCGTTGTTGAAGGCCAAGAACATGGAGCTGACGGACCCTGGCGGCTCGCAGGCTTAGCTAGAGCGGGGTCGCTTGCTGTACATAGTATGCCAGAAAGAAATCATTACTATTAGATTGTAGATGTTCCGTATGTATACCGCTGTATCAGTAGCAAGATATAGATTACCAAGCTACTTGCGCAACTGAACAAATTGGTAAGTACATCTGTACTGCGAGGGTTAAAGAGAGAGAAATACGACGGGACGATTAAGCATCGTATGTTATTGCTACGTCCGCATTTTTTTTCTTCCAAGAGAGTGCCGAGACACTCCTGCATACTGCGGCTGAAAGCAAGCAAGGCCTAAATGCCATGATCCTAATACGCGCCTAATACGGTGTTAGGTAGCTAGCTTGAGTTTTATGTGGAACCGTGCAACCCTACTGCAAATGCGAAGTACTATGTAAAACCATTGTCCTGGGTATGTTGTATCATCTAGCACTTGGCAGAGTCAGCAAGGGAATGAAGCGGAGCCAAGTCCGTCCGTCTTTGCTAGCGCACGGAACGCAATCATACCTTTGTAGGCATGTATTTTGAAGCTTCACTCGCTAGGTACAATACCATGGTTAGGTACAACCAGAAAGTCCTACCAGCTCGGCTTCCCGAAATATAGTTGCAATAGGCATGCTGTAATCTGTGCAGCTGTACTACCTGCCTTCCACCACGACCTGTTCTCAATACAACATAGTACTATTATTGTTTCGGTAACGCTTTGGGTAACGGCTATTGTTGCGTAAGACGGAACAGAAAAATGCCGTAACCTGAAACCCAGCCATTCCTTATCCTTTTGGGGTGCACTTTGGCAACAACCCCCGTGGATACACCAATAAGACCTACACTGATCTTAGATTGCCCAGGATAATGCTCAGCTCATCATTCAACCTCTGGTCAGTACGGTTCCTAGCAGACTAAAAACCTAGTCTTATAACAATTCTCCTACCGACCACTTGCGGCCTCATGACGCTTACAGGACAATTCCTTGAAGAACAGAACATTCCAGGTGCATACCTACCGTGGCTTGGTTGAGATCGGGCAGACCAGCTGGCTGTCGCTGAAGTTTGTTGTGTTACACTTTCCGCTGTTCTACTTTGCGGTCCAAGTGCCAAAACAAAACCTGTGCCAAACAAAACAATGCGTCTGCTTAGGACAAAAGAGTCCGATACGGGCAACTTCGAGATCAAAGAACTCGCAGACAACCAAACCACACAGTACGCGATCTTATCACATACCTGGCAGAATGAGGAAGTGAGCCTTCAGGATATGGAAACAGGCCGCTCAGTGAAGAAGAAAGGGTATGAGAAAATCAGAAAATGCTGCGCCCAAGCAATGGCCGACGGATTCGAATATGTTTGGATAGATACGTGCTGCATCGACAAGACAAGCAGTGTAGAGCTATCCGAGGCTATCAACTCTATGTACCGGTGGTATCAAGAAGCTGATGTGTGCTACACATATCTTGCCGACGTGTCGTTGGAAACCGAATTCTCAAAGGAAAATTTTTGCCGCAGCAGGTGGTTTAGCAGAGGATGGACCCTTCAAGAGCTGATCGCTCCGTTGACCGTGATATTTTTTGACAGCGAACGGAAAGAGCTGGGGACTAAGGAAAGCCTACAACGGTTTTTATCTGACCGGACTGGTGTGCCTTCCGATATCCTCTTAGGCGAAGACCTTGAGAAGGTAAGCATTGCGCAAAAAATGTCATGGGCCGCCGACAGAGAAACAACAAGGATTGAGGACCGTGCGTATTGCTTACTGGGCATATTTGGCATCAACATGCCGTTACTTTATGGAGAAGGGGATAGAGCTTTTATTAGGCTCCAGGAAGAGATATTGAGGGTCTCAGACGACCACAGTCTCTTTGCATGGAGATCTAGCGACACCAACAATGGGCTCCTGGCAACCTCTCCGGCTGCATTTCTCGACTCCGGCAAAATCATTCCGTACAATCCGATCAATGCCTCCAGTACCCCCTTGACTATAAGTAACAAAGGGATCATCTTGGAGCTTCGTTTTATCGGTATAGGTAATCGGGGTTTGGGCTTCGCTATCCTTCATTGTACAGAGATCGGGAAAGAGGGTCAGTTCATCGCAATCTACCTGAAAGATGCAACTCTAACAATGGAGAATTTTGAGAGAGTTCACTGTGAGAGATTTGAACTGCTTGACCTACGGGATTTTCGACCAGCACAATATCCTCTGAGGAGGATATGTGTCCAACAAAGGCGGTTCATACGGAAAGTGAGAAAGGGCAAGCCGTTAAGAACAAATAATGCCCGAGAGGAACTTCATCTGCATTCAAATTCCAAGAAGTTTCATGAGGTGTTAACTGATTGGAGCAAATTCACCATACAGACTCAACGGGAGCGCGAGGCGGAAAAAGAAGCCTTGTTGAGCCGTGGGGAAGGCAAGGCCAATGCGAAAGTTAACGACGGGCTACGATCACTATTGGACGTAGCGGCTGATGAAGACGAGACCGTTATTAAGCAGCTGCTGACGCGGCGCGACATTGAAGCTGACAGGAGGGATCCCGCGGGACGCACAGCTCTATCACACGCAGCAGGAGGAGGCCACGAGGCAATTGTTAGGCTACTGCTGGCCCGAGGAGATGTTGAGGCTAACGGGAGGGATTTTGTAGGACGCACAGCTCTATCATACGCAGCAAGAGCAGGCCATGAGTCGGTTGTTAGGTTACTGCTGGCCCAAAGAGATGTTGAAGTTGATAAGTGGGATTCCGCGCAACGCACAGCTCTGTCACACGCAGCAGAAGGAGGCCATGAATCAATCGTTAGTTTACTGCTAGCCCGAAGAGATGTTAAAGCCGACTTGGAGGATCGCGACAAACAGACGCCGCTATTACATGCAGCAGGCAACGGCCACGAAGGCGTGGTATGGCTACTGCTAACCCGAGGCGATGTTAATATAAACCAGCAAAACCTTGCTGGCCACCGGCTGCTATCGTATGCAGCGATAGCAGGGAACCTCAGCTTGCTAAAAATGTTAATAGGTCGAAGAAGTTTCGAACTCAACCAGATAGACGGAACAAGACGAACAGCGTTAACGTATGCGGCAGAGCACGGACACGAGGCTGTTGTCAAGTTGTTGCTTGAGCAGGGCGCTATTATTGAGTCCAGAGATGGTGAACCCAGCAGGACGCCTCTATTGCTCGCAGCGGGAAGGGGGCATGAAGCCATTGTTAAGCTACTTATGGAGCATGGCGCTAACCCAGAGGCTAGAAGCCCTTCGCCTCATAATTGGACGCCGCTATCACTGGCTGCGGCGTCTGGGCACGAGGCTATTGTTAAGCTATTTCTCGATCATGGTGCCAACTTGGAGTATAAGGACAGAGATGGCAGAACAATGTTATCACATGCGGCAGAGCGCGGAGGGGAGGCTGTTATCAAGCTGTTGCTTGAGCGGGGCGCTAATATGGAGTCCGACAACGGTGTTGGCCTGTCGCCTCTATTGTGGGCAGTGGTGACAGGACACGAGGCTGTTGTTAAGCTATTTCTCGATCATGGTGTCAACTTGGAGTATAAGGACAGAGATGGCAGAACAATGTTATCGCATGCGGCAGAGCGCGGAGGGGAGGCTGTTGTCAAGCTGTTGCTTGAGCGGGGCGCTATCGTGGAGTCTGAAGACAATTGTAGCCGGACGCCTTTATCGTGGGCAGCGACAAACGGGCAAGAGGCTATTGTTAAGCTACTAATCGAGCAGGGCGCTAACTTAGAGTCTAAATCCTCGACAGGATGGACGCCGCTATTCTATGCAATAGACAAAAACGACGAGGCTGTTGTTGAGCTGCTTCTCAATTCCGGCGCCAACTTCCGGTGTAAAGATACAGATAACAGAACGCCGATAATAATTGCAGCAAGAATGGGGCCCCCGACTATTTTTAAACTGCTTAAGGATCGCGACGATGAAGACTGCAGACAAAAATAACAGGACGCCGCTATAGCGGGCGAAGACAAAGGGTTGCACGATGTTGATGAAGCTGCTTGTCGAACGAGGCGCAGACTTGAAGTCCAAAGCTAAGCACTACGGCCGATCTCGACTGTGACACGGGTAGGACTAGTAACGACTAGTGGTTCGGATTGGGGGTTTCTGTATGTAAGCCGACAGCTTAACTAGCAAGATTGCCAAGGCTACAGTTACTTTCTGGTGTTGAGCAAACACTTCGCCCCCGTATTTTCCAACGACTTTGTGCCGGTTACCAAACTGGCACATTAGACAAACTCCAGTATTACTTTTAAATAGCTTTTTAGGTTTAAACTGAAACTTTTTGTCGCAAAAAGTGATATGCGAAATGTCGGCTGTGCCTGAAGGACGAAACGTAGGCTAGCCTAAGAAAGAGTGGCTAGTGATAACAATGCTTAAACCGTGGGCCACCCAGGCTTCCATTAGGGTGGTTTCCTAGCCTCTAGAGGCCGAACTTCCACTCCCCTACATATTGGTTGTCCTGCTCGATTTCAACCTGCCAATTCCGTCTACAGAGTATTCATCACGCTGTCGCTTCGGTATTATGGGTGATGCGGTAGATTTTCCTGCGAAGCGAACAGCTGAAGCTGTCCGAAATACCTTGATTGCCGGTAAAAAGATAGCACCGGTAGCGGAGTATATCGGATTTGTACCTACAAACTTGCGGAAGCCCGGTACCCCGGCAGCATAGATGAGAAGTTAAGTAGCGAAGTGGGTGCATATACATGGATAGAAGAGAATTGCCCGGAGATCCGCTCGCCTCATCTGTTTGGCTTTGGCATGGTGGATGGCCGTCACGTGAGTTTTCCTTTCAGTCTTTATGCGCTCTTGCTAAGTAGTAAGTTCACTTATACGAAACACCTCTCATTCTTTCCTCGTAATTGTGCGATTGTCTTGGCGTTTCATTTACAAGTACTTTCGACTTCCGTTACTTTCTAATTATGTCTTGAATCCGCCGAGTCAACAAACTTATCCGGCGTACTTAATATTGGAGTATCTGGGCCCGGAAACAGGTCAGATGCTTTCAGATACATTTGACATGCATAGGGAAGACGAAGCACGGAGGCAGAAATTGTTTAGAGGCATGTCGAGGATTATGATTTCTCTTGCATAGGTTCCCCAGGCGTATATCGGATCCTTCCGGTTCAATAATAGTAGCACCGTTACGTTGACTAACCGACCACTCTCTTGTCCGATGATGATTTCAGAAAACGATGGCGCGATTAGGACAATGCCGAGAAACGATACGATTCACTGTACGGATGCATTCGTATCGGACATGCTCACCTTTCACGATCACCGCTTCCTGAGCCAGCCAAACGCTGTGAACGATGAGAGCGACTGTCGTACCCAGATGGCAGTTAAGACACTACTCCGAGTGGGTTCACACAATTACAACAAACGAGAACCCCGCAATGGACCATTCCTGCTTCAGCATACTGACCTTCATGCGAGCAACATTTTGGTTGATAAAGACTGGAATGTCACGGGCTTAGTAGATCTGGAGTGGATATGTGTGCTACCCACCGAAATGCTCGCAGTACCATACTGGCTGACCGGTTGTGCTATTGACGGGATCGAAGGCGAGAAACTCGGCCAGTTCGACCAGGTACGACAAGCGTTCATGCGCATATTTGAGGAAGAAGAACAAGCGATAAAGATGACGGCGAAGGCAAGTCATGACATCAATCTTTCCGAAATCATGCATGGCATGTGGGACTCGAAAGGAGTGTGGTTTTGGTATTGTCTATCGTCCGTAAATGCCATGTGCTTCCTTCTCGAGACTCATTTGTTACCGCCGAAAACCCTTTCGCTAGAAGCTGAGAGAATTATATCGAGGTTTTGGAGTAGAAAGTCGGAGGATATTGTTCGGATGAAGCTCGCGGACAAGAAGGCCTATGATGAAGAGCTTCGAGAATTATTCAGTGAATGAATGGCTATAGGCTATATCAGAGCCTCTCGAGGTCGGCATTTATGAAGTAGGCGTAGAAGATTTGTGAAGTCGTCCTCGTCTCCATCATTCGCGCCTGTCGGCCTGAGCATGTTAGGTGAACGATCACTGACAGAAATTCCCCCACTTGGCGCACCACTTTGCTCTGTTTCTAACTATATTTGTATAAACGGTGTGGCAAGCGCTAGGAATTGTTTGTTGCAAAAATATCTGTCACCTGGTAGGCATAAGGCTAACCATACTACCACCTAGGTTAGGTAGGTACCTCCATTACGCCTTGGGCCTGCGTACGGCCTTGCGTACAGACCCTCGAGCCTATCTACAAACAGGGCTACAACTGTGATCGTCATAGGGGCGAGAACGACATTATCAAGACAGCCTCTATGATGGCACCTATTTATCATGAGCACAATCAGGTCTATGATCGTAAGGAGGTTATGATTGCTCAGGCCCTAGTAGATTTGGGTGCGAGCCACACGAAGTAGTGCTTTACGATCTTCCCAAGATCAGATATTCACTTTCACTTTGCAATCTAAAACATTGATGACCCGTTTCGTACCTAGGTAAATAGTACAAATCATAATCGCAGGTAATAAGGTTTCCTTCCCGTGCTCCTGGCATAAAGGAACGATCAATTTTGCCTAGAAGGGACAGATTATGACTCCTCAAGTCGATGAGTTCTACCTAAACTCTCCCTTCTCAACATTAAACAGCTTTATGGTCAAATCTCTAGTCATCCGTTAGACGTCCATAATCCATTCACCTCGCCGCAGTAGGTCTTAGTTAACCCGCTACGAGGTTTCATCTTAACTTGTGACACATGAATGGAAAACCTTAATGTATCAAGAAGGAAATACCCCAAAACCCCAAACTTTAGATGACTGACGAGACGAAGGTTCGTTGTCTAACATTCCATGTGAAGCAAGCATATTCCCTCCCCTTTGTTTACTGATGTGTCAGTCCAAAACCATCTGTATTATAAAATCTTGCTTGATCCCTACAATATCTAGGTAGGCAGATTACGCATCAAACTGCATTTGATCTTCTTCCGAATCGGCACCTCATTTCGAGAGAACACCAAAATTCCCCTTGCCGTGCCACCAGCCTCTCTCCGACGCGGAATGGACAAGTACAGTAACCACAAGAAGTTCGACAGAAGATCTAGTGATCGTAAATACGTTTTGCGACGAAGATACTCATCCGACCTCGCATATTATTCAGAAGACAACAGAGTAATATTGGTCATGTGCTCATTAAGCCTTTCTAATCGTTCACAAACCAAAGAGCAGCTAGACAATGCCCATCCACATCCGCTTTCACTTTCCGGCTACTCGGCCAAATTAGCCATCCCAACCACGCATTGCAAAAACATCCCACCCTCTCCCTCTCCCTCTCCCATTGCCACAACAATGAGCCCCAAAGCCCCCTATATGAGAACAACGCCAATAACAAGAACAAGGACAAGGGAAAGAAGAGGAAAGGCAGAAGGAAACTCACCAACAGGTCCAACGAACCTGCACCAACCAATCGGTTTCATCTGTTGCTGCTGCCGGTACCGTAGTAGCGGGAGCAACTGCTCGAACCCGGAGTACCCGGCTTGCCCCCACAGGACGGCGCCGAGGTGCAAGAGGTGCGCCATCCTCTTTACCGGGCCTGCGAGGCGGCACGGCGGCGGGGGTGATGGATGAAGGGACGTAATCATAAAAAGGAAGAAGGAAAAAGAAAAGTCAGTACAAAAGACAACGAAGGGATTGTGCATGGAAGTAATAGCGTGAACAGTTACTTGATAATGGGTTGCCAATGAAGAATGAGTCTTGGTGCTGTTTTTTTTTTTGTTTTTTTTGCTAGCAACATCTAGTAATAAGGGCTTTTAATAGCAAAAGCGATAATCAGTGCGGTGCGTTAAGGCAAGGCAAGGCAAGGCAAGACAAGGCGAGGGAAGACCAGAATATTCTCTATATTATATTAGAGAGCACAAACACCCACCGGAGCGCCTATTAGAGTCAGTCACATTGATGGGGCGAGAATTAGGTATTTAGTTCAACATATACTTAAGAAAAGCCTCATGCAGTTATTGGTGACGAAAGCGCTGGAACAATCTGCAATAATCCTGCATCTCTGCGACAAATCTCGAGTAGACTTGGGAATTGGGTCTTCACTTCGTCAAGTGGGTAATAACACATATTATGGCATTCCAAGCTGGAATACTAATACAAGCTTCTATTATTTCAACTCGCAAATGTATATACCGTATAACTAGAACCATCCACACATATCGTAGCCCTCAGTCGTCTAGCTAAGAGACCAACCAGAAGCTTCACTATATCGATTAAGCCCCTCGTAGTAAAAGCAAACTCATTCTTGACGAACAAAGGACCTACGTGGACAGACTGGTCGCGATTCGATCCTATCAGCAGGACAAGCTGAATACCGTCCTGTTCATCTACCGCCACAATGGACAGGGCGCCACGAAGTCCGGCCTTGACACTGGTACCCAGAGTAGACGAATACTCAGCGCACGAGACATCAGTGTCAGTGCTGGCATGATGATCCAGTGGTAGACACACCCGCGACACATCTACCACCCGTTCCGCAACAGGACCACGGCACCCTACGCGTTTAAGTCTAACATCCCGCCCGAGAGCATCGCTCAACAAAGGCTTGACACAACTAAACGCAAACACAAACTGCTTCTCCACATCCGCGACTTGGTCGACGAAGCAATCGACCGTTTCCGGTGAAACGTGGGGCATGGTGATAAAATGCACCCAGTCGCCCTCGGGGCGCAGGGAATACTCCTCAATGATCCACGCCGGCGGTCTCTCAAGGACAGTAATGATACTATCCTCGTTCCGCTTCGTCGCTATTCCGATATCCTTGAGGCCCTTGTCAAGCCGTGACGCGTTATCGCGACAGTAGCGGAGCATGAGGCCCAGATCAGCGGGTGCGTATACCTGGCTGTAAAGCCACGTTTCGAACACCGCTCTTGGGTCGGGAGCGAGGGTGGTGGAACCGCGACTCGGGCATACGGATGGCAGTTGGTTTCCGGGGCTGAAACACAGGACTTCGCCGCAGACCATTTGGCCCAGTGCTTTGTGGTGGCTTATGGTGATTCCCTGTACCAGTGGCATGCCGTTGTCGCCCACGGCGCCGCATGGCCCTAATCGGATGTCACTGGCGCCGAACCCGAAATCCAAGGCCCCGTCGACGTGGATATACGAAGCTTGTATTCCAACTTCCTGTAATCCTCGGTATATGCCGACGAGGTCGTCCCTCGCTCCTACGAAGGTGGTTCCCAAGTTCGCTAGGAGAATCATGCTATACTCGACGCCCGCCTCTATGCATCGTTTTCTATCGGCAATAGCCCGTTGAACGAGGGCATCGACGGAAATACTCCCGTTGCTGTCGCAGCATATCTGTGCGTACCGAGGCTTACCGCCGGTCCAGCGGTTCGTCAGAGTGTCGCAGTCGCGAAGCGTCTTGATTACGCTGTAGTGTGTTTCGGCCGAGAAGTACGCGAAGGCATTCGGGAAATGCTCCAAGGCTGTCATGATACCACATCGGTTGCCCATAGTGCTGCCGTTGGTGAAAATGCCTTTGAAATCCTTCTTGCTCTCTGGAGATACAAGGCCAAAGGCTTCCATACGGGAGGAGAGGATCTCACGTGACCTCTTTTCTACCCAGTCCTTCGGTACGTTCAAGTCCCAGAACAGCCCAACAAGTGGCCCTAGGGCTGAGTATGAGCCCATGTGAAGTGGGTAGCCTGTTGTTGTCCTTGTTAGAACCTGCCAAGATTGGACTGTTCCCTGAAGATCATTCAGAACACCTTGTGGAACAGGGTAGAGAGTCACGAAGTCTTTGTAGCGGGGGACTGCGTCGCCTGTACGGTCATGGCAGTGAGAAAACATCTCAGCGAAAAGAATACTATGCAGGCCAATCGCAGAGAGGTGAGGATTCATCGAGAGAATAATATCCCCTTGTGTCGTGGCGGCACCGCCAAGGCCCAGAAGCCACGCCCTTTGACTCTCCGTACATGACCGGACAACGACGTCTGTAGAATAGGAAGATGTATCTGTGCTTATGCCGCAGCTCTCTAACGCGCTAGAGACGAATGACTGCAGTGACTCTAAGTACTGACATAGCTCTCGAAGGCCGTTACCACCAAGTCTCTTCTCGTAGAGAGCTGACCATAATGGAGCAATGGCATCTCTTGAACCAGAGAGTGTTGAGTCGAAGGCTCTGATGTAAGATACTCTTTTTGGTTTCTCGCCTAGGGTCTCTGGTTTAAGTGCAACTGCAGGGTCCTGGCGCGAGTGGTTCAGACCGCCAGCGACGATAGTGCTGGCAATGACCGAATTATCGACCGCCCTCAGCGGCTTTCTGAGGTCCCTCGCCGCTAGCTTCAGCACTTCAAACTCTGGTCGTCGCTTATAAAAGTGAGGCGAAACAGTGATGTAGTCGAAGCTGCGAAAGGCATCAACGTGTAGTATAAGCGGAAACTCTTCAGAGAGCCGGCAAAGAACACCCAGGTCATCGTACTGAGAAGCAGAATTGCATAGAGTAGCAGCGAAGATTATCGGCCTGTAACCATTGAAGGTAGCGCCCAACAGTTCTTGTCTGACGGTTTCGACGGTATTTGACAAGCTTATGCGGCGTACTTCGAGCCCGAACAGCTTTGCAGCAGAAGTCGCCAGTTGGGTGTCAAAATGATTGTAGACTAATAAGGGTCTTCGCGTCGGGCATTGTTCTCTGAGCTCTTGTTGTAAAGCTCTAATGCAGTAAAGGTTCGCTTCATAGTAGCTAGTAACGTACCCAGACGGATTTGGGTCTCCTACTCTGGCCCCTTTCGTGCGCAGAAGTTCAGCCTCGAACTCCTTGAAGTGAAACGGCCAGCTGGTATCAATATCAGTGGGCAAGTTTACCTCATTATTATGCCACGGCAATCCAACCCCAGCAACGGCACGACCGGTGTCAAGCCAGACAGGGTCTGATGAAAGGGCAAATGGTGCTGGTAGAACAGTCCTCCAGTTGTTATATAGCTCGTTTACATCTGATAGCACTTTATGAATCCTGTGTTTATGGTTACGCCATTGGGTAATAACAGGGTCGTCTATCCATCGAAACTTTGAGGTCTCAAAAGTCCTTGGGACAATATCATTCTCGAGAGACGTGAGACGAGTACTCTGGGAGCTGAGTTCTAAGTCGCTGCTCGGGTCCAAATCTACAAGATCCGGCGTCTCGACTGAGACGATATCGAAGTTGGGTAGCTTGTCTTGGTTTGAGCCTTAGCCATCTTCCATATAGATAGTCGAACACGGGATATCATAAAAACTGAGCTTACCCTCTATGGTTATGGCAGTTGTGTTTTCGTAATAAGTAGATGGCAGCACAATGGTATCGTCATCACAGCGAGCTGTGATTTCTAGATGCTTTAGGTACCTCATCGCATGCACTCGGTGTTGGGGAGACAATCATTTCTGTCAGAGCCTCAAGACGCCCGAAACGAAACAAGCGGCTCAATGCGGTTGGATATAACGAACGACTGCCCAACCACCTACCTAGCCATGAAAGGGGATCTATTCAGCTGGGCATATTCGGAGGATGTCGGCCATGTCTAAAATTATAATAAGCTAGTAGGAGGCCGCTGAAAAAGTTCAAGGAATAGCACATCTCCTAGGATCTCGGTCCTATTGCATGTAAATGCAATAACATGATAGTTGCATTGTAAGCACTCTTGCAGGTCTAGGGGAACATGCTACAACTAACGGTAAGAGTAGACATCGATCCCTCCACCATGGCACTACCTGCTTGTAATTACTTACAATATTACATACATAGTAGATGCAGATTTGCTGCAGAGATAGTATCATTACTCTCACGCGTCAGCCGTTGCAGGGGATCCTCCCGTTGACGAGCCACCTATTACCAACTGCAGGATTACAGCTAAGTAAAGTCAATAAACCCGGTAAATCATTCCTGATCGAGGCTTCCGTCCATATTCTGTCAAGGTACCCCTGATGCGCTAGCTGCTAATGAGACAAGGGCAGAACGCAATAGTGTGTGAATGTTGGTCTCCGGCGTCGACATACAATGCTTGGTTATCTCTACACGAAAAACCCCCACAGCCTGGTCAACTCTTGAGCAGATGTTGTCGCGTAAATCTTGGCGATCGAAGATGCCTCCTGCCCCATTCACACCCCCCGGTTAATCAAAACTAATGCATGGAGGAGCTGAAGCAAATTCCTTTACGGGTTCATCGCGGGTTCTTATACGATAGCAAAATCTTAGGTCTTGGCTATAGTATGCTTCATTGGCCATGGATGAAAAAGTGTTGGGCCCTATACACAGGACATTGGAAATGCGAGTCAAATAACGGCCGACCCACAATTTCGTCGCGGCACATAAGTTGAAGATTCGTAACGTCTCGAAAGGAGTCTCTCAGCTTTTTCTATTGGTTACCGTTTCTAGGGTTTGGAATTGACAAGCTGCCAAACTGGGGCGCAGCTCGATAGCAAGACGCAATACAACGTTGCGGTGCGCAAAAACGATGAGGCGAGTTACTTGCAGTCCAGCAGATTATGCAGAGATGATGAGCTGAATACTCATAGTGGGTATTACATACAGTAATGAATATCGAACAGGTGGATATATTTGTGGGGCATCTGCGCAGAAGAGGTTAGCAATACCAAGGGTTCTAGAAGCAAGGGGCTTCGTCCCAAGTCAAAATTCCCTATTAAACTGCCTTGACGGGAGAAGTTGGGTGGGGTGCCACGCGCGAGCTTCCGCTTGCCGCTAGGAACGGTAGCTGTTACATAATACACTGTGGGTTGCCCCACATAGGGTATATACTTGTACTGTAAAGTATTTGTAGGATTTATACCTACTTCTTTACTTCTTTATACCTATTAATATATTATAAATAATTCTATGCACTATTGCGCTATAATTAGTAGCTAGCAAAAATATAAAAGATTTATTGCTTGTTTTTTGCTTTTTTATTAATTCTGCTTAAGTTTTAAAATTAATTAATTAATAGCAAGCAGCACTTTTACTATTTTCTTATTGCTATTAATTTTAACTTTTTATAGCACTTTTACTATATTTTTTTTACTTATTTTTAATTTTTTTTTTTTTTTAATATCTTTTATAACATTTTTATTTACTTATAAACTTAATATTATTACTAGCAAGACTAGGTAGTATTTTTAGCGTTTTTTAAATATAAAGCACTAGTATATAAATTATATTATTTTAAAAAATTTTGCTTTTGTAAAGCTTGTTGCTTTTTTAAAATTTATTATTACTAAAACTTTTGTTAACAATTGCAATTACTTTGTTAAATAAGTTAAGTTGCTTACTAAATTTTATTGCTTTTTATATTAGTAAAAAAAACTATATATAGTTTTTAAAATAAATAAAATAGTTATACTTTAATAACTTAGGTTATAAAAAGACTTACTTATTACTTTTTAAAAACAATTATTATTTACTTATTTTAAAATATTAATGCTATTTATTAGTTTTTTAAGTTAGCTTAGCGCTTTTTTAAATTTGTTAGATTTTTTTTTTTTTTGCTAATTTTGTTTTTAAGACTATTTGTTTACTTGCTAACTTTATGTTTAATTTTTTAAGAAAATTTTTAAAATTTTTAAACTATATTAAAATATTAAAATAACTAAAAGTATAAAGTATTATAAATAATTAAAGTTTTCTTAATCTTTTTTTAGTACTTTTTTTATAGCTATAGCTGCTTATAGCTGCTAATATTGCTAATTTAATTGTTATAGCATTTAAAAAGTATGCTTAATTTTTAAATGTTAAAAATTAAAATAGAGCTTTTAAAGCAAACAAAGTTAGCTACTTTAATTTTTTTTTTTTTAACTTTTAAAAAACTAGCGCTATTGTTTAAAAAAAACAAACTATTTATATAAATATTTAGTTTTTTATAAATTGTTTTATAAACTTAAATTAAATATATAAAAAATAAAAAGTTAAAATAGTTTAAATTACTTGTTTATAAAATATAGCTTTAGCTTAGCATATTATAAAACTTATTAAAACTAACAAAGCTGTTTTTAATGCTGGTTTTTTTTTTATATTTATAATAAGCTATAAACATATTTTAAAAAAAATTATAATAATGCTTTTGCTAGTTTATAAAATAGCTGCTTTATATTATATAATTTTAAAAATAAATATTAGCTTTGCTTATTTATTTAAAAAATTATTTAAAATAAAAAAGCTTATAACTATATATTAAAAAATTAGCTTCTTTTTGCTTTTAAAGCTTTAAAACTTTAAATTTAAGCTTAGTTAAGTAAACTAATATTAGCTATAATATTAAGGCAGTTTTTTAAATAAATTAATAATTATAAAAGCGTTTTTAAAAAAATAGCTAAGCAATTAAATATGCTGCTAGCATAAAATATTTTAAAATAATAGTAGCTTTTAGTATACTATAGCAAGCAAACTATATATATACTTTTTTAAAAGCGTTAAGCATAACTAGCTAACTAGCTATACTACTAGCTTAACTAAAATAAAATAAAACTAATATAAGCAGGCTAAAATAACTTAAACTATAAAGCTTACTAGCAATAAAACTAGCTTTAACTTAATTATTAAAATAAACTTAACTAGTATTTTTAACAAAAAGTATATGCTAAACGTAAAAATATAAGTTAGCATAAAAATAATAACTAAAAAAATATATAAATTAAATTTTATTAAAACTACTATTAGCAAGCAAATCTTTTTTTATAATAATATAATTAAGCTTTAAATTAAAACGCTTAAGCATACTTTAAAAAACTTAAACTTAAAAAGTTTAGTGTAAATTTTATAGCTAATAATATAACTGCTTAAAATAGCTTTTAGTTTAATAATTTTAATATATATAATATAACTAGTAATATAATAAACTTAAAGCAGCTATTACTATACTTTTAGCAGCAGCACAACCTTATTATAAGCTATAATATTATTTTTTAAAACTTTAAGCTTTTTTATTAAAGTAATTAAAACTTAAATTATAATGTTACTAACTTTAGTAGCATATAAAACATAGCAAAAGTTTTAAAAACTTATTTAGTTTATAACAAATATTATTGCTTAAATAATAAATTATATAATTATATTTAAACAGTTTATTTTAAGCTTATTATAAATACTATATAGATTATAATAGCTAAAAAGTAAAAGCAGCAAGTAAATGCTTAGTATACTAACTTTTAAATAAATATTTATATAATAATTTTAAGTTTTTTAAAGCTTTTTAAATTTATTTTTAATATTTTTTTTTATTTTGCTTAAACAAAAATAAAAATTATTAAATTATTAGTTAACTTTTAACTTAATATAAGCATAAGCTTTACTTATAAATTAAAAATATATTTAAAAATATATATTATACTATTTTTTTTTATAAAATAAAAGGTTAAAGTTTATGTTAATATAAGCTATATATATATAATAGCTAATAAATACTAAGCTTGCTAAAAATATTTTAATACTAAGATTAAGACCTGTGCTATACTTTTAGTTATTAAAAGTATTGTAAATTAATAGTATATAACTTTAAAATATATTATAATTTAATTTTTTTTTAAAAAAGTTTGCAATAGCGTTATTATTTTTGCTAGTTTTGTTTATAAAATAACTTTAGTTAAAAGTTTTTAAGCAAATCTGCTTATTAGTATAAATATTTTTAATTTTAAAAATTTTAATATTATTTTTTTTAAAAGCATAGCTATTATTTAATTATATAAAGTTGCTATACTTTTATTAATTATGCTTAAACGTTTTTAAAATATTAAAGTTTGTTTAGCTAAAAATATTATTATTTTTAAGCACTTTTATATAATGCTGCTTATTATTACTAGCGCTGCTATAAGTAAAAATTTTTTATTTAAACTTACTATTAATTTAATATTATGCTATGCTGCTTTTGCAAATAATAGTTTAGTTGCTATTTTAATATAAAATAATTATAACTATAATATTTATTTATATAAGCATATTACTTTAAAATACTTATTTTTTATAGCACTAAACTTTTAAGTTTATTATATATAAAAAGCTTTATAAAAATTAGCTTTATAATAGCTTTAAAAAAATAAAAAACTATATAATTTAAATTTTTTTATTTTATTAGTTTTTTTTTTAGCACCTTTATATAGCAAAAAAAATTAGTAAATAGCGCTTAAAGTAAAAAAAAAAAATAAAAGATTAATATATATATATAAAAAACTTAAACTAATCTTATTATATAATATAAATATATTTAGTTTAAGTTACAGAAGGTGCAGGCCCAGGTCAGGTCAATGGCTCAGAGCTACAATGGCTCAGAGAGCTATGCCATGCGAATAGCTTCAATGAGCTGGAAAGCTCATTGAGCTCATTGAGCTCATTAAGCCTAAGTACTCATTGACCTGTAGTCACCTGACCTGCCCTTCTGTAATAAGAAAATCCCACAATGTCATGTATTGTAGAGTTTCTTTCCTTTTACTTCCTCATCCGTAGATCTTCGGCAATAGATCAGTCATACATAGGAGCCTTGTTTCCTCTAAAGTGACGCGCTTGCAACTGTTTAAAAAACTATATTTTTTTTTAGCTTAAAAATTTTATTACTTTAGTAAATAATACTATTAAGCACCTTACTAAAGTTATACTATATTTTTATTTATAATTTTATATTATTAATGCATTATATAATCTTATTATAAAATTTTATAATGTTTTTTTAAATACTAAATATGCTAACGTTTTTTTAAAAAAATAGCTAGTTTATTATTTTATACTAAAGTAAAAAAAATATATTTTAAAAAAGTGCTAGGTTTACTTAGTTAATGCTAAAAATTAATTTATTATTAATTATATAACGTATCCCACGGCCATATTTGCCACCCGGCCATATTTGCCACCTTTTTTCCTATACAAAAAACGTCCGTGCGCAACATTATAACTTGGCCAATACTAATGCTATAATAATATAAATAGTATTAATTGATTCCTAACTAAATAGCGAGTTTAAATATGGTTTTTTTATATTTATAGTATTTTTATTTAGTAGGTTATTAAGGTAGTAAATAAGCAAGGATTATTAAAAAGATCTTAGCAAAAAGATCCGTGCGTAAACTTATAACTCTATCAATTTTAGTAGTACAATAATAAAAATATAACCATTAAATTTTTATTAAAATAAAAAATCTAGTGATATTTTTTTTGATTTAATTACTTAGATATTAAACAAGTTATATAGTATTATACTTTTTATACTATAATATAATCCTTGCTAAAAATTATATAACCCTTGCTTAGCGTATTGCTTAATAACTTGCTAAATAAAAATATTATAAATATAAAAAAATTATATTTGAACTCGTTATTTAGTTAGAAATCGAATAGTTCTATTTATATTATTGTAGCATTAGTATTGGCCAAGTTATAATGTTGCGCACGGACGTTTTTTGAATGGGAAAAAAAGTGGCAAATATGGCCGGGTGGCAAATATGGCCGTAGGATATGTTACTTTATAAATTATAAAAATAAAATAAAATTTACTATATTAACTACTTTATTTTTTGTTTTTTTTTTGTTTTTATTATCTAAAAAACTTTATTTAATTTTTTATATAAAAGTTAAATAGTTATTAATATATGCACTTTTAATAATTTTATACTAACTAATATTTATTTTATATGTTTTTAAAATAAAATACTTGCTAAAATAGCTAGCAAAGATTTTATTACTATTATAAATGCTTTTATTTTTTATTACTAGTAGTTAATATACTTATTTACTTGCTTTTTAATAACTATTATTATAGCTTAAAAGCAATTTATATTTAATTGCTTTATTATAAAATATAAAAATAATAATATATATGTTTAGCAATAAATAAACATATTATTTTATTATATTATAGCTGCTAATTATTATTATAACAATATTTATATTTTGTTATTATTATTTAATTATTATTATTATAATTTATATAATATTTTTTTTTTTTGCGCTAAAAATATTTTAATTAGTCTTTTTAAAACTTTTATTAGTTTTTTTAATGCTATAGTTTTTAAATGCATAGTTAATTTATTTAGTTTTTTTATAATTAAAAAATAATTAGTAGTAATAGCTAAGATTTAGTTTTTATTATTACTTAAAAATTTTAAAATATTTATTAGTTTTGCTAAGTACTTATACTATAATGTTTTTAAATATGCTTAGCTGCTTAAGCTACTAAAAAATTAAAAAACTTTATTATTTTATATTAACTTAAAAAAAAAAATAACTAAGTAATAATAAAAAAAATAGTTTACTACTGTTTTAATAAATAAGCTAATTAAAAAAAAAACAACTTGCTTTTAATGCTATTAAAGATGCTTTTATTAAATATATAATTTTATTTTATTTTTTTTGCAATTAAATTTTATATATTAACTTTAATATTTTAAAAAAAAAAATTAGAGTTATAGTTTACTATATTGCTAACAGCTTATTAAAAAAACTTTTTATTAATAATAAATTATTAATATATTTTTTTCAAATAGCTATTTAGCTAATTGCTTTTTTTTTACAAACTTTTTTTAATGCTAAAAAAAAATACTAGCTTATTAAAATAAAACTGCTTAAATATATTTAAGCTTTTTATAAATATATTTACTAAATTAATATAGCGTAAGCAAGTATTTATATTTTTATAAACTATAAAATAATTATTAGTTTAATAAAGCATAAAGATTTAGTAAATAGTATAGCTATAAGTAATAAAAACTTTTAGTTAATATAAGCACTAAAATATATTAATAAGTTTGCTATAATAGTATTTTATAAGCTAAGCAAGCTATATATTATATTTAATGCTTTATTTAAACTTAAGTTTAAAAATAAAAGTAATTAAAATAAAATAATAAAAAGTAGACTAGACCTACTTTTAAATAACGCTAAAAAGTATTAAGATCTAAGCACTAAAAATTTTTTAGTAGAGCATATATTTATAATAAAAATATTACTAGCAATATAACTTAAAACAATATATAAATAATAAAGTAACTAGCTACTATTTAAAAAAGTATTACTAATATAAATTTTATTTAAATTTAAAAAAAAACTTTAGCAAAAGTATTTTAAAAATAAAAAGTAAAAATAAGTTTTAAATTAAATTAAAAAAAATATTAAGCTTAGCAATAACTAAGCTTAGCTGCTTTTTTATTTAAAGCATAAATTATTTTAATAAATATTAAAAACTTTAAAGCGCTTATATATTTTATAAATAACAGCTTTAAAAAATTTTTAGCTGCTTTATAAATAAAATTACTTATTAGCAAAAAAATTTTAATATTTTTTATTATAGTTTATAATAAATAGGTAAAAGCTTAAAAATGTAAAGGGGACATACCTTTTTTAAGGACCGACTGTTAAGAAGGTATGTACTGCTTGTGCAGGCTTGCTAAAGGCAAGCTAAGGATTAGCTAAAGGCCTAATAAGGCTTTATAGTTACATATAATTAGCACACTAGATAAAAGTAATCTTTTATAGCTACTTTTTAAAATTTAGCATATTACCTTATAATGTACTAAGCCTAAAACCTTATACTTTTTTATTTTTATATTTAATAGTTGCAACGTAATATTTAAATAAAGAGTACTACTTATAAGATCTGCAACTATTAAGCAAATAGTTACTACTAAACTAAAACTTTGCCTAAATAAGTTAAATATAAATAATAATTTAAATATTAAACAATTTATAAGCTTAAAGCTTATAATACTTAATAAAGAAGACTTTAAATTATTAAAGCTAAATAATTTAAATAGCTAGTATAAAAGTTTACAAAGACAAAAAGGTTAAAGTTTACGTTAACTAAAACATAGTTGCTTAGCTAATTAAACTTTAAGCTAATTATAATTATACTTGCAGCACTATAAAAGCAGATTTATAAGGTATAATAAACTACTAGCATAGGCAGCAGCTATAATAGCTTAAACTAGCTAGTTATTATAACTGCTAGCAAAAAAGCAAAGGCTAAAAGCAAAAAATAATGCTAAAGCATTTATATATAACTATAAGCAGCTTAAGCAAAAAGCTATTGCTGCAAAAATTAAAAATTAAATATTTATAATTAAAAAAAGCAATAAGCAAAAGCTTAGCTAACTAAACCTTATTTAAATAACTTAAACATTAACTTAAGTAGAGTAAAACTTATAAACTAACTAATAAGTATATTACAAAACGTTAAATTATAAAAACTTAAAAAATAAAGCAATACTTAAAGATTTTTAAAAGTTTGTTTAGCAAGAAAACGTAAATCTTAAGCTATTTAAAAAAACTTTTAAAGAGCAATTATATAAACTATTTTAAAGCAAAAATAAAACTTTAAAAAAATTTTTTTTATAATAGCAAGTTTTAGTATATAAGCTAAAAGGCTACTGCTAGTTTAAAAATAATTTGCAATTAGTTTTTAATTACTAGTATAAACTTTAGCTAAGCTTTAAGCAGGTTTTAATTAAATAAAAAGTAACCTTTAAAAATGTAGTCTTAGTATTAAACAAGGCTAAGTAGCAATAAAGTGTTTAGCAAGATGCTAACAAAAAGGCTAAAAATAGTAAAAAGCGCACGCTTTTTAATAGCCTATTAAAAAATAAGCAAGGCATAAATAACCTAAAAGTAGGAGCACAAGGCTTAGCCTAAGGCCATACTATAGACGCAAAAAACCAGCATATAAATAATAACTAAAGTAAGTTATTATAAGCAAACAAAAAAACGCTTAAATGCTATAATTGTAGTAAGCTAGGGCATATAGCCGCAAATTGTTAGTTTAAACTACAAAGCAGGCGGCTAGCAGCTAGACAATAATTAGCAATGCTAAAAAGGCTAAAAGATAAGGTCTAAAACGTAACTGCTACTTAGTCTGGCTTAAAATTAAAAAAAGAAAAAGCAAAAGCTAAGCTAAAGTAAAATAATATGTTTAATTTACTTTAGCAAAAACTTATAAAGCGTTTAGTTTAAAAAAACTTTTTAAAAAGGTAGCTATAATTTTATTAGATAGCAAATGCTAAGAAAAAAATATTATTATAAATATAAATACAAAGGCGTAAGTTAATATAGTTTATAAAAACTTAGCTAAAAAACGCTTATAAAAAGCAATAATTTTTATTTTAAAGCTTATAAAGCTAAATAAAAAGATGCTACAGTATTATAAAGCATATAAGGCTACTTTTTAAATAGTTAACGCAAAAAGCTAAGTAAAAGTTTTTATTTAAATATTTTATACTATAAAAAGAAAGCCTAATGCTTTTAAGTTATTACTATTAAAGCTAGGCATAGGCTGCTTAAGCATTATTTTAAATATAGCTTTTATAGCATAATATTTTAGTAATATTAAAAAAGTTAACCTTAAAAACTTTGTAAGCAAAGTAGTTAGCAGCAAACAAGCATATATTATAAACTTTATTAATATAAGGTTAAAAAAAAAGCTTTTTTTTTAAAAATTAATAGCAATAAGCCTATAAATACTATTATTAACTTACTAATATATTTAAAAAGCTTTTACTAATTGTACTTTAAAGAGGCAGCAAAAAAAATTTTTGTGCTAAAAAAAGCAAAGCACTTAATTAATTTAATTAAAAAAGCTAAGGTGCTATTTAAGCTAATTTACTTAACCTTAAAGGCTTAAAAAAAAGTACTTAAGAAATATTTAAAAAAAATTTGCAGACAGGCAAGATTTGCTAATTATAAGCTAATGTAGGCATGCTAATTTTATTTATAGCTAAAAAAGATAGCATAATAAAGCTTTACATTAACTACTAAAAACTAAATAAAATTATAGTAAAAAATAAATATTTTTTGCTGCTTATATTTAAAGTTATAAACTATTTAAGGTTTGCTAAAATGTTTTTTAAGTTAAATTTAAAAAATGCATACTATAAAATACATATTAAAGCTAGCAATTAGTAAAAAACTGCTTTTTAAACGCAATATAAGCACTTTAAGTATATTGTTATGCTTTTTAAACTAACTAATATGCTAGCTATATTTTAAGGCTATATATATAAAGCATTAGCAAGGCTAGTAAATTATATTTATATAGTCTACTTAAATAATATTATTATATTTTTAAATAATAAAAAACAATATTGCAAGCATTTTTAATTAGTTTATAAGCGCTTAAAGCAGTACAACTTATTTGTTAAACTATTAAAGTATAAGTTTTTTAAAACAAAAATAAAATTTTTAAAATTTATTATTATTACTAAAAGTATTAAAATAAATTTATAAAAGGTTGCTATAATTTAAAAATAAAAGTTTTTTAAGTTAGTATATAATATTTAAATATTTTTAAAATTTGCAAACTTTTATAAAAAGTTTATTGCTAAGTACTTTAAAATTATTATGCTAATTATAGCATTGCTAAAAAAATAAAACAAGCGTAGCTATTTATTTAAATAAACTAAAAAAGCAAAACAAGCTTTTAAAAGCTTTAAAAAAGTATTTATATTAGCAACTATTTTTTAATATTAAGATAGTAAACTTTTAACTAAAGTAAAAACAAATATGTTAACAAAAGCTATTTTAAGCATTTTATTTTAACTATATAAAGAGCAGTAGCAGCTAGTAGCATACTAATTATATAAACTAACAAATATAAAAATATATTAAGCTACTAGCTAACAAAAACTTTTAGCAATAGTTAAAAGCTATAAGCATTAGCGCTAATACTTAAAAAGCATAAATAAGCTTTTTATAATTTAAATAAACTATATAGCATTATAAAAGGTTGTTAACTTGCTAGCGCACAATTTTTAAAAAAGATTAGCACGCTAGGTATATAAACTAGCTTAGTTTAATTTTAATATTAAATATTGCTTAAGCATCTTAAATTTAGTAGATAGACTATTATAAAAGCCTAACTATATAGTAAAAAAAATAAAGTATAAAAATATAGTCTTTATATTTTAAAAAAAACTTTAGCTATTTAGCAAACTGCTAAAAAAGGTCTAAACTATTATAGCATAATAGCAAAAACTAAAAAATAAAGAGCAAAAAGTATTAGTACAAAATATTTAAACTACTTAAATAATATTGTTAAAACTATACTTAAAGAAGTACTTTATAATAAAAAAATAAATAGTAAAACTATGCGCTAATCTAACTTTAGACCCTTGCTATACAATTATAAAAAACTTTTAAAAGAAAAAAAGTAAAAAGCACTAATATATATGCTTAACTTATTAATTACATATAGCGTAGATTATAGTAATAACTTAGTTAGCAAAACAAACTGCTAAAAAGTTAAAAAACGCACCTTAAAAAAATAAAAAAAGCGCTAAAACTATTATTTATAACTAATATATTTTATATTTTGTAATAAAAAAGTTAGCTTAAAACAAAATAGCATTTAAATTAAATATATTAAAGTAATTTTATAAAACAGTTAAAAAACTGCAAACTAAAAACTTAATACTTGTTAAGTTAATAAAGATTATATACTAACAGGCCAAAATATATAAAAAGTATTATGTTAATAATTAAAAAGTACTATACTTTTAAAAAAAACTAGTTATTTTAGCTTAAGCAGCGCTAGTTAAATAGCTAATACACTAGCATTATAATAACTTAAAGGCCAGCTATATAGAAAGCAATAAAATAGCCAAACTTTTATAAAAAAAGTTTTATTAAAAAGAGTTAAATTAAAGCGTTTACAAATATATTGCTATATATACAAAGTACAAAAGAACTAAAAAGCTAAAATATAAGCTATTTAAAAAACTATAAATACTTTTGCTACTAGATTAACTATAGCAAAAAATTAGCTTAAACTTTATTATAAAGTTTTTACTTTGTGCTAAAGCTAATAGCCTAATATATAACACAATTTTAATAATTGTTAATTGCTTTATAAAAACAGCTTTATTTATACCTATAATAAAAACGCTAAATATAGCTAAACTTGCAGCTATACTTTATAAAAAAGTAAAGTGCTAATTTAAATTGCTAAAAGGCATAGTAAGCAATAAAAATAAGCTTATTACTAGCAAGTTTTAAAAAAAATTTTATAATAAGCAAAAGATTTGCAAAAAACTATTAACTATATAGCATTTATAAACTAACAATTAAACAAAAAAAGTATATTAGACACTAAAAAAGTATTTATAAACATATACTATTAACAAGCTAGCAAAGTAAGCAAAAGTGTTGCCTAAAGCTAAGTTTGCATATAATAATAGTTAACATATAATTATAAGTTATTTACTATTTAAAGCTTTATATAGCTATTACTTAAAAATTATTAAGTATATGCTAAAATAGCTTTAGTTTAAGGTTTAAAAAATAAAAAAACGGCTGCAAAAAATAAACGTAGTATAAAAAGCACTATGTAAACATTAAGAAAAGGCAATAAAAACTATATAAAAGCACTACAATAAACGCTATATACTTAAGCAATACAATGTTAAAAATATTATAAAGCTATTAACTGCGCACTTTTGTTTTAAGTGCAAAAAAAAGCTAGCACCTACTTATATTAAAGCAAAAGTTTTAAAAAAAATTAAATTGTAAGCATATTATATTTAGTTGCTAAAAAAGTATGCAAAAGTATATAAAGTATTTTTTATATTATTACTAGAGCTATAAAACAATTATAAAAAAATTAGCAAATAAGCAAAACTATTAGACCTAAAAAATAAACAAAATAAATAAGCTATTAAAAATATTATATAGCATAAAAACAACTAAAAAAAATAAGAGTACTTAGTAAAATAAAAAAGGTAGCTAATAAAATATAATATTTAAAAACTACTAAAGTATTTAACTAACTTAAAAAGGTTAGTAAATAGATATAAAAAAAAAATTAAAAAGTTATACTTTAAATAAAATAATTTAGTAGTATTATAATAAAAAAAAGCTATAGCTACTTAGTAAAAAAATACTGTTTACTTAACAAATAAATAAATATATTTAGTAAAAAATAAAAAAACTAGTATAACAATAAGATAGCAAATAAATAGCAATAGTTATGTTAACTATAATAAGAAAAAAACAAAAATAAGCAACAATAATTA
>Ga0247782_1000232_pt1 | contig 61315 bp, 32 predicted proteins | sample UWRJL019104C5_FD_179928 | JGI IMG/M metagenome (GOLD analysis project Ga0247782, IMG submission 179928) | Plant litter microbial communities from Arlington Agricultural Research Station in Wisconsin, United States - UWRJ-L019-104C-5 | ecosystem: Environmental > Terrestrial > Plant litter >...
GAAAAATAAAATTCAACCCCCCCCCCCCCCCCCCCCCCAGACCCGCTATCTAGTTGGCGTAACGGTTTCATATCTTCAACCCCTATAATACAATGCATATTATCTAAAATAAAACAACTAGATCGCAATATATATATTATATTTGGAATTTGCATTTTATGAAGTAGTAGTGTTTCCCCGTTGTTTAGTGGAGGACAGGGGGGTGTGAAATGTTCATCTCGACCGACTTTCTGTTCTAGCCAGCCCGCTACGAAGTGTTCGTAGGTAGTCAGGGATACCCTGCATGTAGTATGTAGGTGGTGCTCTTGAAGGAATGGTATGGTACTCTACTGCACGGTCCTGAGTTACCGTACCAGACTCAGAGCTCGACTGTGCCTCGCTCTCCCCTTCTTCCAAACAAAAATGCCCCGATGCGGGATCGTCTACCTACGTATGCACGACCAAGGGTATATGTGGTCTTGGCGCTACCGCTTCCCCACTCGGTCGTCGTACATTTGCACATCCACACATCCACACATCCTTACAGTAAATCTGGATTTCCACCTTGTTTCTCTTGACATAATATACATAAGAATGCATATATGTATGTATGTATGTAGGGACTTCCCTAGATAAGTTCCGGTTCGGTTCGGGATATGTATGCTCGCTTAAGTCATAAGCAGGGGATTTGTTGAAAAAAGCAAGGCGCGCGGTAAAAACGCAATGTAGGTATGTTGCGACGCGCTGACTTCATATGTATCTAGCTAGTCCCATACATTGCATTACGTACAGTAGATCTAATTCAGATAACATACCGACTTGGTGGTAAGCACTTACATACTTTACGCATGCTATGCTATGTACGACGCCTAGAATGAATACAGCTGTACTGAATCTAGATATGTCAACCGCCTAACAGCCGCAATCCGAGGAGAGGACTAAGGTTAGCGGTGTGCTCTCTCTATCCTATCTCTCTTTACGGCAGGCAAGGCTTTTTTTTTTTTTTTTTTTTTTTTTTTTTTTTTTTTTTTTTCTTTCTTTAGCTTCTTCTACACCCTACATAGTACATCATAGGTATCGTTATGCATTGCTTCAAGCATACTTCCATATCTGCACGTTGTTCCATATCTAGACATATGTTGCGAAGCACGCGTATGTACATCCTACTAGCTGCGTATCTAACACATATCTAACTAACTTGGTAGTTATTATATTTGGAGTTGCCGCGCGCGCGTGCAAGACAAGTTGGGTCTATTTGCTAGTAGGTCTGACTGTTTGTTATTAATAGAATACCTAGATAGGTTTGGGCAAAGAGAGAGCGGAAGCAGGGCAAGGGAAAAGAAGAAGTGGAAAGAAGTAAAGAAAGAAAAGGCGCCGCCGCCGCCGCCTTACCCCTTCTTCATTCGCATATGTACCTAATCCCTTATTAGCCTCTCCCCCGCGTCTAAGTGTCTGACTACTGTGCGGCTCCCGCTCACTAGTGTTGCTAGTTCTTAAGATCTAGAGCTAGATTTTTTGATTACGGAAACCTAAACACACACGCAACTACCGAAGGGGAATGGGTTACCTGTTGTGTGTAAACTAGTGTGAGGGGACGGGTGAACTAACTAGGTAGGTTAACTATGTGCGCCCAAACGAGAACAAATTGAAACGAATGGCGTGAAACGGATGTAAGTTAAGTGGGTATCGTTGTTGTTGTTGTTGTTGTTGTTGTTGTTGTTGTTGTTGTTGCTGTCAGTGTTGGCGGATGTTTGTGCCTTCGCAAATCCCTAGGTAAGGTGAAGTTAAGTAAGATGCAGGACTGGACTGGGGAATTCTATATACCTAACGTAGGTTACTCTCCTCCAGCAGCCAGCCAGCCACTCACCTCACCTCACATCCACTCACATACTGTACCTACGTCTGTCTGTATCTGCTTAGTTGCTTGCTAACTTACTTCACGTATGTGTACTGTATGTATATGTATAAGTATATAACTTAGATGTTTAGTCCAGCCAATAACAGCCCAATCATACTACGGCGTTTAGCAATCTGGATTTGGATTATTTAGGGCTGCCTACAAGGGACGCTGACAGGCAGGGATTTCAAATTTAAAAATCTCGACAGGGTATGGGGACGAAACAGGGCTGAGGTTTTTAAACTACACTAAAAAGCGTTCCCCAGTTAGACCGACTGACACGGTGCCGGATCTAGAGAAAGAGAGCCCTAAAGTTTCGTATACCAAGATTGGCAATTATTTACGGTGTTAAGAGAGACAGAAAGAAAGCATGGAAGGGAAAGCCCAGAACCAAACTCAGAGCCGGGACAAGATTAGCAATAATAATGTCAGACTTAGGTCAGGACTATCTGGGTGTACATGCTCTATTGTTATGTATTGAGTGTATCGGATAGGGTAAGCAAAGTTAATTAACTTGCCTCACTCACCTTACTTTGTCTTACCTTGACTCACTTGTTACAGCAGCAGTAGGTACGCGCTGAGTAATGTGGGTAAACATGTGTAACTCTGGCGGTCAGCGTTCGGTACTGACTTTAGTACGTTCCACAGATAGTTCCTCGCACGTGTCAACGGGATCCTAGTACATATATGTACAGAGGTACTTACCAGACTACTCTCTAGCCACTTTCATGGCATATGGTGGCTGTGGTAGCAAGCATGCAGAGAGAGATGGTCCGTGCCTTAGGGAAAATTGCATGGGGTAGGTACATCTATACATATTTGGCCGATCTTTGGAGGATTGGAGATTCGGCGAGATCGAATGCAAATTACAGATGTATATGCAGGTGTCCCTTTTCGTTCAACTGACGTGTAACACATGATTAAGCGATCCTATCAGAAGACGTCAACGCCCGACTTCTACCCAAAGCTTTAACCAGAACCTTTGTGTTACATTTTGTGATACCTCTTTTTTTCTTTCAGGTTGAAAATAGCACTCTTGATTGATGGAGATCAGTTATGAGTCTTTGGTAGGTTAACTAAGCATAACTCTCCTATTTGGAGCCACCGTACCAAGATGAACATTCAGTCGCAACAACCAGAGTTTCCTGCAGACATCTATCTACCCGTTGCGCACCTGCACCACCTGTCCATTAAAGCCTACTTCTACTCCGTCACGTGCGGAGTGAAGACCTGAGATCACCTAGATCTACTCACATATATATTTTTGTACCTATTCATTCAAGGTTCTTTTATAGGTCCCAGGACGGGGCCATATCTCCTTTTCCAAGACAGTAGCGAAGAAATTGTTAAGCCATCCACGTATTCCCTAGCAAAAATAGAATGGCTTGCCACCGCCTGCAACCGTTTGAGTCAGGTATTCGCAATCCACACGGATGCTGTTAAAACGAAGTTGTCTAACATTCGTAAGAACATAAGTTTGCGTCGAGAGGTCCACTGTATGAACCCAAAGAAATAAAGCCATGACAGTGTGCGATCGAGGTGGCAACTGGGTTGTGTGGTTGACCATTAAGACGCGAGCCGCCGGCCATGAAACGTAATTGGATGCAGAAAGCTACCGCCCTCGTCTAGTTGACTTCAAATTGTTCGATCCGCTAGAGCCATCCCCTCCTTCTAGTAAATGTCTTTCTTCATAGCTTGCCGCCGGTGATGCCACGCTTAGGTTGTGCTATTCCGCCTGATGCACCAATAAGACTAGGCCGCCGTGGCTGCTTAACTGACCCAGGCCCCCGAGTAAAAGAGAAGAAAAGAGAAGAGACATCTAAGAGGGGGTAAGATGAAATAACTAGAACAGGCTAGTATGAACAGCAACATGAATTATGTCGCCTCCTCAGGGACCTCGTGCGTGGACATAAAATATTGAAGCGGGAGAGATTGAGTTGATTCGATGTCTTGGCCTTACTGAAGCGGGTGATGATGGTTGTCTTCAGTTTTGATGCCAATGCTGGGCATGGATGCCGCATCCGGCACATAGCTCGTGTAACCCTGTTGTGGGTGTAGAGCGGGTTGACCTATAGGCCTCAACCCAAATACGTTACCGTGTTGGTTTGCATTGGCTTGTGTTGGTAGCCCTTCCATTGTTGACGCCGTATGCGGATGGCTTTGAGCCATATGACTTCCAAAATGTTGTGCCCCGGCCGGCTGTGCTGGGAAGCTATACATGTGTGGGCTATTGGGACTAGTCGGGTTCTGCCATGACGGGTAAATTGAAGACGGCGCCGGACTGCCGAAATCGGGCGTGGAGCTAAAGACTGATGGCCGTCTGCTTGGCCCTTGTGAGCTTGGATATATTTCCGGAAGCACAAGATGGCTGTGGCCGTAGGCTGGTGTGTGATTGGCCATGCCGGGCGCTTCCATGTACGTTACACGATCTGCAGGCAGCTCGGAGTCGAAGCCGGGGTTCGGGTATTGTGCCGTCTGCATAGGCATCGTTTCCGCAATGCTGCTCCCCGGAAACTGGCTAGCCTGCCCCTGATCAGCGGTTTGGGGTTGGGGAATTATCATCGCTGGCGATCCAACAGATGATCCTGGCGTGAAAATAGGATTCTCATCTTCGGAGTCCTCATCGATCGACCCTCTAGCTAACTTGTGATCGGCTATAGCCTGAACAAAGACCTCTGTCTTGGGATCTGTTCCCGAATAAGCTTCACCACTTAGACCACAGAGAAGCTATTTGTAGGACCTACCAATCTCGCCACTCTTGTAGCGTTGTTCCTGCCTTGCCACCCGGAATATCTCCCTCAGAATCGGTTTCTTGTTCACGTTGTTTGGTGCCTGTCTATCACTGAACCACACAGACAGCGCCTCAAATGTGATGGCCTCCATTTTCTTAAGGTCCAGGTTGGCCTTTCGAATAGCCTCGTGTTGTGTCGCCGGTGGTTCCACTACCAAACGCAAGATATGGCACAAAAGGGTGACTCGTTCTGGGGCTGTTTTAGAAGAGAATGAAAACACGAGTAATAGAACGACTTACCGTCCCTGGACAAATGATCAGGCTCCCTGTGTCGCATCTCGTAAACAACGTCAGTCCCAAATTTAACAAAGGTCCTAGGCCACCAATCGGGCCGTGATTCAATCCCACGTGTGTAAGGATGCGCTGACTGTTTTCGCGGCTCTACTGTCTTTATCCATGCTTTCGCGATGGTTTTGCACGCTGTTTGCTGGCAGAATCTGAGGCGTTGGTCGTAGAAAGCATAGACGCCTTCCTCGTCACCGATCTCAATGCCTCTTTTGGACTGGACGGGAATCTTTGGAATACTATCTTCCGTTTTGATTCCGCCATTATACAGGCTCGCAGACCGGTGTCTCTTCCTAGATCTACGGTTACCGTCATTGGCAGCGTAATCTGGTGATTGGCTCGTGTCATTATGTTGGTGGACCCGCATCCTATTCGCGTCTCCGCTGTAAGGGCTCAGGCGCATTGAGCTGAATACAGGCTCCAACTCGTCGGAAGCTTGCTTATCTACTGGGACGGGAAATGTCAGCCTATTGTCCAGCTCTAGTAGCCTGTGTATGTTTCAAGTCCGTACCTTGACGCCGCCTCTCGATGTCCTCGACGTAAGCTTGTTCGTCAAAGAATCGCTTATAGTCAGGTTGGTGCCCACTAGACACCGAGGAGAAAACCATGCATTTCCCCCCGGTTTCGCTGACAACAAAGTAATTGTCGCCCGTGATCCCGCAAAGTTCTAGCCCTTCTTTGATAGTCTATTCCACAGTAAGTCTCAAGGAGATGTGCAGAGAGCGTGATAGTTACCATGGGCGACCTCCTCGCTTCAAATGACTCGCCAAAGCGGTCGTCATCGTGGGAGTTCTCCATCCCGTATCTGGCCTGGTACCAGGTGTTTGGCTGGGGGTATTGACCCCGTGCATTCCCGGTGTTCACCATTGTAGGGTTCTTCGTTATCGATTGCAATAGTGAGTGGTTAGGGAAAACTAGGGGGGTCAAGTTGGATAATACCGAGAACAGGAGTATGGCGTGCGGAAGCTAGGTGTTAAGAGCGTACTTATAAAACCAGGTTGGAGGAAGCTCTATAGGCTATAGATGGAAACGGAAAATCCGTCAAAGCCCAATTTAGAGAAGTTCGCGGGCTTAATATATAGACAGTTAGGTATGTATTTGTGAAGGAATGAGGCCAAGTCGAGTGAGAGACTGTAGACTGTTTATCAACGATTTAATAAGAACGCCGGGATTAATGTTCCAGTAGCTATGTAGGTGGAGACCGGTGTATCAAGATCATGTAGCTTGCAAGTGGAAATAGTCGTTTGTCTTTCTTTGTTCAAGCGGGTTGGCTTTTGGGAAAGGGTAGCTTGAGAGTGACTGGAACCCAATAGTAGAGCAGAAGACGTTGATGCATAAATTAGCAGCAACGCAGAGGGACCGAGCTAAGCATGGGTGCCGTCTATGGGAACAAAGAAATTCGGCGGTATAGTTATCAGGCGCTCTGTAGGCGAGTTTAGTGCCAATAAGCTTTGACTGGGGTTGAGCAAGAAGATCACGAGCTGGGCGTGGCTCCCGAATAGTAGAAACAGTAGGGACAATGAACATGCTATTCAAATATCCCACAGCCATGAGACATTGGATGGAATACTCCACTTACTGCTGGGATGGGGGGCGCTCACTATCGTTGCAACGGCCAAGTCATGGAGTTAAGGCGATATAAAAACACCTCGCACCGCCCCTGCAATCAATCCCGGAGCTTTGAGGTGGCTGTCTAGCTATGCCGATAGACAAAGACCACGGTCCAAGATGTGGGACGAGGAGAGGAAGGGATATTAACAGCGAGCGTATAGGAGTTGCCAGGGACCTGTTTGCCGAGACCTCCAACACCAGACCTCTGCGCAAGTAGATGAAGCTGGGACGGGAACAATTGCTTGGTGGCGAGACGGCTTGATTGGGATAAACGATGCTGATATGCGTACGTAGGTAGGTGAGAGGAAACGTAATGGAGGACCAATAGTATGTAAATAGCAGATGAGGCGAGCGAAGGAGTGAAAAGAGAGTAAAGTCAAGATGCAAATCAATCTTTAAACCACGGACAACCGCCCTTATGAATATGTTCGTCCACTTGCTCCAGACTTACACTATACGCAGTTGGCCAGAGATGGAATGAGATGTAAAAATAAAAATAAAAATAAAAATAAAAATAAAAAGAAATCAAGTGAGTGTACAAATGGTACGAGAAGAAATAGAAGTAAAATACTGTGTGATGAAACTCTTTGGAGTTGGGATGTTTGGTTTGCCGGATTACAGGGGGCGACGGCTCTGTGACCCCTGGTCCGTCTCTTGTACTAATCTCTATACCTACAAGTCAGCCCCAAGGCAGGACCAGAGCCGTGTGGGTGAAGAAAATACAGAGAGGAAACACAACGTTCTAATCCTTGGTAGGTAGGTAGCTGTCCGGGAAAGGTTTACATCGATGGCTGCAGTGTCAAGTACATTCCACACGCGCATGAGGTGGTGGTGGGCGAATCGCCTTGTTTGGTCTGTATCCATACATCAGAACATACCTGATCCTTGACAGGCAGCTGGGATTCTCTATATGTATACAGCTGTACGCAGTATGGTGCTGGCCCGGAGCGGCCAGCGACATCAGCATTGTAGGTATCCTATGGGCCATTGCCCGCGAAGTCGACCGTGATAATTCTTTACTGGTAGGCGTGTTGAGCGGATCCTAGATGGAGACGAGGGACGCTAGCCCATCTCCAACCCCGTCTGCGTCCTCTCCATGTATACAACCACCTAGATACGGCTGTACACTCAGTCAAGGCTAGCTGGTATACCAGGTAATACCCTGCTCTGAATGGCAGCGATGAGAGACGGTGAGGAAGTATGCAAGCCGTACTAAGTATGATGATGGAAAACGTACATAGCAATGCATTATTGCATCAATAGGGTGTCTTAAGAGAGAGTTGGATATAAACTGGAACGACAGGCGGGAGGGCACCAGTAAAGAATGGAAGAAAAAAGAAATTATACGTCCCAGAGATTGATTTGGAGCGAATGTAGGCAGGTAGGTACCTAGATGGGTACGGTACTTAAGCAACCTTGGGGAGTCTTTAAGGCAGTGCCAGGAGGTAGACAGGTGTAAGTGCACATGTGGGGCTACCTTAACCATGGGGAAGCTACCATATAGTAGTACCTCATTCCTATCCTAGTCGCATCTGACAAGGGGGGACTTAACATACATAAATAACCCCGGGGCGTGTCTTTATCGCATCCTGTTAGCAGCTATAATTCGTCCCTGCGTGTGTGTGTGTGTGTGTGTGACCCCTTTGAAGACCCGCTGCCAACAGGAAAATGCAGTTGTGTTGACTCGGCTAAGCTTACATTCAGGTAGGGTAAGCCATATTCTCGTATTTGGAGAGTCAAGATAAGGTACTGATGGGGCACACTTTCCAAGTTGTAATAAGGCATCAAAAAGAATGCATTCCCCATATCTATATAGAGCGTTCTACATCAGGCCGCGCTTGCACCATGCATGCCATGCTTTCCGTGCTTTATACAACCATGCACAATATTGGATCCACTGCAGAGAATCAAATCGAGAAGCCAGTTCACTTCAGGCATTGATCGTGTATGTGTGTGTGTGTGTATGTGGGTAAACACAATGGGATAGGACTGGCTGTTATATGTCGATATTTGCTAAGGGTCTGCAAGCGAAAGTCCGGTGCTTCGTTTGCTTGATGTCGGTAATTGAATAAGAACAAACCCCATACTATGGGAGCATGCTGACCTCAAAAACATGGAAAACCCTAATCATGAAGAGGATTGCTTCAAGTTAGTTCTGCCTCTATCTTGTCGGCTCCCAAGGCAAGCAATGCGCCATTCTCACGACTTCACCCTGAAAATTAAAGGAGAACAAAAGAGAAAGGTATTTTTCAAGCAGTGTAATAGCGAGTAGTGTTTACACTATCGGTAACAATAAGAATAGCATTATAAACAACATGGGGAAAGGTATGAATATATATAAGCGTATCATTTTTAAAGATGACTTAATTAGGAGCAAATACTACTCTCCTAGAAAAAATGCATCATCACGCTATATCCCATGGAAAATTATTATTTGTAGAGCTATTATTTCCCAAGCTTGAGGGACGTTCCTCCTTGCCTAACATAGCGTATTAGAAGGTCTCAACTACTCGTGCTACCATAACTCTAAATACCGAATAGCTAGAAGATATTAATGACCAGGTTATATACCGAGGCTTTGGGTGTCTCCATGGAACCTTGGTGTTGGATATCGAGTTATTAAGAGTCTTTTCGTTAGTAGCTAGAATCGTAGAAAGGACCAATATGAACGTATTCCACCATTTTGTCTATTGAAAGAGTACTATCTCGTAGTTAATCAATATCTACAGGTATGAATTCTCTAATCATGAATCACTGTTGCTCCGGACGTGCTTGGCAAGGGATGGTGCAGAATAGGTGGGTTATGGCCTATTTTCTTGAACAATATCAATTTCCGTCTCTCGTTCATATCTCGTGGGCAATTCTAAGGTTGTAATTTAACAGCAAATAAGACGGCTAATAGGACTCATTTGCAATAGCATTGACTGGGTAGCTGGCTACGAGATCTCAAACTCCGATTGTTGTAAGCTTGTAAGCTTGTAAGAGGTAGGTAGCCCTTGTTATGAGGACAAAGTAGCCATCGTGAGACGCAGCCAGCCGCAAACAAACAAAAGCGCGCTTACAAAAGATCGTTTCGTCACACCCTCTTCACCTTCTCTCCGCGGGGGAGGGGGGGAGGCGCGTACGTCCATACGTGACTAATACCTACCAACCACCTACCTACGTACGTCTCACATTTCTCTAGGTACAGAGGGGGCTAGAATTTTATGACCCCCATGTCTCTCTTAACATCCAGCGGTCAGTTCAGGTTGTGCCAACAGACGTTTTCTTGAATGGACGACAAGGAAGGGGTCGGGGATCCCTATGGCTTGTGTTGTATTACCACAGGCTTAACGATAGCTGGATGGCGTCCATCCCTTCTTTTTCAGCCCCATGATCTCGTTCCGAATGACCCGTCCGCAAGGCAGGCCAAGTTTAGCTACTTCAGCCCGGGTCAACTTCCGTCTACAGTGAGGAGAAATTCATAGAAACTTACTAGATCGACAGGAGGTCAAAAGAACTGGGAGAAAGAAAGCACTACTGCTTTCTTCGTCGGGTGTCGTCGCTCTTGTCGGTAGACCCGTCTCCTCTTTTTGCATATAATATCTAGGTTACCTAGGTACTTATGTATACCTATATGTATAACAATCTGAGGTCTGTGAGTGGTCTAAGCACGGTGTTGGTGGGAATGCACATTATCGAAGTGGATTACCAAGAATAGCTGAGGGCAGTATTTCCTAGAGCCCAACATGAATTATCATCGCGGCCTGACCCTGATTTTCCAGCCTTAAACCAAAGCTCTGTCTAACCCCCTTTGTCATCATCTTGAGGGGAAGACGAGGATGGCATGTCGCCATTTGTTTAAGTCACGGTGCTGTGTGGCGTCTTCAGATGTTTCGATATCGCTATTTCTTGGTGTTAATAAAACAAGCCGACGTCCCAGATTTAACGACGCCAAGCCTAGGAGAGTTATTAAGCCACGAACGGCCCGGTAGCAGCGACTCTTGGTCTTCAATCTTGTTACCGGCATATCATCCTTCTGTTTTGGTTGGCTCTACTTACTGGACGAGACTGTGTAACAACACATGGCAGTCTTGGCCAACGTCCCGGGTCTTGTCGGGAGCGAATTAGACCGCTTCTGCTCTAAGTTACCCACCTATCGTTAGCTAAACATCTACGTTTAGCTACGTGAGGATACAGGTGTACTGAACGATGATATATTCTTAGTAGCCGTAGCTAGAAAACGAATATGTGTCCTTCCCTCTCTTACAGACTCTACCCCTTTACGTGCGTGTGTGCATGTGAGTGAGTGTGTGAATGTCCAAGCGCAGGGAACCAGGGTAGGACGTTGCGATATTCCGATCCGATGCCATGACGCAGGCAGAGAAAATATAAAACAACAAACGTACTTATCTATTAGCCCTTGATACATAGGTTGCCTTGTCGCTATTACATGCTAACGACATGGCGAACGCCTAATAGCGCCGGGCCTGGATGATAGGGATCTGGACGGGGCCGGTATTGTGCATATGAAAGAGCTGACTCATTCCCCTCCTCTCTCTCTCCTCCAAGGCCAATGTCCCGAACTCCTGGCCTCTTAATACCTATGAGGTAGGTACCCTGTTGTATGAGCTACCTGCGCTCAGCAGTGTGCGCTACGTTGAACAGCTCGCGAGGAAAGCGGCGTGAAAAGTTCCACACAGCCAACCCGACAGATTGGGATTTGGGATTGATGGAGCTTACTATACAGATGTAGGGAGGGCTTTATTTTTAATTACTGATACACCTGGGGTCAGGCCAGGTCAGACTCCTTCCCTTTCCACGTAGCTGGGCCAGGATCGTCCGAGCAACCCTTGGTCTGAGACGCTTGTCCGGCTCCCTTGATAGAATGCCGGCAGGTGGGAACGTCACGACCTCCGCAGCCTTTGATGCCTTACCTTACCTTGTCATTGCATGCCGAAAAGCAGGCCATGTCACCCTCAATTCGCCCTCTTATTCTCGCAAATTCCGGAATACGTTTGGATTTCGGACAAGACCGCCTAGGCCAGCTTGAACATACGGAACGTACATACATGCGCCGAGAATGGCGAGTCTGTAGGCGTCTCGACGCTTGTGTTCCCAACAAGCAACAAACACATACGGGCTCAACAGCCCGCCCAGAGTAACTGGCTCAAGATTTACGTCCTCGAGATCCCGAATCAGTCGTCCATTGAAACGCAAGATACTCCCCAACGGCATCCGCCATTCCCCTTTCCTCTGCCGGCGGATGGTTACACGGCAGGTGGCCGCATAGACAGAAGCCATTCGTCGAGATTCTACCTATTCCGTTTTGACTTACACGTGCATGAATGAATTTGTTTTGAGATGGGCGCTAATCGTGTTCCCGTCAATACTCCTGTCGATACGAACCCACGAGAGTGACTCGTCTGGGCTGCCTCTTACATGGCGGTCGCAGTTTAGTGTTGCTTCAACTAGGGTCTACTATACACAAGAGTCGGTTCGTGTCGCTAGGTACTGCATGTGTGACTACCAAGAACCCGATATTATTCCCTGCCGTTGCGCCGTTGCTATTGCCGAGTAGCTGGCACTGAGTGGTTGACGCCGAGTGGCGTGTGCGTTTTTGCTCCACGTCAGGGGACGGCGAGAAGTGAGGAGAGAAGTGGTCCTAGGCGCCGTCTCACCGCCACCGCAGCTTGTAGAGCTGGTCAAGCTGGTAGTCGATCTAAGCTTGTGATGGTGGTTCCGCTCGATTGCCGCCTTCGTTCTGGACCTTGTTCTATTTAGTCATTGGCGAATTCTGCATGCGGGAGGCTCACGTTGTACAGTGGCCTCCTATCATCAACCGTTTTCCTGTTCCGAGCCCAGGTCCCATGCTGAAAACACCGCAGTAGAGGGTAGATTAGGTACCTATTCCCCTACGTACCAATGGATCCCGATTTAGGCTGTTCTCTTTTGGGAAACCCGAGGAGCCCGTCTGCTGTTTGCGCAGCGAGCAGCCAACAGCGTCCCATCCTGCTATCATTGTCGGCACTATAATAGCTATCAAAGACCGCTCGCTGGGCGAGTCCGAGGCCATGTGCTGCTTCCTCCTATGTACTATTTGCTGCTTTACCCAGTCTACTGCTCTATCGCTGAGCTCCACGTAATGCAGTCAGCAACCTAGCAACATAGCTACCGTAGCAATCTGGCAGCCGAGCGATCCCAGAGACCCCGGGAATCATGGACAGCCAGGAAGGCCAGGAGCCAAGCTTCGTTGTCACACCAGATTCCCCATTCATCCCCGCATTTGCAACAACACCTCGTGGCGTACGTGAAGTATCCTGACCGCGCGGCCGGCAGTAAGATCTGGGCATGAGACAAACAGCGACTTGCACCTTGTAGATCGAGATGGCATTCCAGACTTTGGTTACGTATTATGGATATAGAAGATGTGGTGTCGTCCCGCTGCACAAATAAATTGCCTACGTACAGGTAGGTGTGCCTACCTACATACACCACCTACATGGAGTCGGCACGTCCCTAGCACCATGTAGGTATGTTTGCATTGTCTGCATGTCTGCATACCTGCATGTCTAGTCTGTATGCGTGGATGTCTATACGTAGGCGTGTCTGCATGTAAATAGGTATGGAGGTATATAAGGACTCGGAGGGTTGTACTTACCAGTAGTATGTATGTGTAAGTCGTTTCTATGAGGTATCAACGCTTGGAGAGGCATACACAGTACTATACAAGCATGTTGACCAAATTGGAAAGAGCAGATTTTCTATAGTACCTGCCTACCTACTAACTAGGTAGTTAGATCTAGTATAAACCTAGTCGCATATCTATAAAACATCATATTGGCATCTCTTAGGCCGCTTTATATATTTGTATGCGAGGCCATGAGATGCGCTCAATTTCCCTAGGCCGGTATGTTCGAGCCCCCAAAACACCTACCTTGCTCTTATAATGCTGTCTCCATCTACAAACGACAGCAAGTATCTGGGTAAATAAGTAAGGTAGATCTTCTGTGGGTGAAGGGGTCGCTATCAACCATGCCCGTGTCCTCTACTTTGCCTTATTTAAGCGTATCCTCAAGTCCTATGACTGATTCCGTATGCGGGTGCATGGGTATAGATTTAGGTAGTAGGCACCACTAGGCTGAGTGTAGACAAGTATGTATGTACTTCCCTACTTCCCTACTTATCTACATGCAGTACTCACAGAAGTTAGTCTACAACAACACAACACGAACATATCCAGGTCCAGCAATATTTTACATAAGAAACAAGCTGTATCTGCATACCTATTTGCCACTACAGCATAGCCAGTCGCACAGCACCGTTGTATTACCTATCTACAGACATACAAAGGTGGGCAAATATATGTAAGTAAGTGGCCCGATTAGGTAGGTAGGTACTGAACCTCCATCCCGTTCATCCGTCCAGCTATCTGGCAGTCACCGACTAGGAGTGCCGGGCTCGCCTCGTGTTTAGTAGGTACTATGGATCTACCTACTTCTAGCTACGTAGCTAACCAGACCTTTTGGGTGGTCTTTATTGTCCATTACAGAGCAATCCCGTGGAACTTTTCTTCCATCCACATAGGACAACCGCCATAGGCGGGCGTCTAGGCAGGTTAACAGTTAGAATGCGACAGGGAATGGACGATCCGATGATCGTGAGTACAGCTTAGGCTAATGTTTAGTCATTACGCGGCGACGCCCCTGAATCGTCTTGCAAGTTCTCGAGCATGACGATGCGTCTAACTACCATATTTACCAGGCTGTACGCACAAAAAAAACAAAACAAAAAATCATATCCCTATGTTCTCGATTGTCAATTCTTATTCTATCTACGCTATCCATGTCAGTTCGTGCTGACAACTCCCCATGATTTGAGAAACGTAGTTTTACTCTGTATCAAGGCCCGATTGTTTCACCAAATTGTAGAAGGCTCCCTTTTTCTTGAGGAGAGCTTGAGGGGTATCGTACTCGATCACTTCACCCTTATCTAGGACAACGACTTTATCACTGTCGAGGATTGTATTGATACGATGGGCAATGGTTATGATAGTCCGGTGGGAGAAGATATCTGACCGCAATGTGTTTTGGAGCAAGGCGTCTGTCTCGACGTCCACAGCCGCGGTCGCCTCATCCAACACCAAAATATTGGACGGTGTAAGCATGGCACGAGCGAGCGATATCAATTGTCGTTGGCCTGCCGAAAGATTCGACCCTGATCATCACTATATGTTAGCATAGACTCGAGTAGATGGCTGCATGGTACGAGGTGCTTGGCATGGTTCAAACGGGCTTCGACCGCGGCAGGAGATGCGCCACCGATTATGCAGAGAAGTCCTGCGTAGCGTCGGAGGCAGGGAGAATAAAGACGTTGGCTAGACAGCTCCGTGCATTGTGACTTGGTGAGACTTGTGTGCTGTGCGCACTGTTGTGCACCCTTACCCGGGGATGCAAGAAGCCGAAGCTTTGATGAAGATGGCAACAGCAGCCGAAGCCGAAAGATGCGAAGCCGAAAGATGCGAAGCCGAAAGATGCGAAGACCAAGGAACCTCTTATCAACTTACCTCCTTCGTAGATCTTTGCCTCGAGACCCCCTTCCATACTTGCCACATGTTCTTTTAGCCGTGCATGATCTAGGACATGGAAACTGATTAGCACTTCGTTGAGGACCAAGAGAGTAAGAATCATTGCCGCATCAAAGCCTACTTAGGCAGTACTATATATTTTGAGAGCAGAGTGTTAGCAGAAGTCTTACCCAGTACAGTCCATAGTTCCGTGTCGTCATGAACGTGACCGGGATCCAGATTATCCCGGATCGTTCCTTCGAAAAGCGCTGCATCTTGGGGAATGATGGAAAGACGGCGACGTAAATCCAGAAGACCAATCGTAGACGTGTCTAGATTATCTATGTTTATCTGACCAGTGTCGGCCTCGATAAGACGAAATAAAGCCAGCGTCAGTGAGGACTTTCCAGCACCAGTCCGTCCAACTACGCCAATCTTCTCGTGCGACTTGATGTCCAGATTGATATTCTTCAATACCAGATCCAGGCTTTCGCGATAACGGGTGCTGTAATTTCGGAACTGGACTGCACCATGTGCAGGCCAGGCAACAGGAGGCCGGTGACCATGGATGATCTCAGGTGCTTCGCTTGGCAGGCGTGCATATTCAAGAATGCGTTCCACAGATACGATGTTGGTTTCCACTTCAACTGTTTGCCGAACAATCCAGTTCAACGACGTGGTGATCTGAAGAGCGTAAGACATTGCCAAACCAACCATGCCGGGGCTCAAGCCGCTGTGGTTCGTCACCGAGATGATGGCAAATCCTGCAGCCCCCAGGATGATCACTGCGCCAAGGAATTCCAGACGCACGGCTAGCCATCTATTGGCACTGATTGACGGGAAGTACGCTCGTAGATTCGAATCAACACGCCATTCGTTCTCCTGCTCAAACCTGTCCTGCTGACGGTACGCCCGGATAGTGCTGATGCCACCAAGTGACTCCTGGAAATGCGCGTACATGGGACTTCGGCTCACACTATCCAATCGTTTCAACTCTCGAGATGTGCGAAGGTAATATCGTTGAACCCAGTAGTACACCGCGGTTAATGGGACGATTAAAGCGATGAAAGCCGGGGTAACGACTGAGATGACGATCAAGGTAAAAGCTGAGCGGGCAAAATTAACAAATAGCATGTTAAAGGTCCGCGCCAGTACTTCATCTAAGCGGTAGACGTCGCTCGAAAACCGATTCAGAATGCGCCCAGCAGGGGTAGTGTCGAAGAAAGACATCGGCGCTCGGAAAATAGCAGTTGCCATTCGTTCATGAAGTTTTCGTGAGGCCTCAATGGAGCAGAATATCCACAAGATCAGAGTCTGGATTACCGTTAATGCGGCGGCGCCAACGCCGAAGGCAAAGTAGACACCGAGATACTTAGGCACTTCAGGGTTGCCGCCAGCCTTACCGTTCCGTTCGGACCAGTTCTTGAGCCAAACGCTGCCGGCGATTTGCGCTGACTGGGCCGCGACTAACGTAGATAGGTACACACCGACGGCCGTAAGGTCACTCGTTTTGGCATATTCAAGGTAAACATCCCACTTGACCTTGCCCTGCTCTAGATGTTCTTTAGCTTGTCGGGTTTTGGGGCTCGGGTCCTCCTCGTCACCGAGCTTTCCTCTTGGACCTCGAAAGCTAGCTGCACTGGCTCGCCTCAGAGTTCCCATGCTATCCCTACGTATCTGTGCACCTGATGAGGTCCCAGTTTTTATGGGCACCAGTTCAGCCAAGCCCTCCTGAGCTTCCTCCATTTCTTCCTTATCTTGATTATTGTCAGGCCCGATGCAGATAGATGAAGTTTCGCTTCTTGGACTACCGGAACCGGAGGCCGAGAAGCTGGCGGCTGATGAGGCTGCACCTGAATCTTGACCGGCAGATTTGATCAAATCTGAGATTCCTCCCTTCATGGCCATTACCTGGCGAAACGTCCCACTCTCGGCGATCTCTCCATTTTTCAACTGATATATAAAATCGGCATCACCAAGGACAGCAATAGCGTTCGTTGCAAGGATGCGGCACTTTGAATTGAGAAGGCCACTTGGGCCGAGAACACTCTCTACAATGTGTTGCCCCACATGGGAATCGACAGCAGATAGGCAATCGTCGAGGAGGTAGATGTCTGCTCGGGCGTAAACCGCACGAGCAAGAGCAACACGCGCCTTCTGGCCACCGCTCAGAGAGATGCCACGTTCTCCAACAACTGTGTCATCTCCATCAGGGAGCTGCGCAAAATCATCCAGCAATGCGCATGCTTTGACTGTTTTCTCGTAGAAGTTCGAGTCGTATCGGTGTCCGAAAATGATGTTTTCTTTGACAGTTGCATTCATAATCCACGGCTGCTGAGCAACGTACGCTACTGTTCCATTAATATGTACCTCACCCTCAATCTTCCACAGGTCACCAAGGATGCTTTGCAAGAGCGAAGATTTACCCTGGCCAACCCGGCCAACTATGCATGTAAGTTCGCCCTTGCGAGCAGTAAAGTTGATGCTCTTGAGCACATTTTTCGCTTCGTGACGGTTCCAAGAGAATGTGCCATTGCGAATTATTACTGCATCATCTCCTCGCTCCTCTGCTGCAGGACCAGTCGTAACGGCATCGGGCTGGACCTCCTCGGCAGTAAAAAATTCACTCAGGCGGGTGGCGGCCACAGTAGCCTCGATGATCGAGGTAATGACCATAGGAAGCACAGATAGGGGAAAAGTAAGAAGATTGAACAGAGAGAGAGCGGGGAAGACAATATCGGTGCTCAATGGTATGTCCTTAGTCCAGACGAAGATGGCAAAGGTAGAGCAAGAAACCAAGAAGGGTGTAGTAGACCAAGTAAAGTTGGCAAATGCCTGCCCGGCGCCAATCTTGCGAAGATTCTTGAGCTCCAGATCGTTTCGAACGAAGTTGAGCTTGTTCATGAAGGCAGTGCTCCAGGCATACAGCTTGATACTCTTCATATTGTTTATGATTTCGGCAATCAAACGACTGCGAGCGTCCTTGTTCTTCATCTGTTGCTTCTGTAGCCGTTTCATAAATCTAGCGATGAAGCCATTCACAGGAATCATGATGATCATGACCCCTATCCCTGATAACATAGACCAGCCAACAAGCTGATACAACGAAATCATGCAGATGGTAATCTGAAACGGAGCTGACCATACTTGCTGGCCGAACTGGGTCAAATCCTGAAGACGCTGGGCATCCACAGCCATGTAGTTGACAATATCACCAGTAGTCTTAGACGACCGGCCTTCATTGGAGAGCCTAAGAGATTTCTTGTAGATAGCCGAAGCTAATCCGGACTTGATATGCATACCGGTGACGAATGCCAATTGGAAATATTGGTGCTTGCATCCAGTTAGCACGAAGGGCGCACTGGCCTATAGTCAGAGGGGACGAGGACTATTCTTACAATCATTGTGGTCTGCAATGTTGCAACGAGAAACATTGCAATTGCTATAGCAGCACCTTTGATAGGCGGTTGCGGAGTCTTACCTTCGCCGTACGAGCCCACAAAAGTGATGAGGTACCGCAACAGCTGGGGCTGCATGAAGGCAGAAAGGTCGTTGATGAGTTTAAAGACGGCCGCAAGCACATAGGGGCCCCCGTAAGCTTTGAATAGGGCTATCCATAGGTTCGGTTTGGCTCGGTGAGCTAGTTCATATTGCCATGTCTTGTCAAAGCGGCTTCCGGTTGCACGGGTGTTACTATCCCAGGCAAGACCCCAAAGATCTTCTTCGGTAAGGTATTGCTTATACCCATATTTCATCATGGGTGTCATCCACGAGAAGGTGAGGCGAGAGAAAATAGTCGCATATTCAACCGGGCATTCTGCGCCCTCCTCGTCTACTAGGGCCTCATATGCACTGGCTCGCTTTGGCCACAACCATTCAAACAGAAAAGCCAAAGCGGACAGGCCAAACCCGACCGTGTACGCTACGAAGTACACGATATTTTTCTCATATAGTTGTTGCGACACCAAAGATCTTAGCTTGACAGCATAGGCGATCAAGAGGAACAGCCAGTAGAACAAGACCACCCCGTTAGCATTTCTGGCCCGGTTATGCTCCAGCCATTGCACTGTAAAGATGACACTAAGTGACAAGAGGAGGACTAACGTCGTGAGGAATCGAAAGTCGCCGTACCATATCCCAGGAAAGTTGAGAACTTGAACGACAAGCTGAACAGCGATATCGGCGGCGACAAGCAGGAGCAGAGACTACATACAACCTGTTGTCAGCATCGAGGGGGACTTCCCAACAGCGACAAGCCGAACGACGTTGTAGGTGCCCATGCTTACCTGCTTGGTCCAGAAGTGCCAATCCTTGGAGATAGAAATAGCCTTTTGCCTCCGCAGCACGTACCATACTGCCAGTGGTCCACATATGAGGCCGAACACCGCGACGACAAAGACCCAGACATCAACAAAACACGGGGTGAAATCGTATCGAAAGGGACTCAGAGGGCCCCAGCCTTCCTCATTACCGCATAGTGGCTGTTTAAAAGACTTAGACGCGCTGAGATAATGTTCCCCAAGCTCGAGGATTGGCCGGTAGCCGGTGAAAGATCCGGTCAATTGGAGGACCTCTTGAGGTCGGTGGCCGAATCGCATGACCCTATTATGCTGCGGCTGAGAGAAGGGAAGCAGGCTCAAAGCATAATAAATTTCGTATTCTGAGAGATGGCGCGATTCGAGGCAGAAGTTGCGAAAGTTTTAAATGTGCCGGGGAGATGCTGGAAGTATGACAAAGCGCAAGCCTATAGTTACCAAGACCAATTGTAATTAGTCATCTCCAAGTTGTTTCGAGAACTTTGCCTGCCCTACCGGCAACCCAGACGTAGGTCCGTGATGATGTCGATACCTGGACAAGACTTTTATTAGCGCTGGACTCAAGCGGGCAATGCGCAGTAGGTAGTACCACGTCCCTACTGGTCCCGTAACCCTATTCGCCACTAGTCAGTGTAGGTACCTAAGTAGAGTAGGTAGTCCCTACTTGATACAGATGTACCTATGTAAGTAGGGAGTTATCCGTCAGCCAGGACTCCAGCAGTCTAGATCACGGTATGTATGTACCTACAGTACTTACGTTCTAGTGCCTCTTTCTTTTATGAAGTTCGTTATTCACTCGTGCGTTCTATGTACACAAGTCGGCTTTTGGTAAAAGGTATGTAAAATCAACACTTATCATAGTCAAACCAAGTAGCAGACTTTCAAATGCAATTCTCCAAAGGATTTTGTTTGCTGTACCTATCTACCTTGCCGCTAAGAAACCAAACTTAATACTGCATCGCACGGCTCGGTACTATTACCCAGCCGCAAGGTACCTCCTGCAGATAGGCAGGCCCAGAACTACAGGCAGGTGCTTGTTACCCATGCGACAGGCCACAGATTCGCCGGGTGGATTATGTTCAAGCTGCGGAAAGCGGTATGCAGACGGGTCCTTCATTAGAGGTCGACCCGTGCTTGCCGACACAGTACATACATAATAGCCAATCTGAGGAGAACCCGGATTTAACGTGAAGCCCCGCCATTTAAACACCCTTTGCATCACCAACACCTGCCCTGTCAACGCCTAGGACACGCAGGCACCTTCCACGCTGATAGGGCGATAGTAAACACCTGGTAGAGAAGTCAACGGCCGATAACACCGGTCTACCTATCTAGGTACCTAATATGCCCTCATGCCGCGGATGAAGACCTCCAAACCATGTACCGGCAAGCAGTTGGAACCTTTTTCGACGTGTTACCAACATAGATTAGAACCGGCATACACATACACTATTACCTACCTGTAGGTATACAATCACCATCCAATTGTGCATTGTCTACGTGACTTTCCATTAAAGGACGTCACTAGGCCGACCCATCCATCCATGCCTTCGAACTCACGCCCAACACGAGACGGACCAACCCTTTCTGCTTCGATCCCCTCCAAGCGAAAGTCAATCGAAACCGGAGGAGCTCTTCCTTCACGACGACAGGCCGACGCCCGATCCGACGCCCAACCATCCGGCTCCGATAATAAGCGACCTAGAGCAACCGGTCCGGACACACTATCGGCGTCCACCATGAGTAAGGCCCTCGGGAAAAGGCCAGGGACGGCCGGCCTGGCAAAATCTCGACCTGTCTTTCAGCCTGGCCACGGGGCTAAAAAGCTCGTCATTAAAAATCTGCGCACCACATCAAGCGCCCATGATCTCGAACAATATTACCAGAACACAGAGCGGGACCTAGTGGATGGCCTTCAAGCCATCTTCGCGCAGCGAACCCCACGGCAGCCGCTTGAGAGTCTTTATAGAGGTGTCGAAGACATTTGCCGTCATGGAAACGCTCGTAAACTGTTCACCATGCTCCGAGACAATTGTGACTTCTATCTGAACAATATCCTCCAGAGGTCCATCATAGCACACGCAGGTTCGTCCAATGTGGACATGCTCCAATCTTTACACAAGCATTGGGTTCTGTGGAACACTCAGTCGGTATGCAATTTCCACGTTGGAGCACTTTCAGGCTTTATTAATACGAGTCCCAGACCAAAATACGTTCAGTATTCAGCTATCTTGACGGTTCATTCCTGCTGAACAGCAAAGAGCTTCCGGAAATCAATGACATGGCTATAGCACTCTTCCGGAAAATGGCATTTGTTTCCGCCCACTCGTCGTCTCCTAGCCCGGGCGGGAAGGCTCTGTTGGGGATGTGTGATTTGATCAGCTACAACCGAAGACACGATCCACGATTCGATGCCACGCTATTGCGCGAATCTATCTCCATGTTGCACGTCCTTAACATATATGGCAAATCATTTGAGCGCCTGTTTCTAGACGAGTCAAAGCTGTATTTCCAGGAGTTTGCTGAAGTATCGAGTACCGCCTCACTAAGGTCTTACATAGCTGCCTGTGAACAACTTTTAGCCCGAGAAGATTATCGCTGCATCGCCTTCAATTTCGACAGTACCACCAAGCGGCAACTGATGGACCAGGCGCACCGAATATTAATAGCCAATTACTCCGAGAAGCTGTTGGACAGCGGAAGTATCGGGAAGCTGTTAGATGAGAATGCAGTTGAGCCTACGAAGGCTTTATACGGCTTGCTCCGGTTAAGCAATCTTCAAAACAGGCTCAAAGGGCCATGGGAAGATTACATAAAAGCAGCTGGCTCGGCCATCGTCAACGATACTTCCAGGGGCGACGAAATGGTGGTTCGGCTACTCGAATTTAGGACTGCCTTAGACATTATGGTGCGGGACGCATTCAGGAAGGACGAAGAGTTTGCATATGGCCTAAGGCAGGCCTTCGACAGCTTCATCAATGACAAAAAGATACTGGCGTCGTGGAAGACTGGAACTTCAAAGGTCGGCGAGATGATCGCGAAGTATATCGATATACTTCTTCGTGGAGGCCTAAGGACGTTACCGAAATCATTATTGTCGGATGTGCAGGGCCGAGTAGATGCCGAAAAGAGTGGGCAAGCAACCACAAGCGACGAGGATGCCGAGCTCGACCGCCAATTAGATAAGGCCCTCGAGTTATTCCGTTTCATTGAGGGCAAAGATGTGTTCGAAGCGTTCTATAAGCAGGACCTCGCACGTCGCCTCCTGATGGGTCGTAGCGCCAGCGCGGATGCCGAGAGGAGCATGCTCGCCAAACTCAAAAGCGAATGCGGCTCAAACTTCACCCATAACCTAGAACACATGTTTAAAGACCAGCAATTATCTCGTGATGAGATGGCTTCGTACAAATCTTGGTGCGAGGGCACAGGGCATGCTAAGAGCAATCTCGATCTCAATGTAACCGTCCTCTCGGCTGCTTCTTGGCCAACCTACCCAGACACCGAGCTTTTACTACCTGACGAGGTGGCGTCGCAGATGGAGCAGTTTGATAGATACTATGTCAAGAAGTTTACGGGACGGCGGCTGAGCTGGAAGCATTCCCTTGCCCATTGCCTTGTGAAGGCCAAATTTAATAAGGGCACCAGAGAGCTCTTGGTCAGCGCTTACCAAGCTGTCGTGCTGACTCTCTTCAATGGCGACGATGGGCCACTCTCGTACGCTCAGATTTCCGAACGGTCCGGGCTCGTCGGTCAGGATCTCGACCGCACGTTGCAGTCACTAGCTTGTGGTAAATATCGTGTCCTGAAAAAGACCCCGAAGGGCAAGGACGTAAACCCGATAGATACGTTTGAAGTTAACACGGCGTTCAGCGACTCCAAGGTCCGCATTAAGATCAATCAGATCCAGATGAAAGAAACTAAAGAAGAGAACCGAGATACGCATGAAAAAGTAGCCCAGGATAGGCAGTTCGAAACACAAGCCGCGATCGTTAGGATTATGAAGAGTCGGAAGACCATGACTCATGCTAATCTTGTAGCCGAGGTGATCAACCAGACGAAGAAACGAGGAGCGGTAGACACGACTGAGATCAAGAAGAACATTGAAAAGTAGGTTTCAACCCGATTTTTAGAATCCTCCATGCCGCCGCTTCGGCTACTGACAGGATACAGACTGATCGAGAAGGATTATCTCGAAAGAGAGGGTGCCTCCTATACATACCTTGCATAACACCGACTATACCAACATGGCGTTTTATGAGTATTAGTTCTCGATGAGGCTACAGGCACTGTCGTTATACCAAACATACTCAGGTAGCTGACTCTAAGGAATAGCCCACGAAACTTGGCAAGGTTTTGAATCGTGCACCTAGGCTGGATATGTCCCGGCCATGTTAAACAACGACGTGACACTGGGGTAGCAGGCGATATGGAGAGCATGTGTGGTTTCTTAGCAGAAGTAACGGTTGTAGCAGACCAGACCGCAACGTGGAGAACTACTCGTACTGCAATGAGATCAGTACTACTATAGTATCTGCTGTAATCAGCGCCTACTTGCTTCAGGAGATGCACATAGTGTGATGAGTCAGATGCTCTCCAGCGGCACCGACACCGTCCAAGCAAGACAGCCAACTGGAGACGCGGGTGTCAGAGTAATACAAAGAAAAGAAAATTTTTTCTAAACTGGTTGATGTATTATGTTGAGACTACATTGTGGTGTGGTGTCTGCCTTACAACATTGAAGCTATGGCCCGTAAGCTTCTGCATCTAGAGACATGCACTCAAAATCACCAGCTTGCTGTCCCACTCGACCACTGCCACTCACCCCTTTTAAACTATGCATTGCAACAAAACACAGAAACCGTCGCGGGGCCCTGCTTCAAAAATCGTTTTTGTCTCTCAGCCTAATAAAAGATCACACCAAACCACCAGTCTATCCCTCTCCCCTTCTGTCTCACTACCGTTTCCCATCTTCGTTACGAGTATTCTGCTCGTCGTAAAAGCCCGTCTCCCAAACGACCAACCGTCCACTCTTCCGCTCATCATCTGTGAATAGACCGTTCCAAGCGCTCCAGACTTCTCTCAGCTCCACCCTGTGGCGCGCGCCGGGACCGTCCGAATCGAAGTACTTGCGCAGCGGCATCTCCAAGTCTTCGAAGCCGACGATATAGCGAGCCATGTGCTCGCCGGGCGCGTTGCGCGGCCACATTTTCTCAGTGAGGAAGGCTATGGGGTCTGCGTAGAATTGCCTCGTCTCGTCCTGGTAGGCGGCGCGCTCGGGGGTGCCGGGCGAGGTGTCGAGGGGTGGCTCGCAAGTCAGTGCGCGAGCGGTCAGAGCAGGGTACACGAGGTGCGAGCGCCAGGGTGTCGCGTGGCATGGGGTGAGGAAAAGGGCGAACAGTTCTTGCGGAGGGTCGACACCGACAGTGTCTGAGAAAGGTGTGTTTGCGTTCGTGCTCGAAAGAGAGGGTTTGAACTCTAGATAAGCAGGGTGGATGCGTTCGAACTCCCCTCGCAGGAACGACATCACCTTGATAGGCGCCGCGGCGTGAAACCAGGACAGGTAGCCGCCGATGACAATATTGATGAGCAGGAGAGCGGCCAGCAAAGGTTTTCTCTTCCAGCCGATCGGTGGGGACGGGCATGCCGTGACGGCGGCACCGGAGAGGGTCGTGAAAAACGAAGTAACGTGAGGCGCGGCAAGAATGTGGAGAGCAGGTAGCAGGGGCTGAATGAAGCGAACTTCTTTGTGGGATACCATGGATAATGCGCCGATTGTGCTGACGATGATGAAGCTTAATGCCTTGAGCGCATTAGATGTGGTTACTGGATAGTTGGATTCCGCATCCAGAGATTTGACAAGCCCCTGGAGGACAAAGGGCGTCATAGTGGTACACAATAACGGAATACCCTGTGATAGATAATAGTGCCAATCATTCTGTCCGTAAAACTTCGCAACGTCTTGGTGAAGGTTGAAGTGGAGAAATGTGAAGGGAGGGAATTTCCAATCTCCAAAGTACTGGCGGTCACACAAGAGCGAGACAACTAGGGCTGATGTCCTAAGGAGAAAAGTTAGATATATTTCGATGCCGGGCCCGACATCGACTTACCCGCACAAGCATATCTCTCTAAAGAGAATAGAAATTACTCTTCGATCCAGGGGTGACTTTCCACTGAGCGTGAAACGGGTGATCGCAAGAGTGCCTATAGCTATCCAAACGAAGATGTTTGTAGGTCTCAACAGTACCGCGAAGGCTGCTGAGAGAAGCGATAGTCTTAGGCTGCAATTAGTCACTGTCAGCAAACCAGTTGCTTTCGTTAAAGTATGTCAAGATATTTACCTATTTAGATGGCTCCCCTTGTTGAAGAGCCCTGTAGAGTCGCGAGGATTTCCTTTATCATCAGTCTCTATGCCGAAAAGTTCCCAGGGCAGATAGTATAATGCAATAGCCGTCAACGTCGTTTCAAGGCAGTTGGAAAACGTCCTTGTGGCTGTATACCATTGCCAGGGGTTGAGTATCACCAGCAACAACTATGAATTATGTCAGTATTAGATGAGAGACCGGTGAATGAACACGGTAGAAACTCACCACAGACCAGGCAGCACCACTGCTTGGCCCATATAGCTTCTCAGCTAGCCTCCAGGTGTACCAATCACTCAAGGCGGCGAAACCTGCCTGCAAAACCTTTGGCGTCAATACAAGCCACTTCGCCTTTGCTGTTGGCGTTGCATGTCCGGCGAAGAAATTTTCCACAATAAAGTAGCCAATAGCAAAGATTGTAGGATGTATAGATGAGCGTAGTCCGTACCGCCATTCCTATCAGAGACGTTAGCCAAGGTTCAACTATGATATAATTATCTGAAAAACGTGTAGTGAGTAGAAGATAGATACGTACCCAGGTCCGCCAGGCTCCGCTATCACTCCCGTATATCCATTGCCACGCCGGCTCGAGCACCTGGAAGTACTCATCTGGCTGGAAAAATGTACGGACGGTGAAAGCATTAGCGAAGCGAATAGTAAATATAACAGTTAGCGCCTCCCGGGCTTGTTGAGCAATAAGACTAGCTATACGTTTCTCTGCATGGTCTCGAGTCTCCGCCCCTTTCTTCCCGGCCTTTAGAGCCTTCTGGGACGGGACCTTCTCAGCGCTCATTTCGGACCATCTCAAGGCTCTTGCGATCCTATGCTCCCTCTCTTGCCACTCGCTCTCGAGGACGGATGCAATTAAGTATAGGTTACTGGCTGGCACTTGAGGCTACCTGGCATTCCGGCTATCAATTAATTCATCCAGTATGCCAATTTGCCTATCTCGGAACTGTCCATGCCAGTACCCACATGCCCGATTTAGCTTTCGGGTCTAGCCAAATCAGGTTAGCCATCAATTGAGAGCTTAATTTTGAACCAGCAGCTGGGGCGGAGGTGAGATCGAAGGTTTCCAGCTGAAACTTGGATGCCAAGAATCTCGTGACCCAATTCTTTGTCATGGGCTGCATTTCGCTAAAGTGCCTCTCTAGCAGTATCACAAACCCGGGCTTCTCTCATTGGTTTGCGTGCACGATTATTGACCGCCGCCTCTGTCATCCCGCCATTTTATCTGCCGCTACCGGCCAGTGTTGGCCGCTTATCACGGCTGCCACGGCGGTACACGGGGATCCTTTATCAACTCACGAGCATGTAGGTGGTCTAGGTACATGCTGGCTGCAGGCAGGTATGTACTACTAAAAAGGCTTCGAGCAAATCGACCATCGGTTTCGCTTTTGAGTCGCAGACAAAGCGCTAAAAGTCGACAATTATATAGCTCTACTATCTTCACGGCCAACGTAAGGAAATGACGGATAATGACATCTTCCGCTTTGCTTCGGCACCAAGTGGAAACGCCAGATGCTCGCGTGACCGTTTGTGTCTTGTTCTTTGTTCACCAGCGCCGTATTGCGGCTGGATGAGCCGCATCGACTTGCACTTAGGGGTATAGTGCCACGGCCTTGGCCTGTAGCATCATGTACCTACTTACATAAAATCGAAGTATGTGCAAGGCCTGGTAGGCGACTGGTGCTTCTGACATTACGTACGATTCAATCAATCAATTAATCAATCGATCAGACCGTGCTAGTGCTGTACCATCCCGGCCCCGCCTTTTCAAGTTCTCTTCCTTTTGTTTCCCGTCCAAGTCATTCTTATACCTTTCCATCGTCTGCAATCAATTTCGTCCATGGACTTTTGCGTCATTATACTTTACCCCGAAGACCTCCCACCTTAGAAAAAGACGTGATATCCTCCTTCTTTCTGTAAACCGTACCATAGAACTTCATACGTCTTCACACTAAGTACCACACCACTTAATCATAACGTCACAACGTCATCATGGCTCCCCACGCTGAAGGGCCGACTACCTATGCCGGCAATGGGTCGACTGCTTCGTCCAAGTACCACGCTTCGTCCACGAAGAGCGCAATTGAAGCCGAGAATAAGTATGCCGCTCACAATTATCACCCGCTTCCTGTAGTCTTCGCTCGGGCACAGGGCGTCGATGTATGGGATCCTGAAGGAAAGCACTATATCGACTTCCTATCCGCCTATAGCGCTGTTAACCAGGGCCATTGCCACCCGGAGCTTGTTAAAGCTTTGACCGAGCAGGCTGGCCGTCTAACCTTGAGCTCGAGAGCCTTCTACAATGATGTCTTTCCCAAGTGGGCTCAGAAGGTCCAGCAGATGTTCGGCTATGACATGGTCTTGCCCATGAACACCGGAGCAGAGGCTGTTGAGACAGCTATCAAAATCGCGAGGAAGTGGGCATACAAAGTCAAGGGCGTACCGGAGGGTAAGGCCTTGATCTTCGGAGCCCAGGAGAACTTCCACGGCCGAACGGTACGTCGAATGGCCCTCGTCTTTCCTTCGTCTTTCGCTCCTTGTATCTTCCTTCCGACGTAGCTAATACACAAGTAGATGACAGCTGTCACCCTCTCTACGGACCCTGAGTCCAAAGAGAATTACGGGCCGTACATACCAAACACCGGTGCTATCTCTCCCTCTACAGGGAAGCCAATTCGATATAATAACGTTGCCGATTTGGAGGAGGTGCTCAAGGCCCACGGCAAGGAGACTGCGGCGTTTATTGTCGAGCCGATTCAGGGAGAAGCAGGTGTTATGGTTCCTGATGATGACTACCTGAAGAAAGTGCAGGATCTTTGCAGGAAACACAATGTGCTTTTCATTTGTGATGAGATCCAAACTGGAATTGGCAGAACAGGACGGATGCTCTGTTCTCAATGGGCTGGGATCAAACCGGATATGGTGACTCTGGGCAAGGCGATCTCGGGCGGCATGTACCCGGTTAGCTGTGTTCTCAGCAGTAAAGAGATCATGCTAGTCATTGAGCCTGGTACACACGGTTCCACCTATGGTGGAAATCCACTTGGCTGTGCTGTGTCCATCCGTGCACTAGAGATCATGGAAGAAGAGCAGCTAACGCAGAAGGCCGAGAAGTTGGGACACGTGTTTCGAGAGGGCCTCGCAGCTTTGAAATCACCTGCCATCAAGACAATCCGCGGAAAGGGATTGCTGAATGCTGTTGCGGTAGACGAGTCGCAAACAAACGGACACTCGGCTTGGGATCTCTGCCTTCTTCTAAAAGAGAAAGGCCTTCTGGTAAGTCTTCCGGGGTGGCAGTGATCTGATGTGTGACAGTAAAAGGTTGTGCAAGTGCTCATATTTGACTTAGGCGAAACCGACACACGGAGACATTATCCGATTTGCCCCTCCATTGGTCATAACTGAAGCGCAGCTGCGAAAGGCCATTGTCATTATTGGGGAGGCGTTGCAGGAGCTACCCAAGATGAAGAAGAGTGCTAATGGCCATTAAAGACTGGTCAATCGAGAAACCAGGGAACGGGGCAGCGCACCAACCTATCACCACCTTCCCACACGGCGTAGGCGATGCAACGGTGCCGACATTTTAAGAGATGACTGGCGCACTGCAGGCTGCCGTGTGTGAAAGTGGAAAAACGGTGGAAATAGTGTGCGAGGCTCCCATCCGGGAATCGATGTAGAGGGTAGCGCCAGTGTTCCGCAACCCGAACGCAGGCTACCCACCTAAGTGAGAGGGGAGAGATACCTTCCTGCTGCCTGTAGCAGGTTTCGAAACCACTTATTGACGAGGTATGGTTGTTTTTCCTGGGGAACCAAAATGGCAGGTATTGTGGAGGGTTTATGTTTTGGCTGGCAAAATGCACTTTTTGGGGTCCTGGCGCCATCGGTACCAGACTGACTACCCGGTTATGTTCCGCTGTGAACCCCGTCTAGAATGACCGTCTTCCTCCGCAGTACCTAAGTTGTCATAAATACAAAACAAATCATTAGCGCTTTTTTGCACATTTTAGCGACTCGGCTTGATGCCAACATACATCCGTGTTTCCTAAAACAGTTCTAGACTGGCGCCTTGTCTGCCTTGAGATAATCACTTACTAGCCAACAGCTCACTATGGGGCTGCCTGCCTGTCTGCCTACATTATACATATATGCATATATGCGCATCTCTGTTCTATCTGCGATGTATGTGCATGGCTTTCCGGTGCTATGTACAGAACATGTAGAGATCTTAGGATGCGATTAAAACATCAAGGCTGCGCCATGGCGCGTAGGTATCCTGCATGATCAAGTCAGTCACCGGCCACAATGGAGAGCTACGTATCATATTCAGCGAAAGATTTTCAAACTCAAATCAGGGAATCAGACTAGGTGCATTGCCTCCAAAATAGCTTTTGCATTTGAGACTGAGTCTTCGGTACCTAAGTAGGTTATCAAGAACCGAAACGCTTCAAGCACGAGCTCGCCTTCGTCTAAAGCCAACCATACAGACCCCAGGTTTAGGTGCTTTTCTTATTCAGGGACGTTCCATATACCTACCTACCATCTATCTATCTATGTCTATTACAGTACTTCCTACATAGGGTGTGTTTGATTATTTCTGTTCTGCTCTGATTTACGTATGTCGTGTTATCGAGAAAAAAGGCGAGTGGTAACAGTTATTTACTTAGACACCCAACCATAAGACAGGTATGTGGGAAAAAAAAAAGAGTTTCAAAACATAGACAGACACATACAGTACATATTGCGATGCAATGCAATGCAATGCATACAGGGAGGAGGGAAGGGCCCTTCTCCTCCACTACTGGGTACCATCACCACGTCACCACCACATTCTCCTCCAACCCCTCAAGACCATCTCTCTCTCTATTCTATCCACTTTCGTGCGTTGCGGTATTGATATTTTGTGGCTCTCTTTGCGATGACTGACAGCTTGCTTGCTTGTACATACATACCTACATACGTACATACATACTTCACATGTCGAAAATGTTGTAGGCAACTAGGACTTGGACTGGGACTGGGCAGGACAGACTGTGTCGAGAGAGGGAAAGAGAAAATGACACTCGTTGGCATTCTTTTTCCGCGACGAATAAGAGAGGACTCAGAGGAGGGGAGGGCGTCTGGGGCAGGGCAGGAAATGCGCCGCGGCGGTGGTGGTAGTAGTGGTGGCTTTTAGGTGCATACCTAAACGAATGTGTTCACGAGTTCCCTTTCTGCGAACTCGACTTCAGACTGAACTGAATGAATTAGGCTTCCTTTTTTAGTCCCCTTTATGCACTCCCTAACTATGCGAACAACAGCTTGCTAGTAGCTTGCTAGATATATACCTAAATAGCTAGAATTGCTTATCCCTCGTACCACATCGCTTATATTTCGCTCTCTCTCTATCTTTTCTCTTATTGGATAATCGGGGGTTATTCTATCAATCGATAGGCAGATATATCCTTAATTTGATAGGAACTAGCGTGTCACATCGAGTCAGACGTATGCATTGTAGGTATGTCCCTACTTACAAAGGTAGACATTTGTCTACAGCAGCAGCACCTAACTACTTAACAAGTAGTCCTTGGCCAAGACGGCTGATCCACTTAAGGGTCGTGAGGAGGAGATAAGGGGAAGGAAAAAGAGTCACGAGAACCCTGATGGGTTTTTAAGATCGACTTCCAGTATGCTGTACTATAATTATTACTTACTGTAATATCGACATTACCTACATACTTATATATAGGTATTTTAGACATGGAGAATGAGAATGATGGAGGCAGATAGATAGGTAGATCCATTTAGGGGTCCTGCTTCTTTTGGAGTGCTACATACTTTAACCTAGATACTACTGCAATACTGGATCCGTTGCTACCTCCTTGCGATTAGACTAACCTAGCTAACCTATGTACAGGATAAATAATGTCGCCTAGGCACACCAATACCGAATACGCCGTAGCATACCGGAAGTTGAAACGTCTGAACTCACATGCATGGATATGCTGTATGCCAACTTAGGTAGGTAGGTAGGTACACATAACGGCGGTTTGGCGTACCGGCGCTAAGGGTATGGGGTTAGTATACTGGTTGTGGACGGACGAAACGAAGTGAGGATAAAAAGTTGGAGTGAAGGGATAAGATAATGTAGCAAGCAAGCAAGCAAGCAAAGCAGCCTTGGGATGATGGATGTGAGGGGTCGATTGGGTTGGTTTGGGTTTGATCGTTCGCCTATTCCCAACTTCTTGTCCGCGAACCACCAATTTCGTCTCGCTACTCGACGGTTTCCACATGCCGAGTACTACATGGGACGAGATGAAAGAAGAGAGTCCTCCTGAACCCCGATTCATCTTGCCTACTTCTTTCTTGCCTTCTATCATTGTCTATTGTGAGGTAAATAGCTGCCTTTTGTTATATACATCCACATAAATATTACGGAAATCTAGCGAAGAACATGGATATATGCTGCGTTTGTTTTTCTTGTGCACCAGTTAGAAGTGACAGACATTAATTGAATTCATGCAGTAAGCAGCGTCTGTCTGAGACCAGAGGCGAATCGATACACCACAACTTGGAGATGACTAAGTTAATACCTCGCATTCTGTCTCTCAGTTTGGACCTTGCAGATCTACTTACATACGTATCAGCCCATCCCGGTTGAAAGTTGTCTACATTATGTGCATACATATATTAATTCTGCTTATGCCCAGTGCATTTACATAATTCGTTCCTTCCCTAGGTAAGTTCCTAGGAGGTGTTGTGAAGCTGCTCCTTTGATTCGCCATGAGAATGATAAGTTGATAATAAATCTGGGGGCGGTGGCCTGATGCTAACAGTGCACACCTAGTCTAGATACACCTACAGTACACTGTGTACCTAAGTAGTGGGAACCGACAGCTAGCGTCCGCATCAGGTAGCCCGACTCGACCATTGCCTGTTACGGTAGGCCACGAGGTATCATGCATTCCGAGCGGTGCACAAAGGGGTTGATCAGCCTGACTTGTAAGTTGTGGAGAAGCAAGCCTTACTATTCGCAGACATGTACTGTACTGCTGTAGCTACGTAACGAAGTCACAAATTCAACGCTTGAGTAGCTAACAACTTGCTGAAGGTTAGGGATGCAGTATGTGTACTGTGTTGCGAGATCATGCAATATGAGGAGATAATGATACTGGCATTTGCAATGGTGAAATCCGTAGCGAGGCACAGATCTGTTTGTAGGTTGGGTATGTTAATGTTAATATCTACATGCATGGAGATATGTACCTAATAGTTCATACCTGTAACATATGGGAATATACAATTGTTAAGCCTGTAGGCCATAATATACAACTTGAATTACTTGAATATGTCTTCATGAAGAAGAATAATTCTTACGGCTGGGTCAAGGCACACTTCTAGTCTGGGCATAGCATTTGGCAGTAACCTTTCTACAACAAGGAATTATGATATGTGATATTATTACAAAGGATTACTACCTAACCCCAGTGGTAATTGCACGTACAGTATAGCAACACACTTTTATTCCGACTGTCTCAAGGAAACATGCCTGTGATCAGAACTAGCAAGATATCTTAATTTCTAAGTTATTGGCCTCCTAACAGCGGGTATCAAATGTATAGATGAACAAGCAGCTTTGCACGGTGCTGGTCAACACAAGCGGCTGAAGCCACAGGAAGGATGCATGTGAGACACAGAACCGGCATCGGCTTCTAGGCCGCCTGGATCCAACGAGCAGGCTAGCACCTAATACTGCTGGACTTTGTACAGAATACACACACAGTATAGGCAGTGTGCACTTACATACCACCTAGGTAGTGGCTAAGCTTGTCTGGCACTAGCACCTTATCAGTCGTTATCACGCTGAAGAGTCACGAGTTGCGGACAGAGACAAGTCCTTGATCTTCGTTGTCCACGTCTTTGCTCTGCTGGCTATTATGCAGAAACCAGGCGACAGGCTTCGACGTGCTATCAATCATTGTGCACCCAATGATATGGCGGCGTTCTTGTCTTAAATAGTCGAGGCTCCTCTTTTTACGGTTGTACTCGTATTGCGCCTTTCTTGACAGGCATTGTGAACGCAGTATGTAATCCCCTGTCGGGATCTCGTGATACAAACTCCCCTTACGTGACTTTCTTCATTGCCTCCGTCATCTACCTAAGTAAACTTCCATATGGTGCCTACTTTTCCCCTTGCATACCTTCTAACCCATCTGCTTTTGCCTGGGCATTCCATTCTTCGTTCTACTCAACTTGTCGCGTCTGATTTATTGCGCTTGGTTCTTTATATTCTTGCTTATCCCTATTAGTTTACATGTACCTCTGGGACACAAAGAGCTTTCAAACCGTACGTTACTGTTACCTACCTCGTAAATTACACTGTGCCGGTCCTGTGTTCTGCCCTTGAACCCCTGCGGGTACACGGTACGGCACCTAGGTAAACGTGAACTTGACAGCAGCCCCAGCTCAAGCTCCAGCTCCGGTTCCCATCCCGTGCTAGGATAAGACTCATAGGCCGAGTCATTTGCTTGATCATCGGTCAACCCAACAAACACACCATCTTTATGCGCATCAGCACATCAAAGCTACCCTACATACTTATCATTTGGTAGTACCTATCTAGTACTGTCGTACTTCTACTCGAACCGAATTACAGCATCTTACATAGCTGGATATTGGAGCGCCTCAAGACTCTGACTGCACACGGCGGGCCAGGCACACAGCTCACACCTGCAGCTTTAGGTCCATAAAGGCAAAAATCTACAAGGCGCCAGCCACCTGCAGTTTGCCAACACAGCTTCAGCTATATTATTAGTACTTGGTGTCGACGTATCTTATGAGACAAGTCATACTACCTACCGCTTCTCAGGGCGAGGTACATGCTACCTAACCCCCTGTTCTATCCTGCCTATCGCCCGTACACCATCCAGCATATTGCCTGGGGGAGCCTATCAGACCTGCCTATTAGTACAGGTTTAGACTAGACCCTGATCCACACCCACCTGGCTTGGCTTGGCCGAGTCTGAATTGTCCGAGATAGGTATCGAGCATTCCACTATCAGCACTTCTCCAGTACTTTACTATAGTACACACCCTTTACTGTTCTACTACTGTGCTGCACGCATGCACCGTATCAGTAGTACTGATACAGTGATACCTACCTAAAACTTACCTACCTAGGTAAGGATTCGGCTATCATTTATTAGTACCGCGACGACATCAACGACCACCATTACATACCGACCTACAGCATACAACTACATCCAACGTCTAGAAGGACGGCAACTAATAGATGGGAGTTGCAGTTCTAACCTGGTTTCTCGGTTCTTCGCGTTGCTCAGAGTGACACAAGCATCTCGAGATCCTCCCCGCTTGAAGCTTTGACAAGGTTCCCTCTGGTCTTCGATTCCATCTGGTTAGGTTCCGTCCCCGACCTATCGGATACCTGCCCCTACCAACCTGAAGTACATCATTCCCACCCGGACGTCCAGTCCCATCCTTCCTAACTTGAGACGCGCGCTCGCCTCAATTTCGAAGCTTGGTCTTCTTCTTAAGCTCACCCTACCTTTTATCTATCTGGTGAAATCAACTTCCTTACCCATTCATCCAGAGCCATCCGTCCAGCTCAACGCCGGCTATCTGGTACGCATGTATATGAAGACGGCCTCGCGAACTTCAGTTCCATCTCCCATTCTTGTATAGGCCCTGGGCCTGCAACCGAGCTTCCTGTCCACGCCAACCTACACAGGAAGCTATGGCCGAGCCACGAACCTCGTCGACGTCGTCGTCTTCGCGACGGCCGAAGGCCTCTGATGAAGTCGTTGGCCAGTTTCTCATCGGCTCCGAAATAGGCAAAGGCAGCTTCGCCCAGGTTTATGTTGGCAAGCACAAGGTTCGCCGCTCCCCTTAGCTCTATGATACCAGCCTCTCCCCTGGTTTCCCAGGTCCTTGACAAGATTCACATTCCCGTTTTCATGCCCCAAAGCACTAGCAATGCATTTCTTTAGGTCCGATAGAATATCTGCTTAGCCAGTATCTCCTGCCATCTGGAAACTCGACTGACATGTGTGCTTAGGTATCTGGTGCCGCTGTGGCAATAAAGTCCGTCGAACTCGCCAGGCTAAACAAGAAATTAAAAGAAAATCTTTACAGCGAAATCAAGATCCTAAAGAAGCTCCGACACCCACATATTGTTGCCCTCCATGACTGCGTCGAATCGTCAACTCACATAAACCTTATAATGGAATATTGCGAACTCGGAGATTTGTCGTTATTCATCAGGAAAAGAGACAAGCTCATAACCCATCCTGCCACATGCGACCTGGCTCGGAAGTACCCTAGTATCCCAGGCTCTGGTCTAAACGAAGTAGTTATACGACACTTCCTGAAGCAGCTTGCTAGTGCGTTACAATTCCTACGAGACGGTAACTTTGTCCATCGAGATATCAAGCCGCAAAACCTTCTTCTTCTCCCATCAGTCGCATATCGAGAGACGAGCAAGGACTGCCGGCCAGTCCTGAGTGCTAGCCAGGATTCTTTGATACCCGCTGTCGGATTACAGTCGCTTCCAATGCTGAAGCTAGCAGACTTTGGGTTTGCCCGTGTTCTACCATCTACCTCGCTCGCAGAAACGCTATGCGGATCACCTTTATACATGGCACCTGAAATACTTCGTTATGAGCGGTATGATGCCAAAGCTGACTTATGGTCTGTGGGTACTGTTGTCTTTGAAATGATAGTCGGTAGACCTCCGTTCCGGGCTAGTAATCATGTTGAACTGCTCCGCAAAATCGAGAACGGTAATGATGTTATAAAATTCCCGAGAGACACCCAGGTTTCGCCAGATCTCAAGGGACTGATTCGTGCGCTTCTTAAGCGGAAGCCCGTGGAAAGACTGAGTTTTGAGGATTTTTTCACCCATAATGTCATCGCAGACCCTATCCCAGGGTTGGTTGAGGATGATATTCCCAAGCCCCAACGCTTGCCGGGTAGAGAAGTACGAGCTCTATCGAAAACCGACGATCCTCGCCCTGGCGGACGACGTCTGTCGATGCATACCCGTTACAGGACTGACCCCGATATACGCCAGGACGTACGGCCGTCATCCCCTCGGGAAAAGCCGGCCAGATCTTCCCCCTTGGCTACCACGCCAGAGGCTGAACCTCAAGATGAGCATATACAAGAAGTCTCCGGAACGGGTCATGAATATGCTTTGTCAGGCCTTGGGATCCGACGTCCTCAGCCAGTACCATCAACGTCCGCCCCTTCGAAGGCAGGTCTCACGGAAGATCGGCGAAGACGAGGGTTTTCCAACGCTTCAATAAATAAATATTCGCATGATGACAGGTCTCCCCCTGCCTCTTACGTGGACAGCGCAGGCAAGGGGAAAGGCAAATCAAATCAATCCAATGTAGATGAGCGAGAAAGAGTTGCCCACGACATCGCTTTTGAAAGAGACTATGTAGTTGTCGAGAAGAAGCACGTCGAAGTAAACGCGTTTGCGGACGAGCTTGCTGCCAAAGGTGCGCAAGCACAATCCGTGTCTCCCAGATCTGGACAGGTTATCCGCCGTGCAACGCAACAGGGTGATCCGAGGTCAACCACCGGTGCGGTCCCAGCGCAACCGTCCAGTGCTTTGCAAATTGCGCAGGGGAAGCAAAGGCCAGACAGCCACCACCGAGGCTCATATGAAAAAGGCGTATCAGGCAGCCCTAGCTCTACTACCTCAGTCATCTCCAAGGCTATCCAGGATGCGAGTCTAAGATTCTTGGGTTTCAAATACCCTATGCATATGCTCGGCAAAGGGGTATCTCCTCCACAAATGTACAACCCTTTCCCCACGTATCCTACCCCAAATATGCCTGTAGGGCTTATCACCGACGGACGTCCTGGAGGGCTTATTGACGAAGACCTTCGTGTTGCCCAGTGCATTGAAGATTTCGCCACCCGCAGTGATGTTGTTTGGGGGTTTGCCGAGGTCAAGTATAAGCAACTTGTACCACTTGCTCCGTCTATTGAGGAGGGCCTTGGGGGTGTGCCAGCTGAAAGAATGGGCTCAAATGATGACGAAGGCCTTACTATTGAGGCCGTAGTAGCCCTCTCTGAAGAGGCACTTGTGCTGTACGTCAAAGCATTATCTCTCCTCGCCAAATCCATGGATATAGCAAGCATTTGGTGGGGTCGCAAGGCCAAGGGTGAATCGAATGGTACTCAGCATGTCACCGGTCGTGATGCGGCCAGTACTCAAAACATTGTGGCAAGGGTGAATTCGGCCGTACAATGGGTGCGAAAACGTTTCAATGAGACGCTGGAGAAGGCAGAAATCGTAAGGCTCAAGTTGACAGAGGCCCAGAGGCAACTACCCGAAGATCACCCAAGACATCCGATCAACAACCTAGTGGATGGTGTTGTATCTACCGCCGACGGTACCCCGTTAACGCCCGGCCTCAGCGCCGAGAAATTGATGTACGACCGAGCTATCGAAATGAGTCGGACAGCTGCCATTAACGAAATCGCTAATGAGGATCTGAGCGGGTGTGAACTCTCTTACGTTACAGCTATCCGGATGCTTGAGGCAGTGCTTGATAACGACGAGGAATTATCGAGTAGACGAAGACTGTCGGGATCTCCCAAGGCAGGTGAAGGCGATAGCCAAGAGACAGGTTCAGAAATCAACCAGGATGATCAACAAGCGGTCCAGAAGAGTAAGTGCCGGCCCGACCCAGCAGCTTGGACAATTCTAATTTAACTTTCCAGTGATCCACATGATTAACGGAAGACTCACGACGCTTCGAAAGAAGCTCCAGATGATCGCCAATGCCTCAAAGGCTCAACAGCAGAGCCTACGCCCTAAACGCAGCGATGAATATGCGCCCCGAGGCGTCTCTACTCATACCTTATGAAAGACGAGGATGAGAATTCACGATTGATGACGACACGTATAAGATTGCGATACAAATAATTTTTTGCCCCACGGCTTTCAGAATCTACCTCATTGCTGGTTACAGCATCTGTCACGGTAGACAGTCGGCGTTTTATTTTTATTCATTTTTTCCTCATTCTTGGGCGTCATGGACACAGGCTTCAACATCGCGGGCAACATACCTCCCGCCTAGGCGTATAATACATTTTTATCACTTCTTATTCACCTGTTTCGGCTCAGCCTATTTACCAGGACAGGATCCTACCCCGGCGGCTTCTTGAATTATGTACACATTTCTTTGCGTTCGCTGTGTTACTATTCTGTTGGCATTATTATGTGTTGGCCGTGTAGTCTGCCATGGGTAGGCTCAATCGAGGCCCTAAACCAGTCTGGCACGTCCCATAAGGCTATCGTGCTTTATGCCAGATGGCAGGGCATTATTATTGTTTATTGGATTGCCATACCCCAATTAGTGCCGAGACGCGGCGTGTTCGTATACTCTTGGCGAAGTTCATATCGGAGAACTGTTTCTGCTTCTTGCCCTTGTGTATATTCTTCAGGGTCATCGTATATCGATCAGGCCGGATTTTGGTCTGCTTTGTTATTTTTGGAGTGCTCCGGTTGCACATGGATTGGTGATGGATGGCAAAGCATAACGCTGGCTTTTCAAAGCTGCGCCAGTCAGTTTCAGGCTTAGTTGTCATGGACCCACAGAAGACGTTTTGCTCAACTGGACTATACATCATGTGATTCGGAATTGCGCGGATGGCACATGCATCCTTCTGTGCCAAGTCTAGTCATCAGGGGACTTCAGATAATTGTTTCCAAAGGTCAAACATACTTAAAGCTTGCAGAGTTAATAGAACACACTCATTGTAGATTGTCAAAGCTGCGTGTTTCAGTTAATGTCGTTCCATCAGCGAGTAGTTCTGTGAAAAATGTATGACTCGAGCATCACGTATGCCAAATCTCCGATATTCAACACTATCCGCTAAATCTGGCACAATGTGCTACAAGGAGGGATGTAGATATAGGTAGTACAATCTAAGATAAAGCAAGCAGGGCAGTATAGTCGAATGGTCTCTCTACAATAATCGTGCTACGTGTGTAGGTAGGAGTAGTATTACTTAGTGGGCGCTAGTTCGCAGTTTTGACGTAATCATTGCCATGATACTACTGGTGGTGAGTTGATACAGGTCATAATTGCAAGGTTACACAGAGCAAGGTAGAAGCTAACTACCGTGCCCAGTAGCTACCTAGGTAGTGTTATCGAGCAACCTTACCTACATGTATACAATTGGTCAGCGCTGTCATGAATCAAATTCAACTCATTTCAAGTTTTGAAGTGACCACCCAAGGTTAGCCTAGGGCATGGCCTAAAGTTAAGTAGGGTCTGTTTAAGAGAGGAAGTATGACGACATCTATTTACTTAAGAACTATACTTAGGCAGCGTTGCTGAAGATACATACTTGGGTATCACTATATGTCCACCGTACGGTTATAAGTATTTGTGGCCTTCAAGGTTGTATTGTATTATTTCTTAGGAGTGGAAATACCTTCAAAATCATTTAGTTTAAGTGAGGCGTAGACACAAGCGATATTGTATATTGTTTCATTTATATATTAACTAGTTACCTGATGCACATAGGTGACTGGCTTTATACATACCGTTTCTTGCTTGCTACTATATATAGAACGTACTTACATAGGAAGGAATGTCGCATCGCACCAGGAGCAGAAGCTGTTATAACTTAAAGGATCGAGATAGGTACTGAATTTATTAGTAGTCCGGTATTTCTGCAAGGTCTTCGGTATATATAATTGACCGACCTGGTTTCCGTGTTGCTTATTGATACACGGCTCTAGGTAGAAATATGAAATACGAGCCTGCAATTCAAGCTTGCGCATCACGAATTATTTCCCATTTCCCACAATACGATACAATCGCATTTCATTTTTCTGGTATCGGTCCTGTCTTTTGTATAGCCGTAACCGTAGTTGTTTATGGTCATAGTTGTAGGAGTGGGATTGGGATTGGGCGCGCTCGTACTACCTATGGTAGGCAGACATCTAATTCATCTCTACCGCAACTCAAAGGTCTACTGTCCTACCTACATACATACCTACCTGCAGTTATCTTTACTTCTCTAGTCTACTCGTAAAATAGGTAATGCCATTCGTGATTCTGTATACCTACCTTAGGTATATACATATGCTGTTATTGAACCCCCACAACAAAAAAAAACAAAAAAGATCTACGTTCTTCACCCCCACCCCGTCCCTCTATCCGCCTCTTGCGGTTCTCGCCTTTTTATTATTATTATTTTTTTTTTATTTTTTTTTATTATTTTATTTTATTATTTTATTTTAGATTAATTGTTGCGCGCGCCGCGAGAGGTAAGGCACATAGACAAGTAGACAGGGAGAGTGAGGGCGACGGTGAAAAGATCAACTGATGAGATTTCCAAATACGGAATTATTATTGCAAGCAAACAAGCATGTTGCCATCATACCTTATTTGCCCCTCCCCCTCCCATGCCCCTCACCCTTTTCGCTTCCGCCTCTACATATGCCCTTTTTAGTGAAGCTAAAGCTGGAGCAGAGCAGAGCAGAGCAGAGCAGGGGCCTGACTAACTGATAGACATGCGTACAGACAAGGTGGGGGTCGTCGGCACATACCTACGTCCATATAACTAGAAAAAAAGTGGCGGGGCGCGGATGATTTACGTAGTTGCGGCCGGGGCGGATCACAGGACCCTTCCCCATTTTTTTCCTTTTATTTCTTTCTACTGGTACCTTTAAACCCTACCTACATCTGATCTTCTTGGTTTGTGGGCTGTACATGTGTAAGAGGGAGGTAAAGTAAAAAAATTAAAACGGCGGGCTGGAGCTAGGGTCCCCGTCCGTCCTGCAGGACAACAGCGTCATACTGCTTGAGTTGTTCGGGCGATCACGTTGCCGCATCTTACTTTACTGTATGTATGCGGGCTGTCCACTGGCGGTCCCCTTAACCCACCTCTGCCCGCCTACCTATTCGCTTGCTAGGTAGGTATTCGCTATTCTTGAGAGGTCTCTGTTCGGTTAAACGCTGTCCTGGAATTCTTGACGGCAGAAGGAAACCTTATCGATCATTGGCCGTATTTGCGTATTTGCTACATAGAAAGAGGGGGAAAGGGGGGGAAGCCAGGGTTGTTTGTCTGCTTATTGGTGGTATTAGTATTCTTCTCCTTGTTTCTATTCTTGATATCTTTTGATAGGATGTGTAGATCTTTTGCGGGAGCATGTAGATACTATCCTAGTCTCCATGTAGAGTTTGGGTGCACTTGGCAAGGGACTTCCATGAAAATCGTAAAGTGCGTATATAGTAACTAACGTACATAGGTCAGGTTACATAATGTTAGTGGATTGATGTCACATACACATTACCCAGTCAGTCTGATAGGTAAGATTTTTGGATTTAGGGTACCGGGAAAGCTTGTCTTGAGGGTATGATCACCTAGGTAGATAGTATGGGAACAGACCTGTGGTACTCAGTTTAGCTCATCTGGCTATTTACTGTTACTGCTATTTACTGCTATATACCTGCTCTACGTGCTATCTACAGTACGGTACGGACAGACACTACGTTAGTAAGTGTCTCTACAGATCTGTACAGATCTGTATGCTCTCAATAGTAAGGGATGAGACAGCGTATACTTGGGGGGATAGCACAAGCCTCTTTGCTCCATGTCGTGTGACCAGCCTCACCCGCGAGAGGCTTAGAATTTCGATGGTAGACAATAATAAACTTCATGTGAAGCTGTCAGCTTGTATTTCCTGCATATATTGGACTAAGTGGGTGGTGGGGAAACCAAGTTGGGAATCTACACACGCATACGTACTGTGTGTAACTGGCTGGCCAAACTATGAATGACCAAATTATAAGGCGCAGATACAATATCCCTAGTAGTTCCTCTTGTCAACTTGCTATTGCAACCCACCTGCATAACTACAACGAATAGCCACTTTATTGCTTATTAATATAGGAAATTTAGGCTACTCTTGGCTGTCTTCACCTTTATCTGCATATGCAGGAGCTCGACGGTGTCAACGGGGCCTAGTTTGGCCGTTCGGAAGCCGAACCGACGATCAATCTGGCTTCGTAGTTGTTGTCGTGTCTGATGGGTTTAGTCCTTCACGAGAGGACTTATGTCGGTAAAGTCAAGAATGCCCAGATTCGTATTTTAGCTCAGGTTGTTCTGCAGCAGACCGATAACGCTGAAGAATACACCGGTGTTGGGTTAGGTGAGTATATATAATCCTTTGCATGCATCCATAGTGAGAGTTATGGACGGCCTGCTTGGGCATGCGATATAGCGTGAGCACTTCAAGTGGGTATTCAAGTTAAGTATCTACTTATACAATAGTTAAACTTGCTTGCTGGCTTGACGTCAGGTGTGCAGAAGTGTGATATATACGCTATACTAATACTGCTCGAAATCATTTAAATATACTGAAGCAATCAATGACTGCAATAGCCTTGAAGTTCTTTATAGACCAAGTAAAACTACAGGAATAGTAGGGGGCCAGAGCAAAGACTGGGGCCTGTTAGGATCTTTAAACTTAAAGGCATACAGTAAGTCATTCTCGTTTAAACTGTGCTTAACGTCTGCGTCCGGGCAGCCATCAGTGACCCCATGACAGAATTCCCAGGAGGCGAAACTTGGAAGTAACGCCTGTAGGCGCCTTGGGTATCATTTGGTTGCCAGACGGAACGCAAGGCACATGCTACCTGCGTAAACCTACCTACCTACACACTTCCATATCTACTCAAGCAACTCAGCGTGGTTCCAACCCACTGGGGGTAGCTGTATGCTGTAGGGCAGTTTAGAATGCTTGCTTCTGAGTTCTAGCGTTGTTGTAAAGTACCTGGTACGGCTCGTATATCCTTGTTGTCTCTAACATCCACTGTTTATAGGCAATAGCTCGGAGTCTTCGGTACCTACCTCCCTCCACGGAGAAGTGGTAGATCCCCACTCCAACTTGGTTTCCTCTCACAGTATGCAAGGCAGGCACGACCTGAAGACATAGCTAGTAGCGATGGCTTCGCTTTGTAAACCTTGAATATGCACGTACTTACCTCCTACCTACATGTAGGTAGCTTACCGTATGTTAGGTACCTTGTGTACTTGAAGTTACCACCGGGTAGGAAGATATTACACAGGCACTACCGTTAAGTCTTCAACATCACGATCGACCTTTTCTACAACCTCAACCTGGAACCGCGATTGTTCTCACTCGTTCCTTACTCTCTAGCGGTCCATGCACTTGTGACCAATAACCTCGAGCAATTGCCGCCGCTAACTAATGGGTACAGCAGTACTTCAGTCTCTAGCTTCATTCGTTCTTGAATCTTACATGCCTTGTCTGAAACAGTCAGACTCCGCCTACCAGTGACCACGCCTGCTTTGGGGTCCAGGCCTAGCACCACACCCGCGCCAGAAGACTTAGAACCAGCGCCAGAGCCAGCGCCTACACTAGACAGCTCGTTCCGGCGCAGGTCCTGCTTGGGTTGAGCTCATTAACTATCTAAACAGTACAACCACTTCCGTCCCATCATCCCATCCATCCCCTCGTCTCCAGCATCCTCTTTCACATTTCAACGAGTGTATTGTACTTTGCCAGACGCCGCCGGGTTAATTGCTTATTATACCCTTTTTCTGTCAACAAACCTGAGGTTATCCCACCACTCGTTTCCGTCAGTGGAGCATTAACTCGTCGCTGTCGTTGTCGTCGTCTTGGTCGCCGTCGTTTATTTGTTACTGTTGTTATTATTGACCTTTGCCGACACTTGCAACCGTTTTGCACCCGCATTTCCTGCGCATACGCTTTGCAACGCGCCGACTTCTCGAACTGCCTGGTCCTGCCGAGACAACCCAATATTCGGACTATTTTGAAACCCGTTAAACATTGTTGGATGGGATCTTAAGAATAATTGTATGCGCTGCCGGTCGTGACGTCGCACTTTCCGCTGTCTTGAATACGTTTGCGGTTGCTGGCGCGTCATAGGCAATGACGTCCGCTGCCACCCCATCGAATACAACAAACGAACATCATCTACAAATGAGTCCACCACAGCAACCCTCTCAACCTCCCACCACGCCCGCGTCGCCGCCCAGTAAACGCGCCGACCTCAAATCGTGGTGGAAGAAATTCCAAGTCCAAACGAACAGACACCAAGAGCCGCCACCAGGTAAGCGACACATCCTCTGACCTGCTTCGTCTTGCCTTGTCTACTGGGTGCATTTGCATGGTCATGCCATTTTGGCTTGTCGCGCGTGTCGCTCCCGGTCCCCGCTGCTCCTATCCCTCCCCATATATTTTCTTGGTGATACTTGACGGCGCTTATGGTGGTGTACGAGTCAGCGTCTCAAACCCTGCATAATCTTGTTTCTCTTCCTTCCTAGTTTGCAATCTTTCATGTTGCACCACTCACTGTTAAACGAGAGAGCATCATGAGAACTGTCGCGCAGTGGGCCAAAGTGAATTGGCTGACCTTGCCCCAAGAAGAATCGCAGGGTCCTGGCATTTTCGGTGTTCCCCTTCGACAAAGCATCACATACGCAAACGTCGCCATTTCGCTTGTCGACGATAACGGTCAGAGCTATATATGTGGATATGTACCTATCGTGGTAGCTAAATGTGGCGTGTATCTCAAGGAGAAAGGTTTGTATTGTCTGCCTTGCTTTGGTTTTGGACCTCCAAAACGGAATGACATTTTTTGCTAATGTTCACGAAAGCGACGGGTGTTGAGGGCATATTCCGCCTGAATGGCTCAGAAAAGCGCATCAAGGAACTCAAGATCCAATTCGATTCACCCGATCGATATGGCAAAGGACTGGTCTGGGATGGATATACTGTCCACGATGCTGCAAATGTTCTCCGACGATACTTGAACGATCTCCCCGAGCCGGTGGTTCCCTTGGATCTATACGAGAGCTTCAGAGAACCATTACGAGGTCATACAAAACAGGCTGTCGGCGATAATGAAGGAACTCAGCTCGTGGATGACTTTGACGAGGCAGAGGCCATTACAAAGTATCAACAGCTGATCAAGGAGCTGCCTCCTTTGAACTGCCAATTACTACTCTATATATTGGATTTGCTAGCAGTATTTGCTGCGAAAGCTGATGAAAACCGGATGACCGCTCATAATCTTGCTGCCATCTTTCAACCCGGCATGCTTTCTCATCCGATGCACGCTATGGCCCCCGGAGAGTACCGCCTGAATCAATGCGTTATCATCTTTCTGATCGAACATCAAGATCATTTCCTGATTGGCATGCAAGGCACGGGCGCCGACAAGCAGACGAAGCAAGAGATCGAGATGGGAACACCCCAGATCGTGGCTCCAACCACACCCAACCGTAAGACTGGCATGGTGCGATCCTCATCCAATGCCAGTGCTGGAGCTGAAAGTGTCAGCCGGGACGGCAGGATACGGAGAAATCGTTCAACCTCGTCACGCCATTCGCTTTATTCAAACGGGGCATCGACGCCTAACAGCCCTACTACAACGCCAGGCAGTGGTTTAGGTAGGAGCAACACTGTGCCATCTAAGAAATCACCTCTCCTACAAACCGGTCGGTTTCCTTCCCGGCAACATTCCCCGGTAGTAGCGGTGGCGCCTGCTTCTCCTTCTCCCGCCCTTACCGCTGGCGCTCCCCCAACAGTGGCCGAGGAGACATCTACTTCCACGGACAGATCTCCAGTGACGCCGACGATAATGCCAGTCACAGGAACATCTAGTTCAACTACCCGACAGTCTATAGCGGGCAGAAGCCAAGAGAGGCTGCTGGGGCCCCCCGTTCAGAATGTGACACCATCAAAAGAAAGGAACTTGCAAAACCTTTTCCAACGCTCACCCAATTCAGACTCTGAAAAGAGACAACCTAACAAGCTACGCAAGAAACGTCTACCAGACAGTGCGAACCCCAGCGCACAAAGTTCAACTGCCTCTTTGACCCATTCTGCCGTTGGGTCAGCTGCTGTTGAAGTGCCTGATCCGCTCCAGACCGTCTCTCCCTTGGAGCCTGCACAGGTCGAAAATGGCAATCCTATCGAAACGCCATCCGAACCTACCCCAAGAGCATCACAGGTGCCACCAGCAACTGCACCTCCTAACAACGCCGAACATGGCGGCAGCTCTCTTCAGCCTAAACAGTCACAAAATACATCGCTGCACTCCTCGTTTAACGAGACCTCCGACGTCGACCAGCTAGATGAACCAGCTAATACATCTCCTGTCGATAACGGAGAGAAAGAGAAGAAACGTCGCTGGCGCTTATCGCGGCGGAGAGAAGATGCCACAGGACTACCCTGGCAGAACTCGGGCAATAACAGCCATGCAGAAACGAGTACCTCGACGGTTGGCAGCACCCAGCGCGCACGCAAGAGTTGGACTGGTGACGCATCCGAGGTAGCCGCCGCATTCTCCGAGAACGAGGGCGGGAACCGGGAGAAAGATGACGTGAAAGGCCCCTTGGGCTGGATCAAGAACAAGTATCGCGAGGCCAAAGAGAATGTCGACAAGCGAGCTAAATCTCCTCCAGAGCACGGCCACGGTTTTCTCCCAACGAGATCCAAGAGCATCGATATGAAGAGGAGTTTAGATGAAAAGAGGCCTGGGGCAGGCCAGCCGCCCATCCAAGAGTCGGACGAGTTGAGTGCACCACCACCGCCACCCCAGGATGCCCCGAATTCAGCCACGTCGCCTCCTGTATCCACAACGCATACTGAGGAGACGCCCAAACCCTAAGGGCCCAGAAGGGGAAGATGATTATGAGTTTCATGACTGGAGTGTTTGTCACGGTAGCAAGCTTTGGAATTTTTCAATTTCAGGTGTTAGTTTGAAGCTAGTGCGGTTCAGCAGATGCTACCCAGCTCTGCTATATCAGCTCGGCATTGGGAGCCGAATTTTCCATTCGAAGACCGGAGATCTACCCAAGAGGCCCGTTTTATACTAATCGGATCTCTATTTGTGCGGGTAGGAAGGGAATAACGTTTCATGGTAGGTAATTTCTTTAAGCGCATCATTCTACTTGTAGATGGTGTGTGGTGGTGTGTCCGTCTAGATCCGTCAGTCGATCCGATAGCAAGATGCAAGTTCAAAAAGGCACGGTCACGATTTTCATTTTCTCTGGATACCCCCTTTCCCCCTACGCGGCGCGGCACACCCAGTCAAAGCACATAAAAGGCACATACAGTTTTTGTAATGCTGAATCTCACTTGGGAGATTCGCCCCCTTTACAGTTCTATCACAATTCTACAAGATGCACCATCTCGTTCTTAGATGCGGAGACCTGAGAATTGCGGAAGGTTGAGTTTAGGTACACATCTAGTGCTCTCTCTACCTGCACTTTTGAAAGCCAGTTTTGTCAAGCTCTTCTGCCTGCTCCAGCGGTGCTCTAATTAAGCTCCAAAGTGAAGAGGACCGTTGAGAGAGGGGAATGAAAAGCCAGCAGGTATCTCTTGATCCACCCAAGCATGTTATTGTTGCCCCAATGTATCTATTCACAATGAAGAAGTATCAATGCACGATAAGCGTTGAAGGCTTCACACATAATTCCCTACTAAGTGTATAGATGTGATATCAGCATGATCTGACTTTCACATGGCCGCTAATGTAGAACTGTTTATGGTGTTAATAGTGATTCGGAATCTGTGGACTGTCCATAAACAAGGAGCAGACAGTCCTAACTTGTCTACATAATCCGCTTATACAACAATTTTGTGGCTACTGCAGATGTACATCGCCTAAGTGGATGTTTGTCTTATTTTATCTGTAATACATCTGTAATTCCTGCCTTTGTGGGGGAAACTTGCAAGCGACCTACGCCCCCTAAACCTACCTAACCTAGGTAAACCTAACCTAAACCCCACTTAAGATATCTTAGATACTGGTGGCTATGTAAATAAGGCTAAGCCGAGTTTATCCAAAGTGGGTCAGTTTAGGCCAATACTATCTATATTCGTATTAGATCATTATAGTTAGTCCTAGACCATATTTACTTATCCTAGCTTAATACAACCTATCTTACCTTATTATAAATTATGTTAACTTCTTAGCACTCCTATAAAAAACTATACTACTTTTAGCTCCCCTAAACAGGCTAATTAGCAAAAAAATAAACTATTAAAGCACTTAAACAGACTACATAAAGTAAACAGCTAAAAAATGTGCTCTTTAAGTTTTAATACTCTTTTATTAACCTATTAATTAATAGTTAAAAACATAAAGCTGTTGCACTAAAGCTGCCTCCTCTTATATACACTTTTTATCTTTTTAAAAGTTTATTATATTTTTTGCCTGCTTTTTTTACTACTTAAACAAACAAACAGTCTTAAAAATTAAAAACAACACCTATTAATAAACTTTTTTTATAGCTACATATAAAAAATTAAAATTTTAAAAAATCTTAAAAATCTAAACAAGTAAAACATAGTTCTCTTTACAGCTTTATTATTTAATAATCTTACTCCTTCTTATAACGTCTTTGTTTATCTTTTTTAAACCTTAATCTTTTTATATAAGTATTATATAAACACTAAAATTATCTAAGCTAACAAAAGTTAATGCTAAACAGCCTATTAAATAACTTAATTATTATTAAAAAAAACATAAAAAAATTATAAAAAAAAAATAAAAATTTTTACTTACTTGCTATTAATCCTAATACTTGTTTACTTTTAACTCTTGCAGTGCTAAACCTTTTTTATTTATTAATACTATTTTTTTAAAACTAAAAACAAACTAAAACTATTTTAAACAAATTAACTTTATTAATAACTATACTAAAAAAAATACTAATATTTAAAAAATATCTTAGCAAAAATCTTGCAAAATATATTAAAAATATTAAAATATATATAAAAAAGGTTAATAAAAAACCTATAAAACTAAAAAACTAAAAGCATACTATTTTTTAAAAAGGCTTAAAAAATAAAGCTTAAAATTAGTACTTAACTTTAAACTTTTAAAAAAAAAAAATTAAAAGCTTTTAAAAAAAAAACTAAATAATAAATTCTTTTTATAAATTTGCTAACATAACTTAAGCCTTACTATTTATATTAACTTATATAAATAATAATTAAAAAAAACCTTAGCAGCGTTTATTAAGCAAAATATTAAGCTATTTTATAAAGCTTTTAACCTGCAATTAAACAAGCTTTAAGACCGCTTATACAAACATATATGCTTAAAAGGTTATAAAAAAAACTAATATATTTAAAACTAAGTAATAAACTAATTGTTTGTAAAAAAACTTTTAAACAATAATAATAATCTAACTAAGCAATATAAGTTTAACAATATACAAGATATACTAATTGTGTGCATGCACTGTTTTAAACAAGACAACCTTTTTTTAAATAAACTAAAAACAAAACTATTAGCCTAACTAAAACCTGCTAAAAAATTGTTATAAAAAATTACTACACTGCTACATTACACCTTTTTTTTAAGTATTATAAAGCTATTACTATATATATCTACTTTAAAACAACTTAAACAAAACTTTTTATTAACTATGCAATCTAACTTAAACTAAACCTTAATAAATGCACTATAAGTAAACAACTAAATTAAAAAAGTTTAATTTAATAAGGTTAATAAATAACCTTAAACAAAACAGCTATTAAAATAGCAAAACTTTACTAATTATTAATAGTTTATTATATGCTATAACTATATATAAAAAAAGCATATATTTTTTAAATGCCCTTATAAACTATAACTTATAAAAAAACAATAAAAAATTTAAAAAGTATTAAGTAAAAAAAAACTATTGCTTACTAACTTAAACCTTTTAGTAAAAAAAAAAGCAACAAATAAAAATTATTTTAACCTATTTAAAACTATACTAGCTAATTTAAGCAAACTAGTAGTTATAAAAAAAATAAAAATTTTTTTAAACAAGCAATACTATTTTTATTAGCAAAGCTAAACAAATAAAAAAATAAATAAAGTATTTATAACTTAAATAAAAAGCATTTAATACTTTTAGCACTTATAATAAACTTTAATAAAAAAGCAGCTTTAGCAAGCAAAAAAAAGCGCAAGCTAAATAACTATAAAAAAAGTAATAAAGCTAAAACTACAATTAATAAACTTAAACTATTTATAAACTAATTTAAAAGTAAACAAAAATAAAAACTAAATTTAAAACTATAAAACCTTATGCAAATAAAAAAAGAACTAAAAAAAAATTTCTAAAAGCTAAATAAAAAAATCCAGGCTTAAAAAAAAAATTAAAAAAAAACTTATTAAAAACCTTTAATTTGCTTATATAAAAACTACCTAAATTAGCACTTTAACCTAAGCAAATTTTTATAAAGCATTAAACTCTTTTTAATAAAGTTTAAACAATTTATAAATATTTTTTAAGAACTAAAAGCTAAAATAGCTTTACTATTTTAAATATTTACTAAACCTAAGTTTAAAACTAAAAAACAAATCTAAAAACTACAATTATTAAAAGTAAAACTAAAACTAACCTAAATAAAAAAGTTATTATCTTATATAATTTTAGCTATAATAAGTTCTTTAGTTGTTAAAAGTACAAAGCAAAACCTAGCTACTAAAATCTATAGCATAGTAGCAAATCTAAAATTTAAAAATATAGCTCTTATTAATAATAAAAAAGCTTACTTTAGCTATATTAAAGCTAAAATAAATAAAAAACTTATAAAAAAGGTGCTAATTAACTATAGTTTTTTTTATAAAACTTATAAGTGCTTTATTTACTTAAAAATTAAGTCTAGTTTTTATTAAGTTTAAAAAACTAAAGTTATATTTATAATTAGCAAATAACTTAACATTTTTAATTACTTACTTTATTAAATTTTTTTTAATAATTAAAAGCGTGCTATTAATTATTATAATATATTTAGCAAAAAACAACCTCTTTTATAATTTGCTATTAAGCAAAAAATAGCTTTATTAAATTAATATAGTAATTAATTTTGCTAAAAATAGCATAATAATTATTAGTTAAAAAAGCTATACAAAAACTTTTAGCTTTAAACTAAAAAAACCTCTTACTTAAAAGGTTATAACCTAGATTTAAAAAAACAAAAATTTATAAAATAATATATATAACAATAATAAAAAGTTAGAGCTATTAAATAAAAAGGAGGCAAAAATAGTTAAAGCCTTGCTTTAAACAGCTTAAAAAGTTAGTAAATTTTTTCCTCTTTTTATATTAAAAAACTAAAAAAAAATAAAAACTTAAGGCTTATCTTAATAAAAAAATACTTAAAAACTAAACTAAATAAGTTAGGCTTAAAAAAAACTATTTAATGTATAAATATTTTTTTTATACTTACTATAAAAAGTTTATTTAAAACAAATTTGTAAATTATTAATTGTTTATTATAGTTAATTAAAAAAAAAAGATTTGTTTTAGTAAACAAAAAAAGCATACTTACTAGTTTTAATTTAAGCCTTACTACTTTAAGTTGCAAGCGCGTTACTTTAGAGGAAATAAGGCTCCTATGTATGACTAATCTATTGCCGAAGATCTATGGATGAGGAAGTAAAAGGAAAGAAACTCTACAATACATAATATTGTGGGATTTTCTTATTACAGAAGGGCAGGTCAGGTGACTACAGGTTAATAAGTACTTAGGCTTAATGAGCTTAATAAGCTTAATAAGCTTTTTAGCTTATTAAAGCTATTTGCATGGCATAGCTTTCTGAGCTATTGACCTGACCTGGGCCTATACTTTCTGTAACTACCCCCCTGTAAAAAAAAAATAGCTTGTCCTGAAATATAGGACTTAACCCAGAATTAAACAGGTAGCCTTTTAATACTATTTGTAATGTTTTTATATAAAGTGTCTGCGTTTTTTAGCTAAAGGGGAGTTAGCTTTAAGTATTTACTACGTAGTCCTAACTAACAAGCTTTTAATCTGTTGCGTTACTATAATAGTTTTTTTATGTTAAACAATTACACTGCACATAATTAATACTTATAAGTAGCGCTAGGTTTTTTTTGTTAATTAGTTAATTAAGTTTTGCTTTAATTAATTAATTAATTTTTTTTCTTTTGTTGTATTACTTGTTGTCCTTGTTATGCAAGCTTGTTGTTGTTAAGATAGTTATTATTAAATTAGTTTTCTGCGGCGGCCTTAATCTATTTTTTTAACTTTATAAGAGGGCCGGCTTTATTTAGGTGTTTATTATAAAAAGTCTTAAAAATAGTTGCGCTATTTTTAAAGTTTTTTATAAAATACTATTTATTATTTGCATCCTATTTTTTTTAGTTTACTTAGTATTGTAGTTTGTGCTAGTGTACTTGCAATGTTTTGACTTGTTATACAACTTATTTTTGTTTTTTTTTAAGTTTTACTACTTCTTTGTTAAGGTTTTTTAATTTTTGCTTTAGTAATAAGTTGTTTAGGTATTGTTGTAAGCAATCTATATAATACTAGTTTATAGCTTTTTATGTATTAAGTACTTTTAAAGTATATATATTATTATTTTTTGCTAAAATTTTAAACTTTTGCTATATTATAAAGTAATCTAGCTTGTTAAAAAAGCAATTAGTTTGCTAGCTTTATTGTTTTTTTAAAATAAACACATAATTGCCTATATTAAAGTCTAGCTTTTATTGTTTATAGTTAGCTTAGTTAGTTATTTATTTTTAACTTTGCTATAAGTAAGCTTTAGCTAATTTTATATATTTATTAATTAGCTAAGCGCGTTTTTAGGCTGTTTTTTATAGTTGTTGCTTATATTGCAGTAGGTTAAACATGTTATTTTTTTTTATTTATGCTTTCTAGTTAAAGTAAAATAGCATTAAGAATTTTATTTTAGCTTTATAAAGCAACATGCTAATAAACTTATAAAGTAAGGCAGCCTATGTATAGTTTATAGCAAGTATTTTATTTAACTAATTATTTTAATAGTAATTTATATATAGCTTTAGTTTTTAATCTAAGTATTTATTTATAATCTTAGCCTGCCCTACAGTTTTATAGTAACCTGCAAATGCTAATATTTATTAGATGCCTATAATCTGCACAAGTTTAGCAGTAAAGGATAATATAAACTATAGTTTTCTATTAAATATAATAGATTTTAGTAAGCTAAATACTTTAAAGGGCCTTTTATAGTATATGCGTGCTACATTTTTAGCTATAGCTTTTATAGTACAAGGTATTATTTATGCTTGCTTGCTTAATTTATTTATTATTATTAGTACGTTATTATTTTTATGTTAGTTTTTTAACATTTGCTTAAAATTAATTACTAAGTGTTGCTAAACTTGTTTTAGTATAAGTAGTAGTTATAGCTTTTTAAAGGTTTTATTTTATAAAACTTTAGTAAGGCAGCACTAGAAGCAGTTGTTAACATAGGTGTTGTAGTTATTAGCTAATTATAGCTACTAATATTGTTTTGCTACTAGCTTTTTTATTTTAGCTTGTTTAAAGTAGGCAGTTAAGATTATATTGTGCACTTTTTATATTAAAGCTGTCTTTATTAGCAGATAGTCTAGAACTACTAGCTTTCTTTTATATAATATAAGTTTTTTATAAAAAGTTTATAAGTTATTAAGGTTGTTTTTTTAGGTCTTTTATTAGTATATATTTATACCAGGGTCTTTATAGTTAGCTATTAAGACTTTGTTAATTATAGCTAGTTTTTTTAACATAGCTTTTGCGCTTACTTTTTATATACTTAAGGTGCTTACTTAGGTTACGCTTTACGCTTATACAAAAATGTTTATACTTGTTAAACAAAAGAGGTCTTAGTATTTTTAAGCTTTTTTTTTTGCATACTAGGTAGCAATATTTTTTTGCTTATAGAATAATAAGTTTGCAACTATATTTTTTTGTTTTAGCTTATAAGTAATTATAAAGTTATAATTAGCAAAAAGGTTTACTTATTCTGCTTGCTTTAGGTTTAAGCGTTGTTTTGCGCTAAAGTATTTTAAGGCCTAGTTATTAGTAATAATTAGAAAAGGTTTTTTTTATTGCAACCTAATTAGTTCTGCTTTTTATACGTTAAGGGCTTAGGCTACAGCTAATATTTTCTTATTATAAATTCTATAATTTAATTTAGTTATACTTATAGTTTTAAAAATAAAGGCTACAAAATACTACTAATTTTTATATAATTATAACAACATACTTAATATAACACTATTAAACGCATTAGTTTTTACTTTAGTTAGCAGGTTATAGTTATAGTGTTATAACATAAAGCTATTTACTAAAGCTTTTTTTAAAACAAAAAAAACATGTTTATACTTTGTGTTCTATATAAATAAGGTTTTTTTTTTAGTAAAGTTAGTTAAAGGTCTTGCTTTTTAACTATATTTTTTAATAAATTTTTAGTAGAAGTTATAAAACTTAAAAAATAATTATATGCTTTTAATAGTAGTTAGTGCCTGCTAGTTTTTAATTACTTATACTTTAGCAAGGTTAACTTTTATGCTTTTAGTTCTAATAATATACTTTAAAAATTTTATTTTTATAATATAAAATTTTGATTTCTTAAGGTCTACTTATAAACTTGCGTTTTAAAGTCTTTTAAGTACTTGCTTAATATATACTTTATATTTTTTAAAAGTGTGCAAATAGATTAAAATATTATTTATGTAAGCACTACAGAAATTATTTAAATAATTAAACAGCGCGTTGTTAATATATTTTTAAAACATAGCTAGGCTGTTTATTAATTTAAAAAGTAATACTTTGTAGCAATATAAACTATACCTTGTATAAAAGGTTATAAAATCTTTTTGCCCTAGGTATACTTATATGTAGTTAAATGCTTGTTATATGTTTAGTTTAATAAAATACTTTGCTTTTGCAATTCTAGCCAATATTTTATTAATAAGTAAAAGAAAGTATTAGTTTTTTTTAGTTAGTAAGTTTAGCTTGCAGTAGTTAACGCAAAACTTTAGCTTACTACTTGGTTTTTTAACAAATAGTATAAAAAAGGCCTATAAAGCATTGCTTAGCTTAATAAATCTTTTTTATAGCTAGTTTACTAAGTATTTTTTTACTGCTTTTAATTTGTTTAATAATATTTTATATAAGGAGCAGTATTTAAAGTTATTAACTAACTTTTTTTTAATAAAGTTTATTTTGTGGTTTACTTCTAGTTAGTAAGGGAGTAAAGTATTAGATTTTATATAACTAAAAGTTTATAGTAGGCTATAGTACTTAAAAAGTATAATTTTAAAAGCTTTTTGCTTTAACTTTTTGCTTTTTTTATTAAAAAACTTGTTATTTTTTTTTTAACTAATTATAAAATTTATTTTATTTATTAAAACAGATAAGATTTAATGCTTTATGTTATTGTTTTATATTATTTTTATAAAGTTAAATATGTTTAATAATATTATTTTTACCTTTGCATATTTTTTATATTACAATATTTTATTTTGCTTTAGGCAGTATAATTTTTTTGCATTACTGTGCTATTATAAAGCTTTGCTTTGTTTCTTTTTAAAATGCTTTTTTTTTTGCTTTTTTTTGTACTAAAAGAGATTATTATCTAAGGCTTTTTTTATTTTAAAAAGATTTTTGCGCTTATTACTTGCTTATATTAAGTGCAAGGTTTTGTTTTTAAAAAGAATATACTTTAGTGTTAATATTTTTTTATAAAGGCAATCTTATTGCAAGATGCTTATAAGTTACACTTTATTTAATTTATTTTGTTATCTAGCAACTTGTTGCTGTTTTTTTTTCTTTATTATTTTCTTATCTAACTATTAGTCTTATTTGTTAGTATCTAGTTAGAAATCAAAATAGTAAAGCCAAAAATTAGCTTTGTTTATAGCTATATTTTGACTTTAATATTTTTTATATAGTAAATTAGGTAAGAAAATAAATATTTGTCTTTAACAATTAAAGAGAATATAGTGCTTTTTAAACTACAATTTTCTAAATATTATATTGTGCTTTATATTTAATATTAATATAAATATATTATAAAAAGTATAACTTTATATTTTTATGTGTATTTTTAAAGCACAGTTAATAAACTATTGTTTGCTTTTATTATATTTTAATACTTTTTGCTTCTTAAATTAGGTAACAGTAAGTAGTTTTAGGTACTTTATTACTTTGTTAACAAATTACATATTTATGCTTACGTATACGTTTGCTCTTATATTTTTAAAAGCATTATAAGTAGCTAAAAAAAGTTTATTATTTATTATTGTACAAGTATACTTAAGTAATAGGCTACTAAAATACTTATTTATAATGTTTTTATTAAAAGATTTTTTTAAAAAAAAGTCTACTTTTTTTAAGGTTACTTTTTTACTTTTTTTACCTTTAAGTCTTTTTTTGCATTCTGCTTAATAGTGTTAGTATTATATTTATATTAGGCTATAATAAAAGCAACCTTTACAGCTTAATTAAGATCAAACTAGCCTTTTTTTTTATTATCTAAACAGTTTTTAGTAAAGTGTTTTTTTTTTTTTATAATTAAAGCAACAGCTCTTAAAAATAAGTTTTTTTATTTTTTTAGTTACATGTTTTTATGCTAGTATAAATCTTTATATAGATCTTGCAGTACTACTAAAATTACTTTGTTCTTAAAGGCGTTAGTTACTATTACTACCTTTACTATTACTTTAAGTAGCTATTATAGCTTTAGCTTTCTTAGCTGCATTATAAACTCTGTTAGTTAATTGCATTTTTTGCACTACCTATACGTAATATTTAGCAAATTTTTTAAAATTAATTATTTTATTAATATACTGCGCAGCTATAATATTATAAAGTCTTAAAAACAACTTATTTTTAAACTTTTTTTTTTATATAGACTTAGCAATTTATTTTTTCTTAGCAAAACATACAAAGCTATGTTTAAAAGTTATAAACTTATTTAAATTGTTAAGCATTTAAAGCTTTTAAAACTTAGTTTTAGCTAACTTATATTAGTTAATATTATAGTATAGCGTTTATAAGTGTTTTATTAATTTTTTTAGCTTTATTAAAGTATTAAAGTGTTTGCTTAAAAGGTATAAAAGTAAATTATTAAGCGCTCAACTTTTTAAATAACTTTTAATATTTGCTATCTTATATATATTAATTAAAAGCTAATCTAAGTTAACTTTTAATTAGTTGTCTATTTTATGTTTTTAAGCTTTAAAGGTAATAGTATTTTTATTAAGATTGTTATAAAAAATAAAAACTTTAATTTTTAATAACTTTAGGCTGCTTCTTTTAGTATGCATAAATGTTGCAAGCATGTTAGCTTATAATATTAAGCTAATAATAGTTTAATTTTTATTGTTAATCTGCTTGCAATATTTTTTTTTTTTTATTATAATATCTTATAGTTTTTAGGCTATGTTTATAATGTTGCGCTTTAGCTTTGCAATTTCTGGTCTATATGCATACTACAGCTGCAAAGTATTATTTTCTATACTTTAAAAGATTTTTGGTTGCTTTTTTTTTACTAAGCTTTTATAGTAGACTAGTTCTTTTATTGCTTTTTTATATTTGTTTATTAGCACTTAATACTTATTAGCTAGCACTTTTATTTATGTTAAAAAAGTGTTTATTTAAGTTTTAGCTTTAGTAGCTGCTTTATGCACACTATTGCGCATTTTTTTTATAGCGTACATGTTTAAAATTTGCATTTTTATTTTTTTAAACATTGCAACTATATTATATTAGCATGCTTTTTTAAAAGCTTTAACGTCTATGCTAGTCTTTATATTAAAAAAGAATGCTTTGCCTTTGTTAATAATTAGTTAAAAAAAAAAGCATGCGCTCTCTAGCTTGTAATAGTAAGTAGCCAGCTTAACAAAGTATGTTTTTGTTTTATACTGCATTGCTTAATAACTATTTATATATTTGTTTTCTATAAAAAAGAGGTTATTTATAACTTTATTAAATTAAGTAAAAAGTTTATTTAATTTTTTTATAGCGTCAGGCTTAGCATTATTATAAGATAAGGCTGCGGTTGCTATAGTCTTAGTTCTATTATAATTTTAAAAAAATGCTACAAAAAATTGTTATTAAGTTTCTGTTTTGTTAAGTCTGCCAGTTAAAAGTTTAATTACCTTATTAAGTTGTGCAAAAAATATACATACTTTTTTTTTTGCTTTCTTCTACAGAGCAGCAGTCTCTTTAAGTATCTTTGCTATCTTGATTAATAGCCAAGCTCTAGGTAACTAAAGCTTATTGTTTTCGTTTAGATTTAAATTTAAAAAAATATTTAAAAGCAGTCCTAGTGCTTTATTAAATATATAAGATCTGTAGATAGTTGCAAGCGCATTACTTTAAAAATAACAAAGCTTTTATGTATAACTGATCTATTGCCAAAAATCTACAGATAAGGAAGTAAAAGAAAAGAAACTCTACAATACATAACATTATAGGATTTTCTTATTACAAAAGGGCAGGTCAGATAACTACAGGTCAATAAGTACTTAGGCTCAATAAGCTCAATAAGCTTAATAAGCTTTCTAGCTCATTAAAGCTATTTGCATGGCATAGCTCTCTAAGCCATTGACCTGACCTGGGCCTGCACCTTCTATAACTCTTTATATACTTACAAGCATTAAATTAAATTTAAACTAAGTTAAATAAAATAAGCAACCTTTAATGCTAGTTTTTTATATTAAATACAATTATATAAATATACTTAAATAAAATAATTTAATTTAAAAAAAAGTATTTTTAAAAACTTTAACAATTTTAAATAATTATAGCCAAACTAATTTTTACTTAAATAATATACACAATAATAACCTAATTAAAAACATACTTTTAAGTAATAAAAGTTATAAAAAAGACTTTATTTTTTACTATATAAAGTTTAGTAAGTTTGCTAAGCTTAAAAAATAAAAACAAAATTATATTTTAGCACATATAGTAATAAACTAATTTTATTTAAAACAACTAAAAATTAACCAAAAACTTATACAATAATTGTTAATAATAAAAAAATTTTTAACCTATTATTAATAAATAAAATTAATAAGTTTTTAGCTTAAAAATGCTTATAATATATAATACTAAAAAAACATAGTAGCATAGTTAGCTTATACTTAGCAAAACTTTTTTTGTAAAGGGGACGTACCTTCCCTAAGGACCGACCGTTAGAAAGGTATGTACTGCTCGCGCAGGCTTGCCAAAGGCAAGCCAAGGATTAGCCAAAGGCCTAATAAAGCCTTACGGCCACATACAATTAGCACACTAAATAAAAATAATTTTTTATAGCTACTTTTTAAAATCTAGCACATTATCTTGTAACGTACTAAGCCTTAAACCTTATACTCTTTTATTTTTACATTTAATAGTTATAACATAATATTTAAATAAAAAGTACTACTTGCAAGATCTGCAACTATTAAGCAAACAGCTACTGCTAAACTAAAACCTTGCTTAAATAAGTTAAACATAAGTAATAATCTAAATGTTAAATAGCTTATAGGCCTAAAGCTTATAATATTTAATAAAAGAAACTTTAAATTATTAAAGCTAAACAACTTAAATAGCTAGTACAAAAGTTTATAAAAACAAAAAGGTTAAAGTTTACGTTAACTAAAACATAATTGCTTAGTTAATTAAACTTTAAGCTAATTATAATTATACTTGCAGCACTATAAAAGCAGATTTATAAGGCATAATAAACTGCTAGCATAAATAATAGCTATAATAGCTTAGACTAGCTAGTTATTATAACTGCTAGCAAAAAAGCAAAAGCTAAAAGCAAAAAATAATATTAAAGCACTTATATATAACTATAAGCAGCTTAAGCAAAAAGCTACTGCTATAAAAATTAAAAATTAAATATTTGCAATTAAAAAAAGCAATAAGCAAAAGCTTAGCTAACTAAACCTTATTTAAATAATTTAAGTATTAACTTAAGTAAAATAAAACTTATAAACTAACTAGTAAGTATATTATAAAACGTTAAATTATAAAAACTTAAAAAATAAAATAACACTTAAAAACTTTTAAAAGTTTGTTTAGCAAAAAGACATAAATTTTAAGTTGTTTAAAAAAACTTTTAAAAAGCAGTTATATAAACTATTTTAAAGCAAAAATAAAACTTTAAAAAAAAATTTTTTATAATAGCAAGTCTTAGTATATAAGCTAAAAGGCTACTATTAGTTTAAAAATAATTTATAATTAGCTTTTAATTATTAATATAAACTTTAGCTAAGCTTTAAGCAAATTTTAATTAAATAAAAAGTAACCTTTAAAAATGTAGTTTTAATATTAAACAAAGCTAAACAGCAATAAAGTATTTAGCAAAATGTTAATAAAAAAGCTAAAAATAATAAAAAGCGTACGCTTTTTAATAGCTTATTAAAAAATAAACAAAGCATAAATAACTTAAAAGCAAAAGTATAAAGCTTAGCTTAAAGCTGCACTATAAATATAAAAAACTAGTATATAAATAATAACTAAAGCAAGTTATTATAAGCAAGCAAAAAAATGCTTAAATATTATAATTATAGCAAGCTAAAACATATAGCTATAAATTATTAGTTTAAACTATAAAGCAAGCAGCTAGCAGCTAAATAATAATTAGCAATGCTAAAAAAGCTAAAAAGTAAAATTTAAAACATAACTACTACTTAGTTTAGCTTAAAATTAAA
>Ga0247782_1000233_pt1 | contig 61232 bp, 55 predicted proteins | sample UWRJL019104C5_FD_179928 | JGI IMG/M metagenome (GOLD analysis project Ga0247782, IMG submission 179928) | Plant litter microbial communities from Arlington Agricultural Research Station in Wisconsin, United States - UWRJ-L019-104C-5 | ecosystem: Environmental > Terrestrial > Plant litter >...
TTTTTTTCTTTGGTTGCCCTTCTGATTTCTGGTGTTATGAAAAAAATATTGGGAAAAAGCAAAAAAAGCGAAAAAAAAAATTTGGGGGAGGGGTTGGTTGGGTGAGTGAGTGGGTGACTGATTTTTGGGGAGTTTTGGGTTTTGACTTTTGCGGAGGACGACGTGTTCGTTTCCTGGACAATTGATACATTGTACTGAATTTACTGGATTTGCCTGTGCCTAAATTTAAGTTGTCCGATGTGTCGTGCGTAAGTGCTTGAACGCGTAAGCCTACCTAAACTTTGAGTTGAATATTAAGGACGGTTTATAATATTCAATTCAAGCCCTCCCGCCCCCCCTCTCTTCGGCTGTACGCAGTCTAATTAATCGTTTTTAAGTTCTTGATATGCATATATGTAAGAATTCATTTCTAAAATCGGGAAAAAAAAAAGGTTGCGTGACTAAACTATGTTCGTAGGTAATGAAAGGCTGAGTTAATAAGGTCTTGTAGTACGTCCCTAGTAATTATATAAACAAATTGATAGGACTGATACTACACACCTAGGCTAGATTAATATACAGGTAAATACGTCCCAGGGCCTTCATAGTAAAGAGCAACTTATCAATCATAAGCCTAAAGTTCGTATAGACACAATCTATGTGCTTGTTTTGTTAATTAGGCAGGTATTCATTTCCAGAAACTCGCAGTCTCGACCCCGCCCGTCTTGCCCTTCTGATACGTATCGCTGAGCCCGTTATACAGATCCTTGACGCGCCTGACCTCATCCCCCCATTTCCCCCCCTCCTCTTCGCCGTGCTTGTCGACGATCTCGCAGACCAGATCGGCCAGGCTGCGGGAGGTGAAGAATTTGTTCTTGCGGTTGTACAGAGGTCTTGCTTCAATGTCCTCCTTGACCGGGTTTTCGTTCCCAGCCCCGGATAGAGATCCAGTCCCGGCAGCAACATTGTTAGATGTAGAGGTAGAGATAGATATATTAGTGTTAGAGGGGGAAGAGGAAGAGGAAGAGGACGAGGACGAGGTAGAGGTAGAAAGAGGCACAGCAGGGACGCGAAAAACCTCCTGCAGAACATCAATGTCGTAAGGGATGGAGAATAAGTCCCGACTATCCTCATACGTGAAGAGATAGAAGAAATTGTCGAACCCGCTCCACGTTATTCCGGACAAGCAAAGACTGCATGGCTCGTGCGTGGCTAGGAAAATGCAGTCGCGCGGGTTCGGGCGTCCATTCCTCCTCTCTTTCTCTTCTTTTCCATCACCTTCTTGTTTCTCACTCTCTTGGGATGAGGAATGGGGCAGGGCGGGAAAAGACGTCTGCGCGAAGAACTGCTGTATGCAGTTTATCTCCCCGTGCAATAACGGCGACACGGCCTCATTGTTTGTGGCCACCGTCAAAGTGACCAGCCCGTCTTTTGATAAGATGGCCGCGCCGAAGAGCTTGGACCCTGATGCTACGCCCTTGGATGTTAGGGGTATGATCTTCTCCTCGATGGTAGTCAGGAGGGCTTTTAGAAGACCTGTTGGGTCGGCGTCGTAGGTTTGGATTGTTGATGCTGACATTCTTGCGAGCTAACTTGGATGATTTTTGGTTTCTTCAAAGATGAAGATATGTGCACGCGGTGAGTAATTAAACACTTGATTAGTTATTATTTTGGACTTTTGGTTCACGAGTGCTGTTTACTTGGAACGATGCAACCGATGCGGCTGATGAGAGGGATGTCGTTCTAGTTCAGTCCAATCGGATATTGCCGCAGAACCGGCGCATGTTCGTCTAGTGCCGCCCCGGCGACCTCCGCAACCACAATACCATGTGGTGCCCAGGTCGTTGGTGTCGCATCTATTGGAAATAGCCTATTAGATAAATCTTTATCGAAAGCAGTCCCGTTTAGCTTAATATTAATACTTATAAATGGGACTGTGCAGTTACGGTAACATTTCAGCAGTCATTGACCATTTCACCAGGATGTGCAATTCTCATAGCAGATCAATTTTTTGAAGATGGTTTATATTGATTCCAGTCGACTTAAACCCGAGAACCGCGTGGTATTCTTTGATCTTCGAGACCAATTCGTCAAATCGCGTAAGTTTATGTCGCGAAGGGGGTGTCGTAAACCATGAACAGCGGGAACTAGAACCTCCTTTAATTATCATACAATATAATACAGGATCCCAATTCCTTTTGCTCCCTAGAAGAGTTCATAAATCATTATTTCGACCGCAAACAACCCGACTAAAGTATGGTATGGTATCGAATCGAATCGTATTGCATTGTATTATCCGCCTGCGTCCCCATACTCATTGCCTCATCTTAATGTCTTTACGAAGACTTCCACTGCCCGGCATTCTCAACGCCCTTAGAAACGCTATCGGTACCCTGCTGGATGCCTGCGCCGACATTGGTGATCGCGTCGCCGATGGGCTTGCCGGCCGATCCCGTGGCGCTCGTGATGGTGTCGCCCACGCCCTTTGTGGCAGCGCCCGTCACGTTTCCGGCTGTGCGGCCCAGGCCGCCCGCTGCGTTTCCGACGGTGCTGGTGACGAACTTGGCGGCTCCCGTGATGCCGCTGTCCTTGTTGGTGGTGTTGTCGAGAGGCATGTTGATTGCTTTGTTTTGTAAGAGCGTGTGGCTTGTAGTGTGATGTTGTGTCTTGTTTGATGAGAGCTTTTATGGTTTGATTATATGATTTCAATCGGTGTTTGAATTGAAGAGAATATTTCCTTGGTCAGATTGAATCTACATAGATGTTGTCCTTAAATATGCGTCTTAGGTATGCTGCACCCTTCGCTTCGCTAGGTGTGACGTCATATGCCTCCTGTCGTGTCATTTTGGAGCACACGACCGGGTAAGCGCTGCGACGTCATCTCCACATAGGACAGTTGAAGCGTGCCGATGGCGACGCAAAGATCGCACAAGGGATCTACATACAGTATTACATATGTACATATCGTGACATAAATGAGATATTAGTGCTGATTCAGGAAGAATCCTGATGAGCCAGAACGTGGTACGGACCTGCATTTCCTAACGTCTAGACTTACATATGGGATGAGGCTATGCGATAAACCCCGTACAGTAGGCCTGCAATTGGCATTACTATACTGTCATGTCACGTGTTTTTAGGGAATGCGACAATAAGGATTTTAGCTCGCTGGGGATGAGGAACATGCTAACTGACTTGAGGTTATCTACATCTGTACACGATGCTTCGTTCTCGTTTTGGTAGGGAAATTCTGTGTAATGACCGTTACTTTTATTTATCCTCTTCCTTTCCCTTCTATTAATTGACGTGTACGGTTTTCGGGTTCATCTCCATAAATGTCATCTAGTATCCGCCTTCGCTTCCGACACAAAGTGGGCAATTGAAAACTCTATCAGGATCAACGCTGTCCTTGATCCTGAGCAATCGCTCATAGTTCGAGCCGAAGAAGTCTTTCTGCCAATTCTCGCTGTCGTACTGTTCGTTGTAGTACTGGGTGCTGCCGAAGGCGGCCGTGAGGTTCTTCTCATTCCCTGCCGTCGTGGCGTTTTGTTCCGCCGTTGTGCCGCTCCAGGGGCCGAAGATGCTATATAAAAAAGTCAGTAGCTGCCCTTTTGAGGTGGATCCGGGCTCCATTCGATTAGGTCACTTACGGAACGTCCATGAAGGCGAATGCGTCGCGCCAGTCAGGGTGTACTGATGTCTGTGCAGGGGTCAGCAAAGAGGTCAACCGAGACAAGGGGCAATGCGGGCGGTCAGCTTACGGCGTCTTTAGCGACTTTATTTGCTTCGTTTCCACAGTCTAGATTACACGTGAGCCTCAAGTTAGACGAGACATCAGAAGTTAGATTTGACGTACTGTTTTGCCAGATAAATGGAACCTCGGCCGGAAGTTCGAGGATGAAATCTTTCATAAGCTGTCTCTTCTCCTCGTCATTGATCGCATCATTCAAAATCAAGCGACTGGAATCTTGTAAATTGACACCAACTAGACTTCCAGATTGGGCGACGGGCCAAACGACTTTCTGGTAAGCATCGTTCCAGGATGTCGACCCGGTGAACTGAGCCGCTTCCAACGCAGGCGTGCAGCCTTCGACACCCACCACAGTCCGGACCTCTGTGAGAGTCTCATTAGCAGACTTAACATCATCTTTGTTCTGGTAAGGAACGATGTTAATAAGCGCCATGCCGAGCTGCTCGGCAGTCGACTCCCAGATACCCTATTGACGATCAGCTATTCGTTTCCGAGTTTAGCTGATGGCATGTCTTGTTTACTCACATAGTGTCCGAGGTCTCGGAGAGAAATCTGGCTATCGACCAGGCTGCCAATGAGCCTGCTGTAGGATTCAAAGTCTTTGCAGCCGACCTGGCCGGCTACCGTGTTGATTGCCGGCAAGGCAGGGTATGCCTTTAACCAGATGCGAGTTGTGACACCGAAGGCACCTGATACACAAGGATCAGCTCTATGCATAAGCCGACAACTTGAGAGTGAGATACGGCGCACTTACCACCACCGCCACGCAGGGCCCAGAATAGGTCACCGTTCTGACACTCGTTCGCAATCTTTACTTCGCCATCAGCAGTGACAAGCTCGACTTGCATGAGATCTGACAACCCAATTAGCAGAGTAGCATTGGGACGTTCGATTGGAAACCTACTATCAACTCCCAAGCCAAAGATGGGCACAAGAGGTCCTAAGGCGAAGGGGTTAGCTATCATATTAGTGAGGGGCATCGCACGACTCACCAAGGCCGCCACCTAGGATATATCCACCAGCGGCACCGACGGTAGTGGTGTAGCCACCAATGGTAACTTGTCCGTTCTCCGCGCCCCAGTCATACAATTTCTCGACATTGACGCCTGACCCAGCGACGACTGCATCGTGGCCGCCTTCGGAGCAACCTTTAGGAACGAAATCGGAGACGGCCTCAGTGCTGGTGAGGTGGCGCGTCCATATCGACAAGGCGCCGGCACCTGAGGACCGACCGCTATAATCGTGACCGCTCTAAAGCGTAAAAGCCATGGTAAGTCCAACGCCCGCACGTCGAGTTCAGAGTGACACAGTGCATCCTTACATTCTTGATTCGGAGGCGCAAGTTGTGCTTCGCAGCGAACTTGACAGACTCAACGACTTGCTCTGTCGTCGTTACGTTGACAACATACGATGGCATGTTGCCCAGCGAGCACTCTGATTCGACGGCGGCTGGTGCAGACTCGTCATCACTGGGGTCCGGTATGGGGCAGCCAATGTCAGAGATCTGCTCCATGTTGGTGTACATTACACCAGCTATGTGTCGTGTTGTGTCAATACTGATACCCATCTATTCAATGATACCGCCTGATGCGCTGCTCGACTAACCTGGAAGTGATTGTCTGAAGTCGTTGGTACCCTTGTTCTGAGCTAATCTCTTGCACTCGTCCGCGTCATAGCTTTCTTTATAGCATGCAGCACCGTACGGCGTAACCTTTATGAGGGCCCCGTTGACACTCTCGTTGAAGGCATTCAGAGTCGCCTCATCTGGGAAACAAGGCTCTCCAGCGAGACAGTAGGGTGCTGCAGCTTGAGCAGGCAGCACTAAGGCTGCTATGCAAGCCAGGCTCAACATGCGGGAGAACATCTTCGGTCGTGATAGTCGTTGTTTCTATTCGCTATAAAGCAACAGACTCTCGTAGGCGCTACATCTAGACCATGATCATCGCTGCCTTATATACGGAGCCCAACACCCCGGGCGGCTGCAGCGTGGGATTGAATCTGACCCGGTCACCGTCGGGACCCGCATGCACGGTTTAGGTATATAACTTATTAATGCCGGACAGGCCGGTGCTGGCGACAGCCAACGACAATCATCCTAGCGATAGGATTCCGCGCGGTAACTTGAAATGCGGGCACAAATTGCAATTCACAGTCCGTCCAGCTTCAGAAACGGGGGTTTACACTGTAGCCATTCTAGGGTCTAGTCTTTGTATGCGATTATACCGTGATAGGAGCCCTGTTGGTGGGAATCGCTGAAAGAGATCAATTTCCTATAAAGTCAAAGCGTTCACGCAGTTTAGACCAGGATCGGCGAATCCCGCGCGCCTGGGAACTGTTCCCCGAGTTTGCCTATCTTGGTAAATGTATAAAAAATTCGTCCATTCGATCAGAGCGTCGTTCCCATTTGGCCCGCGCTAACACAGCAAGATACAAGAGATATGGAGTTGACGATGAGCAGTGAGCCTCAAGCTTAATTATAGTAGGCTTATAGGGGTGCCCAAGGTATGTGTGTATAGCATGGGTATGCATTTGACGACCGACAGGCTCGAACTTCCCTACCATATCTACTATGTATTATTGTAGGGAAATCAGTAATCGTTTTCTGAGGATAAGGCGTGTTGCTGTTATTGATTTATGATTGACCTTCCTCTGCACTGGTACTACCGAGTACCATATGTCTATCGATTACTCATCTCGCGGTTACCTCTATCACGAGTAGAAAATACCATATCCAGACAAAAAGGCAGGGCATAGTATCGTCCAGGTAATAAAGTATATAATTAGCTAAGCTAGCGGCTCGGGCGAAGAGCCGTGGAATCCTTCGACTTAGGTCCTTGGCGTTTCATCCGTTCTCGGTCTTTTGCTTAATGTTCGAAGTCCGAACCTATAATAACAGGCAGCAAGTTTGAGTAGACCATTTATTCTTAGCCAATACTAGATAACACGGTGCTACATAATGCAGATGGTAAGAAATTGAATACGTGCCTAAGGCCAAGACGAGAGCATCATACTTAAAGAAGTCTGAGAATTCATATTACCTCTTTAACTGCCGACAATGAGCTGCAAGGCAATTCTTCCCAATCTCAACGGTTGACTGTTGCTATTAGCTCATAACTTATGAATGGCTTGAAGATATATGCCCTGCAGTGGCACGTCATAGCTTCCATCTGTCAGCAATAATATCATGATAAACCTGGGCCATGGGACATACACAAAGGTACCACCAATGAAGTAATACAGGTCTTCCTTTTACACAAACCTTCTAAATGCCTTTATCCATTAGTTGCCCCCTGTTCAATTATTCCGCGCCATTAACAAAGGATCGAGGCTTGCATTGTACCGAAAGCGTAACTACTAGTCCAGATAAAACGATGTTTAGGAGTTGTATCATTCTAAACACCTAAGCGGACTGGCTAGTCGACGTCCACAACATGATGTTACTCAGACCTTCAAGATACCTTGATTTTGAGCTATCCTTTTTCGTAGGACAATGGAAACAGCCTCCGAAGTAGCGAAAAAGCTGCGGGACAAGCTTGCAGAATCGACAGTATGGGAGTTTGAGAGTGTGCTTGGGAGTGGTATGTACGGCGTCGCAGTGTTAGTGAGGTTGCGCAACCCTTGGGAACATGGAATGCCCTCGCGGGCGGTGCTGAAGCGGGCAATTGGCCAGCTTGAGGGCGAATCATTATCCAAGGAGATAATGTTCACCAAGGTTAGGCGGGCGCCCTCTCTCACTCTCTTTCCATCTCTACGAAGATGCCAATTTTACCAAGGTGATTATACCAGTAATTAACTAACAGGATGCATTTGGTAGAAATTACGTGGAAATGCTCACATAGTCCAAATGTTCGCCTCTAGCACGAATGTTTTCAGTTATCAAGGCTCCGCAGGCTTGACCATTAGGCCACAGGTAAAATCGATCTTTGATACAGTCAACGCGGCCTTCGAAAACCCATACCGCTCGCTTTTCGGAAACATAAGCGGTCTCGGAGGCCCCGCTCTGCTCCTGGAGTACCTGCCAAACGGATCTCTCAACCAGCTTACCAAGGGTATGCGTGCGGCGCGCCCGAGGCCATTTCTCCCAAACCGCCTGCTCTGGAGGATATTTGCGTGCCTCGTGAGAGCTTGCATCGGGTTGATATGGCCTCTGGAGGCTGGCGAGGGCGAGCAACCGCAATTGGAAGAGTTGCGTGGAGAGGAACCGACAGACGCCGTAGTGCACGGAGATATACATGGCGAGAACATTATGATTGGCGACCTAGACCCTGGAGTTGAGGAGCGTAAGTCACTTTTATACCAGCTACATAATACGCCGCGTATACCCCAACCTATTATTATGTCACGGCTCTGAGCCGTCTTCGACACACAGGAGTCAGAACTGTGACAGCCTGCCCCTTCATCCCCATATCCTAGATATATATAAGAGCTACTAACTCCCCAAACCGTACAGACACCCTAGTACCACAAATGAAGCTCATAGATCTGGGCCTCGCACGCGCAGCAGCAAACCCCAATGACGCGGTAAATCAAAACATCACGGCAGTGTCAAGGGTAAGTGAAAATTCTGTGCCTATTATAACACAAACACACATATACACCTGCACAAATACCACGTACTATGAATCGTTCACCACACCAACGGAGTATACCAACTAACTTATTACTTTAACTTGTCCAGGAAATGATGAACCTAATTAACCCCTACACATTGTCAACAGCCTTCTGGGCGAAATACAAAGGCATCAACACGGGCGCCGTGCTGATCGTGCCCCAGCCCAAGCTCAAGCCCAAGCTCAAGCCCAAGCGGGGCGAGTACCCGGACCCAAACCAGCCGGACCAAGCGGAGGACCCATTCGCGTATCTAGACGAGGAGCTGCGGATGCTGATCGTGCGGGCTCTGGCGTACGACTCGGACCAGCGGCCCACGCTGGATGAGGTGGTGATAACGACGGGGCGAGGGCTGGCCAAGACCGTGGCGGATTACCCGGGACGCGAGGACGAGGAGTCGAATGAGGCGATTACAAAGATTATAAATGACTTGATTTTCAATGCGGGATAAATAGATAGGTGGCTGTTAAGTTGAAAGATGTAAACTGCTAGTGGCCTATACATACCTCAGACAGACGTCACGTGTCAGTATATGCACAAGGATAGCCATAGAACAGGCTTCTTTTCTAGATTCACTATTGTCCATATGCTACTTCTTTCCCATACGACAAAGCCTCGGACGATGAGTGTTACTGTTTGAAGCCAGTCAAGGCAACCCTGTGAGAAACCATCTCAACGATATCGTTCCTCAGGCCGGATGGATCCGTCCATCAACTTTGTACATTTTGAGAAGCACAACGAGAAGCACAACGGAGCTGGTTAAGACTAAACACTCAGAGGGATGCTCGACCCAAGGGTCCCAAAGAGAACGGAGCTATGGCGTATGTCGGCCAGTATGATGTACGATTCACAGTATGTTACTGGCCGCTATCAAGATAGGTCGTGGGGTGGATTTTGTTGTTAATCTCTTGTATTTGATTACCGGTTGACTCGCTCATAGCTCTTTCTCACTTCACCCTGTAATAGCCTAGAGGCACATGGAACCCTATTCGATCAACTTGGCTGTCAAGTTCTGATCATTCCTGATCCCGTGCCGCCCAGCACACTCCCGCTTCAAGAAGCATTTAGCCCTTGCCAGTTCACCACAATTTCATGCATCGACGAATTATTGAGAGAGGTGCATCCAGGGTATCCGCCCGATAAGCCACTTGATTGGTCCCGCTCGACTCCGTTCTTCATCATATAGGACACCAATCGACCTGACCAAGGGTTGATATTGTCTAACTGAAATTTCAGCCACACTTCCGGTTCAACCGGCTTGCCGAAGCCTTTGATTTGGACACAGGAGACTGCTGTACGAGCAATCAAGACTTCCAGTAGCGAAGCCCCTGACGGATTCATATCCATTGACACTTTCTGTCGTGGCAAGCGAGTGCTGCCAGGGTTACCATCATTCCACTTAAGAAAAGCGTTCAACTCTGTACGAAATATATTGTGCTGCTAGCAGTGCTGATAGCACAGGGAGCCGGCCTAATACAATTTGTGTCAAATGGCATCCCGTTCGGAATACAACGATAATTCTGACCGCAGCCGGCGCCATCACGGGGTGGACAGATTTAGACGACACGATGTCGTTCTTCAACAAAGGAATCGACTCCTTGTAGGCATTGCAACCTACCAGGGCGTTGCGGGAGAGCGCTGGTTGTCACTTTCTTTCACTGACTACTGTATACCAAATGCGAGTGCTCTGCAGCTCGCCCAACCACTTTCGTCAGTTCCAACGAAGCACCCACCGGAAAAAAAACCATGACCGAAGAACTTTTGGCCAGCTACCGAGGCCTTATTAAACAAATCCCAAAACCAACAAAATCTGTCGCAGGCAGGGACATGGAGGACAAGGGGTCCTATCGATGTGGTGTTGACTGGGTCGACAGGAACTCTTAGGACCTCGATATTCCATGCGCTCTTAAGCACAGCTAGTGTAAGACACATGTTCTGTCTTAACCGCAGTGCGGACGGGGGTCGTGCCGCCCAGCACGACCAATTCGTATCCGCTAGGTTTGACACGGAGGTTCTCAATAACAGCAGCCATGTCGCATTCCTGCATGCAAATCTAGCGGAGCCGATCCTAGGCTTGAGCCCAAAGATGTACGACATGCTTCGCAGCCGTGTCGCGCTGATCGCCCACAATGCTTGGCCGGCCAACTTTGACCTGCCGTTGCTATCATTCCAGCCCCAGCTTGCTGGTCCCGCCAACCTCCTGACCCTGGCAGTAACCGCCTTACCGCAGCCAGTGCGCACCGTTTTCATTTCTAGCATCGGCGACGTGGCTAGTCTTGGGCCCGCCGAGGTCTTTAGCCTCCAGAACCCACGCCCTACCTCATAGTAGTCGTTGGCAGCGGCAATTCAAGAAACAGCTCAATCCGTTCTTAGGCAATCGGTGCAGTTAGTGCCACCTTCGACATTGTTGTCCAAGCTGCAATATATTAGTAGCCAAGACGAGAGCGACAATTCCGGGATATTATTACCCCTCGCAGAGACGGCGCCCCTTAAAGTGGAGGTAGACACTGTCCGAAATCCAGCTATCAAGCTGTTCAGCTTCTGTAGAGACTACTTATGGCCATCAAATTCCAACTTGGAGAGTCAAGGTCAAATCGCCACCCAACCATCTCTGGTGATTGACCACGCCGTCTCTGTCAGTCCTGTACTGCCCACCGTTCCCCCTATAGGGTTGAGGTAATGCGTGAGTGGACCGAAGAGTGGATCAAAGAGACTAGAGTTCTCGAGACATGATTATACTAGTAATCTGCTTGATAGACCAGATATTGAATTACAGTTATTGTGTTTTAGCCCATGATAGCTGGATAACTTATGTCAATACCTAACTTATTTAGCATGGTCGAGGTAGACGATAAGCACTTACATACTTTAAGGGCGTTCTACTTACGTTTAGCAAGGAGTGGTGATTTGTAGTTCGGAGAGCTTTCATTCTTGATTATTCTTCACTGCCCCTTTTATTCACCAAATCTCATTAGGCAAAGCACACCAGCCGAGACTTTGATTCAAGCCAACGAGGATGAATTGGATCAGTATCATCAAAGCGAAAGTGTTTTATCTCTGCCCTGGTCCTTTGCTTCTTATTGTGAGATGAAGATATGCTCATACCTTCATATTTACCATTCACGAAAAGAAGTTTGGGATAATCATAGCTTATTTTAGACCAACAATCCATTCTTCAAGCACTTCCTGTACAGACTAAGTACCGACCTACTCATCATGTGTGTGCGTGCAAAATAAAATGGCTTCCTGAAATCCAAGATAAACTATACTTACATGAGAGAGGTGTGTATACTGGACATGAGACCGCATTGCATCATATTTGGAGACTGAGCGTACGCTACAGTTACAAAGTGACGAAATCCATACTTAGATGGGTTCAGTAAGACGGGCATTTGCCTTGCCCTCGGCTAACAAATGCAACCCGGAATCAATAATATTTCCGACCCCTAGGCCAGACCAAACAGCGCACACCCGATAGAGTCCGTGTCAGAGATGGGAGTTACAGAGCGAGAAAAGCAGTATCATAACGTTAGGCCTATTCTAACTTAGTATACAGCAAAAACCTGCCCTTTCTCTCATAGTAGGCAATACGTTTGGCCCTATGTATAGACTTGTCGTCCCTTCAACTCCCGATCGTGCAGGGTATTGGTCTCCTTGGCCTTCCACCTCCGTGTCCGATTGGGGCCTTTCGTCGGCCGCGCCCCGGTTGGCCCCAATTGACTTTTATGCGAATACTGCAGTACACGTACTAGCCACTGGTTACAATGAGTGCGATAAGAGGCGGTACTTATTAATACCCTGAACGTCAGACAATTCAGGCTGATAACTCCATGTATTTCTTATCCCGGTTAGACACTATTTTATTTGACCTAGGACTTCAATACTCTTGATGTCTCCCTTGACCTCACAATATACTACTAGGGTATAAATGGGTATCTACGCTATGAGAATCAAGTGGCAGCTCGGTAGAATAAGTGGAATTAAAAGAAAGCAAATGTCTCGCTAGCAGCCAAACAATAATATAATCGTGCGAGTTGCGATCTCTTAGTCGTATTCGTATATCTCCTATATGGATACATAACTGACTCCCCTTAGTTAAGTAATGTTAGCATTGCGATCCACTGTTTCAGTGTATATCGTAGTACTGTACGCTAAGTGAGCTGCTACTAAATTAGTTAGATCTTCCTAACATGTAACAAAACACTCTTAACAATCAATTATAACCCTGGACGTTGGAGATTGTCGTTTTGATGGACAACTATTTTACTTAACTTGTGCATCTGAACGTTTTTCTTTGGTCTACCTAGCAGTAAATGTAACTCCGGTTACGTCACCGTATCTGCTCCGTGACAAACGGGGTTCTGGATCGCTCCAGCCACAACCTCTGACCTCATAACCGAATGCCTCGGATCCTTCCTGCCTATAAAGATCCGTACTGCATTTCTTGACCTACTGTCTGTCAGCTTACAGTATGTACAATTCAGCTGGGGCGAGTCCCACTGACCAATTACAATTGATTATCCGCCCCAACACCAACGCCGCGGACAAAGGCCTGGGAGACTCAGTTATACGCAGCAAAAACTATCATGACCGAGGCATAAAAAGGGAGCCTCGGGGCGTTTGAAACAACGACCACAATTTTGAAAAATTTTCTATACAGCTAAATCACTCATCGCGTCTTAGAAGAAGCATATACAGAGCTATTAAATTTTTTTTTTTTCCTTTTTTATTGCGACTTGTCCGTCTTCCTATTTAACCTACTAAGATGACTCCAGTAGGGACAAGGGCTTGTGGCATATTGCTGTATCGGGGTGTAGGATCGAGCACGCCTCTAAAAGCCGTTAAACCCTTGTCGTTGTCGCTGCTGCAGCTGCAGCCGCGGCCAAACCAACAACAACGATGGAGTTCGCATTCACCCCTTGGCATATCGTTAGATCCTCCTAGGAAGAGGGTGACCATGGGGACGCTGCGCTCCTTGTACAAGAAAAATGAGCCAATTACTGTCATGACCGCGCACGACTTCCCAAGTGCCCATGTCGCCGACGCTGCGGGGATGGATATGATCCTCGTCGGCGACAGCTTGGCGATGGTGGCCTTGGGAATGGCTGATACAAACGAGGTCACTGTTGATGATATGTTGTTACACTGCAAATCCGTCGCCCGGGCCACCAAGGGCGCATTTACTGTAAGTTGTCATTTTTCCATTGTCGACTTCGGCGAAACTAACTCCGCCAAGATTGGTGATCTCCCTATGGGATCTTATGAGATATCGCCTGAGCAGGCCATCGCCACAGCTATCCGGTTCGTGAAAGAGGGTCGCGTGCAAAGCGTCAAGTTAGAAGGAGGAAAGGAGATGGCTCCCACCATCAAAAAGATCACGCAAGCTGGTATCCCTGTCCTAGCCCATGTCGGATTGACACCGCAACGTCAGCACGCTTTAGGAGGGTTCAGAGTGCAGGGCAAGACGGTAAAGGGCGCGCTAGGGGTTCTCGAAGATGCGCTTGCTGTGCAAGAGGCAGGTTGTTTTGCTATGGTCCTTGAAGCAGTCCCCGCCGAGGTTGCTCGGGTTATCACACATAAACTCTCAGTGCCTACCATTGGTATTGGTGCAGGCAATGGGTGTTCTGGCCAGGTCCTTGTGCAGGTCGATATGTCTGGTAACTTCCCACTCGGTCGCTTCATCCCAAAGTTCGTCAAACAGTTTGGCAACGTCTGGGCCGAGAGCTTTCGCGCTATTGAATCTTACCGGCAGGAGGTGAAGAGCCGTCAATACCCCGCGCCCGAACACACGTATCCAATCCCGAAGGAGGAACTTGAGGCATTTATAAAGGAAACAGATAAAATTTAACCTAGTCCCTTGCATTTTATTAGATTAGACACCCCCTGGATTTGTATGCATGCATGCATGCAGATTATGAGGCATCGGCGATGGCGTTTGGTATTAGATGGGTTTGAAAGGATACCGCGAGGCCTGGTTTTATTTTGTTTATAAAAAGTTTCCAAGCGAGTCATCCAAATGCGGGTGTTATTGAATAGGCGACAACCAGGTGGTCATTTGAATCTTTGAAACACTTGTCTTCTGTGTCAGTATTGATTCTCTCTATTTCGCGACATAATAACCGCAATAGATGGGTGTACCGCAGACGTACTCGATGCAGATTCCCTACAATCTCATCTAGCGCGGGTGCAAATGCGCTGTTGACATAGAGGAATAGCCCATCACCCGGGCCAATGGCCAATGTCTTGCGCAGAAAAGAGACGACGGCCTCGAATTTCTGGGTAGAGCTAATCTTGCGAACGTCACGCTTTAATTGCGGTGCTGACCCGACAAGTCTGAAGCGCACTAATACTCTCTCCTGCTCAAACCCACCGGCGGAAGCTAGCGCTGAACTTGCATCGCGCGGTAGCGCCGTAAGTACTGTTGATGCCATCATGGTGAGCGGTAGCTCAGGTGACTCAGGCCTGTCCTGTGTTGGGGACGGCGGGGGTGATGGGGAGGGAACGTCCGGATATTCCATCTTGCCAAGAACTGACGGCTTAGGAAAAATGCTATTGAGAGTTAGTCTATTTTATTGTGCTGTGTATCTATGAATGAACGAGGAGAATCCGATGGTTTGTCCGGTTGTCATTCAATATGGCGAGGTTAAAGATTATGAGGTGCTTACCCGCCAGGTTGTAAGGTGTGCCTGGAGCGCTTATTAGGCGTGATGCCTACCTACCTACCTATGCGACGCGCAAGCCACAAATCCGGGTGATTGAATAAGTGTGGCTGAAGGGTGGCTTATAACCCCCCTTTCTCACATACCAGCAATTCCAGTCATAGTGCACAATGCACGCAACCTTATATATTATAATGTTATATGTCGCAAATGATGAATTAATTGATCAATAATTGATCGTAGACTTAACATTCATTCCCCTTAATAGCAGCTCACCCAGGCAGCTTGCCAAAATCAGGCCATGTCCGGCCACTATGTCCATCACCCCCAACCCATCACTAGGTATCTAAGCTACCTAGCTCCTACGCCTCAACCCTAATGCGCGCATCTTCTCTTCATGTAATTTCTTATCCCTATGCTTCTCCTTCATATTCCCATCTTCGTCCCATTTCCACAGTTCAAAGACACGAGTTTGGTAGCCGCCGGTTGAAGAATAATAGTACTGTGACATCACCTGCTCCTCCGGCATATACTCTATCTCTACCTTCCTGCCATTGTGAGAAACCACGATATACACATGGCCGAAGACGTTAACCCAGTCGGCAGAGTTGCCCAGAAGAACCGTGATGTGTTCTAGAGGCTTTGTTGATCCTCGTCTGGTGTTCATCAGGTTTCGCCGACTCTCGAGGTCATTGGTTCGTTTTCTGATAATAGAGTTATGTTAGGGCCAGCCCGGCGCAGTGATACGAAGAGGATATTTTGAAGGGGGATAAGTACCTTATCCAGATATAAGGGAACAATAAATTCCTCGCAACCCGCTTCGCGAAGGAGACGTACGCCCTGAGTTCTTCTGGATCGGTCGCCTCCATGTACAACACCTCAGAGTTGGAAAACAACACCTAATTCTTATCTTAGAGCTTTCAATTTAGAGATGTGACTTTCGCAGCACTTAGTACTTTGCTCACCATCGGGTTCTCGATCGTACCATCGCCATATTTCCTATAAGCCGTGATAATCTCCTTTGTATGCAGAGTGTCGAAGGGTAAGGGTCCGCCCTCGGGCACGGGATCTCCTTTATTCCAGTCGCTGGGATGCCTGACTGCGAGAGGTGTCCGAGGCACATCATCTTCTTCCGCTATGTCGGCAAAATCTATTGATCCGTCATCCCCTCCTCTAACATAGAAACCTTCGTTTATACTTGTTTCCCCGGTTTGTTCCCGGACTTGGGCGCCCCCGAATTGGTGCAGCGCCCGTCGTACGCGAGGGCCCATTCCCACCTGGAGGCTCGAGTCTTGCTGCTGTCCTTTCTTAACTGGTTCTACATGTTTTGGGTTCTTTTCTGCTTCATTATCTTTCCTCCGGGCGTCTATCGGTTCTTCTGAAGACTTCATCGGAGAATGATTCAACAATTATTTACACGTCTAGTTCAGAAACAACGAACCATACCAATGTGATTTGCTCGCAACTAGATGGTTCACAGGCATATATTACATCTCTCTCTAGCCTTGTATTTGCTACAAAGAGCACTTATGACATGATGACCCCTCGTTACGAATAAAGAAACAGGAAGCTCAAAGACTGTCTTAGAGGAATGCCGGAACCGCTAAGGCTCATTATTCGATGGCTCGAGAGCCGGTATTCAATCTTCAAGGATTTGACTCTGAAAGTTACGGGTTTCAAAAAGTCAGGGTAGGTAACTTGTACACGATTCAAATTGCAGTGTTCACAGTATCACCGTACTCTCACCTTAGCTGAAGCTGCCAAAGTCGGGTTTTTTTTTTTTTTTTTTTTTTTTTCTGAATTATTCATCAGCGCGGGACCTCCCTAGCCGCCACCATATCCGCTCTTACCCATTCGCCCCATTGGCAGTCAGCATGTGAGGAGAGAATACACTTGTCATTTAGCCATCATGAATAAATATCATTGTTACAGTACAGGCGTCGATCCAACTAGAAGCATTCAGCCAAGTATATAGACCATAGGTAACATTGTACAAGAGAATAATCACCAGCAGCCTAATAAAGATAGGCCACAGTGCGACGGCCTTAGTCAAGGTCCAAGGAACCTTTTGAAGGACACTCGAAACTTCTTCCTTTTGCTCAGGCTCCCCCGTCCCCTGTTGTATTGCTTGCACTCCTTGTTGGTCTTGGTCTTGTTCTCGACTTATCTGAAACCACGGGTGCTCCAAGACTTTCTCAATAGGGATGCGTTCTCCGGGATCATACCTTAGCATCTGGTGAAGCAGTCCCCCCAATAGGCGAACTTCGTCCTCCGGTAAGTGGCATTTTACCGCAGCACGTCTCCACGTCCTGCCAGTGCGGTCGTCAGGGTCCATTTCCTCGCCGTTATATTGCTGTTCAGACGCCAGCTTCACCATCAGCCTGTCAACGAAGCTGGTATTCTCCGATTCGCGCTCCTCCACACTGTTGAGAGGGACATCTACAGGACCTATGAACGGCCGTCTGTCCTCCGACTTCCTTCTTGCCAGTCCTTTCCAGCCCTCCTCTGTCAGGTATTTCTTGGCCGCCGAACGGTATTTCGCTGGGATTGTGCCTACGAAGCGCTCCATAAAGCGGACGATATGGGGTGCACTGTATTCGCCGTAATTATTCAGTCTCAGTTCCATAAGCGTGAGTCCTAGAGACCATATGTCACCAGCATAACCCGATGATGTCTTCTCGAATATGATCTCTGGGCTTGCATACTTTGATGGTATCCCGAAATGGCTGGGCGGCGCACTCGGGAGGTAAGCCTCTCCGAAATCCACAATGGCGATTTCGTCTGTTACCACGGGAGAGAAGTGCTTCCATGAGGCCGATGTCACGACATACCGGGGAGCATGCCTACTTCTTATCCCTGAAGCCATCAATAGCTCAGCCCCCATAGGTTCGCCTAGCAGTTTGTACATGTCATCCTTTGAAAACAGGTCCAGCGCGTTAGGTTTCAATCTCATCAGCATGTTCTGTGGGCGAAAGTCGCCATGGACTAGGCCGTTTTGATGGAGGAAGCACATGCCCTTGGCAACTTGGTAGCAAAGCTTATTCACGCGAGCCGCATCGATGCCCTTCATCTTCATCAGCCGTATAGCCTTCAGATCTCCACAGTTGATGCTCGAGTTATAGGCTGCGTTGATTTTGATCGCGCACCATTTTCTTTCTTCCTCGTCATAACATAGCCAGACCATCGCAATGCCTCCATGACCAAGCTTGGAGATGATTGAGTACTTGCCGCCCCCAATCTGATCCCCGACCGTCACAGGTGCGAAGCCATCGATACGATAGTTTTCGACATCTTCCACCTGGTCGTCGATCGCGAGAGGTCGATACTTCTTTCTATGCGGCGAGTCCCCCCATGACTCCCCCAACGGCTCCGACATAGTGACCGCGGCAAAACCGAAATACGTTGGCTAACTCCCACTTAGCTGATAGGATACCGTACACTCGGCTAGGAAGGAAATGGTGACAGCTTCTCACCGTCTAGCATACGGTGCAGACACCTCTCTCCTTTCGGCGAGGACCACATGTTGATACAGTTTCTACAATGGTAAGCCGTTGAGCGGTTTGAGCAAAGAGCAACCTTGATTAACATAAGCACAAAAGGTTCGTGACCCTTTGTTACGTCTTTGATGTACCGCAGCTATACCGAGAGCGTCAACAATTGGACAAAAGATGGTAGCAAGGTCGAGATGCGCACGAAAGAATCTATTATACCAAGCACGCTATGGCAATAGCACTTGCCTAATTCTACACTCTGCTACGTAGGCCTCAGACTAGTCGTCACAATATACAAATGTACAACATACATAACACCATGATAAAGCAACTGCTGCATACCTACAAGGTAAGTAGGACATGCTGGCATGACTAAAATAATGTATCAAGTACTGGCCATCCAGTAGGTACCTTAGAGCAAGTGCCACCCTTATCAGAGACTTCAGAAGCAAGGGTGAAACCCCTCGTCACCTTCTTTAGCCATGCATCCCGTTCATCTTCATTTAGGTACGGAAATTACAGTCTTGTGTCAACGCGCCATTGTTCATCAAGGTGCTATCATGTGGGTAAACCGCCTAACCCAGGACGTACTAGATCGGATCTGACATGACTACTAGTGGCACCGGCAACCCGGGTCAGACGTCAGAACTAGCATTGATAGGGAAAAGAGTGGATATGAAAACTCTACCTCCTACCTAACTTAGCTTGAGGCTAGAGTCCTTGGCCTATGTACATGGGTCCTTCTATTTATACATGCATAAGTAAACAGAATGCAGGAGAAAGTGACCCCTCTACTACCTGCCTTCCCTCGGCAAAGCAATGCGAGCACTTACCCCTTCCTTGCCGGCGCAAAACAGAAAGATCCCTGACTATAAATTGCAGTGTTGCTCAACCAATTGGATCTACTATTTGTGGTCAGGGATCTTTCTGTTTGCGCCGGCAAGAAAGGGATATTTTCATAAGAGATAGAACGTAGGAGAAAAATATTCAACCTTCACTACCTCCTTAGCTACCAACCCCTTTAGCACTTATCTGCATACTGTACTCTCAGCAAACCAATGCGAGTGAGGAGGTAGACAACGTCGACTACCTACTGACCAGCTGTTCATCCAGACTTTAGACAATTAACTCTGATTCCTACCTATTCCCGCCATGGACGCTGCGCAGGCAACAAATTCACTGTCTCTCAGTGAACCAAAGAAAACAAAAGAAGATGCGCCAGTTATCTGGAAAACTTCACTCTTCTATGCTGGACTGGATGAAAAAGTAATGGCGCTTGATTGCGCCGTCTGCGGGCGCGTGTTCCGGACATACCGGGCCTGCTTGGAGCACCAGAAGGCACTCAACCACGTAGAAAAGCAGTACAAATGCTACAGGTGCCCGGCGGTATTCGTGAACTACGTTGACCGCGAGTACCACATGGACGTCTCCCGTCACTTGGCCTTCGAGTGTAGCCTGCAGAGCTGCGACAGTCGCTTCTCTAGCGAGGAGAAGAAGACGCAGCACGAGATCAAGATGCATTGCTGGTGTTCGAAATGCAATCGTAGCTTTCGCAGCTCTAATAATATCAAGATGGTATGATATGGCAATTCGATCGATCCCCGGGCCTATGGGCTGGGTCTCTAACTCTAATCTAATCCCTGTGTATGTCTGGATACCGTGAATGAATCAACTAGCTAACAAAATTTGTGACGACGCGGTGCAGCATCTGAACTCAGTAACGCACTTGGGTACACCCGTCTCCTGTTACTTCTGCCAATCAAAATTCACGACAGCGACAGGACTCTGGCACCACCTGGAGACGAGTTCGTGCCCCAAGGCGCCGTTGTTTGACCGTGACACGGCGTACAGGCTTGTGCACAGTTGGGACCCGAACCACATCATCACGAGCAAGCGGCTCAAGTGGCAGGGGTCGACGCGGCACAAGGCCAACTTGAGCGCTTGGGACGGCGAACACTATGCGTGTTGTTTCTGCTATCGCAAATTCAACACCTTGGAGGCGCTTGACCAGCATTTGCAATCTCCTAAACGTACGTACTACATTACATGCCTATCTGGATCTCCCACATCTATAAGCTTCTTACCCACTCACTTGCATATAATGCATATGTAACAGCTCACTGCTTAGAAATGAAGATATTTACTAACCTGGATTTACAGATCAGGAAAAGATATATCACTGCCCGAATCCGGACTGTCGCTGGGAGTTCTCGGCGCTGGCCAGCTTGTGCAACCACCTCGAGAGCGAGAGCTGCAGCTTCATGTCCTTGAAGGACGTCCAGACTTATTTCAGTGCTATTCTCACTAGAAACAAGATTATCAGCTTATAACTCTGTTGTTGGCCTATCAAGCTATCATTCAAAGAAAGCCTGAGGAATGTTACATATGTACCAGTAATGACACACCTAACCCACTTGTACAAGCGCTGCCCAAAACCGTCACGTTGTTTATTTAGAACGAGCAAAACTTAGGTAAACATTCCAATTAAGAGAGCAATGTAATGTCAAACGCAGGAACTTCTTCGGGGGCGGGGGTAAGTGTACGCAACTAATTAATTGTATATATCTAAGAATAAAAACACATTTACCGTTATATACTACCTGAGATATAGGAATAGTCACTATTAAACCGCTGATGTTGACGTCCATGCTGAACAAGTATAGAGAAAGCATCTTAATCCTGAAATTAACTAGTTACCGATGTATAGAATTTAGAACCTGCAAGACCTGCAAATCACATACCTTAGTATCTACTCATCCATCCCGCCGCTTACACATGTTAATCTGCTGCGAGTCTCACACACGCCTAAGCGCTAAAGAGCGCCCTCCGGCCCTTGGCGATATCTCACAACATTAAGTACCTACGTACACGGCCCCAACTTGTGCTAAGAATGCATCGAAAGATAAGCATGGTCGGCATAGAAAATATTATTAATTAATTACTTTTCCTAATAGGGAGTGCGGCAAAACGATATTCTATATATAATAATATAGATAAGTTAGTTAACATGTGTTAGCTCTTACTACAAGTACTCCCTTATCCGCTCTTTCCCAATCCCTTGACAATGTTTCCGCTGGTTAGTTGATTATATAGATCAATAAAAATATACTGTGTACACCTTCTTGTGATCACCTTTTCTTCTAACGCTAATATGACCAAGTGTCCCGGTATCCTCCCGGAGAAGTGCATGCATGAGAATATAGTATCGGATGAGAGATGAGAGCTGAGAGGTGTCTTGCTTCTCCTCATCCGCCACTGCTGTACAGTATTAATTAGATATAGTTTAATGTTTCATCATCATTATCATCTCAATAGACTGTGCTGAAAGCAATCATGAACAGCTGCTAAACCAAATGGGTATATCGGACTGGAAGTCATTGCTCAAGCTCCAGAACGGTTCAACGTCCTCTTGAGCTTGGGATTGAAAGTCGACGGTGGCAGCATTGCTCCAATTCTCCAGACTGGCGGCGTCGATGCACGACTCGAAATTAGTAGCAGTGCCAGGAGTAGCCTGGGTCTGGGTCTGGGTCTGGGCTTGGGTTTGCCGTGCCTTCGCAGCCGTGCCTTCCCAGTTGGACACCCTAGTAGCACCATACTGACTTTGATTCTGCATTTGATTTTGAGTCTGACGCTTCGGCGCAAGCACTTCCTGTGCAATCGTCTGGACCTCGAGAAGATTATGTCGGCCTTGTGGCCACACCTTCGCCAAGTCCTTGATATATCCTACCACGAGACGAAGCTGGTGTCGCGCGACGGCGAGCTGGCGGCCAGTATACAGGACCTTGATAGCGGCGAGTAGAGTGTTCGTGCCCGCGGCAGTCATGCATATGGTGAATGGGCTGCGGAGGTAGGGCTGAACGGGCAAGACGAGCAAGCGCAGCTGTGCTTCGATGGACTGGAGACAGCGTTGTGTGTGTACTGTCTCTGATTCCTTCACCGGTAGGCACCGGGGTGGCTCAACGAGACAGCTGGATATGCCCTCAAGTGGATGGAAGGGGAGGCATGAAAATGGTCGGTGAAGGGCTATGAGGTTCCTAAAAAGGGAAAGAAACGATTTAGCGAAGATACAAAGCCGGCGATTCGCCGCAGAAATGACTCACGCATGCACAGCCATATGAGCTTGGAACATGAGCTCATCTACAATATTCCCCTCCCTCAGCACCTCTTTCTTCGCCTTCGGAAGAAGGAGAAACCAGCCGTCAATAATGGCATCGACTTCTGCGATGGTCTTAGGCGACAGCCAGTTCGACGCATCGGGCGAGCCGGCGGAGAGGGCTAGTGCGATGCTGCGCGTGGCGCCGATGAGGTAAGCGAAGGACGAGAAGGCTTGGTTCTCGGGCGCGAACTCCCTCGTGTCGAAGTCGTCTAGGGTCTTGGGAGTAGGTATGGACTATACAAAGGAGTAAGAATCGTAGTAAGTAAACAATTAGGAAGAGCGAAAGCTAAAATAATTGGGAAGCATGGAGGACTCATGAAGGTTAAAGCGCGGGGGGGAAAAGATAAGAGGTGAATAATCCAACGAACTGACTTACACCTGACTCATATTCATCTTCCTCGCAAGGTAACTCCGTATCGGTGTCCACATCACAAAGCGAGAACGTAGGCTTCCTCTTGATGGCAGCATAATACGCGTCAGTGCAATAGAGCTGCCACCACGTCCTCCTAAGGCTCTCTTGCAAAAGAGGGTCGTCGCGTGCGTGATCGAGAGCGAACCGAGAGCGATGCATGCCGAGGTTTAGCGCGATCCGTATCGCCGCGTCGATCTCCTCCCGGGCTTTGTCCTTGTCGGCGCTCCAGTACAGTGCTATGGAATAGAGAAGGTGACATTGTACTAGGAACGGGTCCGGTAATGATGATGACGGTGAGGAGGTAGCGGTGGGGTGTTGTGGTTGTTGTATGGAGCGGAAGCCCTCGGTAACCTTGTCTTTGAGCTGCGATGTGAGATCCTTGCATGAGTACATCGACCCGATAAAGCGCATAATGGCTATCAACAACGTCAAGCTCTCTTGACCTTGACCTTGTTGAGACGACTCCTCGTATAGCCGGTGAAGCCTGGGCTGCGGCAGCGCGCAAGGATGACATCGGTGGAAATGCTTGTAGAACAGCTTAACTAGAAAATCGCTCTCGATACTCGAGAACTGGATGTCGGTTATCGAACCCGGTGTACTACACGCCGCCCTATCACTGTCGCTGCTACTGCCGGTGGCCTCTGGTTCCGTAAGCCAGACACTACTGCTTCCACTATTCTCAAGTGGCACAGTAGAAGTAGTAGTGGAGGAGGAATTATTATTCTCGGCTGGGTTCCGGTTCCGTTGGAGTGGGCCAGACTCGGCTCTGCTGCTGATGCTACCATTGGACGGCGAACCAAATTCGACAATAGTTACGTTATTGGAGTTAAAGTTCCCACGGCGGCGCTCCGCGAGCCGGGCCCGGTCCAGACCCCCTCTTCGAGACTTTACATACTGGCAGGTCCTCCCTTCGGAAGTACAGCGCATGCAGGCCGGCTGTCGGGCATCACAACGAACGTGACGGGTCCGGCATGCGAGACAAGCGACAGAGACGCGGTTCCCATTCCCCGCCGTCGAAGCTTTCGAAACGGCTAATGATAGTTCGTCCATGTCCGTGTCTTGACCGCTGAGTAATTGTTGATTATGTTGATTAACGCCTTACTATGAGCCATAAACTAGACTTCGTTTCGCGATTTCGATTTCAAGATTCAAGAGCGGCTATGCACTACTTAGGCGTCTGATGAGGGTCTTTGTTTCGCAGGGCTGAGAGGTCGGGGACCCGGGTATTCACGAATCGGGTATCGGGTACCCGTTTTAGAGATTTGTGGGGGCGGGCGGGCGGGCGACAGAAAATGCATGTCAGCGTCCGCCAAGTTGCGCAACTTGGCTGACTCACCTTTTCCCCATATAGCTTCTCTTTTCAGTTTTCATCTTTCTCCTTCGTCGGCCGCTTCTTTCTCTCTTCTCCTAGCCTTGTATGACTCGTAATCCGCTGAACCTTCTGAGTAGCGGTCAGAGGTGAAGGCACATTTCAATATTCGCCACCCTATGTACATATTTCGGCTTTGCGATACGAGAAGCAGACCATGGGGGCCGAGGGGATGTTAATTGCCGCGTAAACGCTTGCAACGGCGTCTCGGTGAAGTGATAACATGGCTATTGTTTGCGAGATGTGAAAGTGTCGCCTCTTTATCGAACTGGACTTGGGCAAGATGTTTCTGGGCGGGATGATCGAATATAAAGGGTGCACAGCCCTCGACGTCGAGATGGGTAGTATTTGGACGCCATCGCAACGAGCTACCAGAACACTATAACAACTCCAAATTAATTGACTTTAGTCTATTGCCACTCTCCTGACAATCAAAATGTCTCAAAGAATCATCGTCGTTGGTTCCGGATTCGCTGGCTTCTGGGCAGCGTTATCTGCGCGCCGCCTGATCAGCTTGCACCTCGAAGGCGAATCATCGCCAAAGACCGCCGCCATCGAGGTAACTGTCATCTCGCCTGACGCGAACCTCGTGATGCGGCCTAGACTCTACGAGTCCAATCCGGCCAACATGAGCGCGCCTGTCGACGACATATACCGTGTCTGCGGCGTGCAGTTCGTGCATGGGATAGTCGACACCATCCACACTGCAAACCACGAGGTTGAGCTTGTGGACAGGGCCGGCACACGCTCCGCCATGCACTACGACAAGCTAGTTTTAGCGGCTGGTAGTCGTGTTGTGCGTCCTGAGCTCCCAGGTCTTCACAAACATGCTTTCTCAGTCGACCAGCTGGAAGACGCCGTCAAATTGGAAAGTCATCTTCACAGCCTTGCCTCGATCCCTGAGAACAAAGCGCGTAATACTTTCGTTGTCTGTGGCGGTGGCTTCACGGGTATCGAAGTCGCCACTGAACTTCCGGCCCGCGTACGCGCAATTCTCGGCGAGAAGGCAGACATCCGCGTTGTCATCGTGGAGCGTGGGCAGAACATCGGCCCCGATTTGGGGGCAGGACCACGCCCACATATTACCAAGGCTCTCGACAATCTGAAGGTTGAGAGTAAATTAGGTGTCGGTGTCGTGGGTATCGATGCTAACGGGGTAACGTTGGCCTCAGGCGAGCGCATCGAGACGCTGACTGCAATCTGGACCGCCGGCGTCATGGCAACGCCGCTAACGAAACATATCCAGGGTGCGAAGGACAATTTCGGGCGCCTAGCCGTTGACAAAGATTTGCGCGTCCCCTCCGACCCAGATGTCTTCGCAACAGGAGATGCAGCATCGGCCGCAGCCGACGATAACGGTCACTACGCCAAGATGTCCTGCCAGCACGCTGGTCCCCTCGGGAAGATTGCTGGCCATAATGCGGCGGCAGAGCTGTTGAATATCCCTACCATTCCTTACGCCCAGCCTGTATATAGATGTTGCGTTGATCTTGGGGCCGCCGGCGCGGTCGTTGGTGAGGGCTGGGACGTCAAAGTCCAATATTTTGGTGCCGAGGCGAAGCCCATGAAGCAATTTATCAACACCAGCTTGATCTACCCGCCCAAAGCGGACCCCGCCCTAGCATTTGCGGTGGCCGATCCCGCATTCGACGGTTCGGATCCGGCAATCAATCACCCTACGTTGAACCGGTTCGTTCGGGAAATGGGCATTCCCCTTCAGGCTGCAAGTGGACAGTAGTCGATCTGGCCACGCATCTGAGCCTTCTTGACGCCAAGTGGTAAAGTAGATAGTATAGAAGATAGAATTATCGATATGTTTTTGTTTGCATCTGGCTCTCGCAAGTGTCTTGAAACTACGTGTTAGCTCGTAGTTCTATATCAGGGCCTGAATAAACTGCGTGACGAAAAGCCTAGAGATGAAAAAGGCAAGAGATGGGTGGAAAAAAGGTAGATCAGGCGTTTGGAATTTTATGACAACCTTTCGCCACTACCCTACCTCAACGCTGCACTTGGAAGGAACATTGCGCTTTCCTGCTTACAAAACTGATTGCTTGCTTGCGTATTCTTCGGGCTTTACAGCACTGCTTCACCTCGCCAATTCAAGGTGAAGAAGGGACCTCGAGCAACAAATGAGATAAGGCAGGATTAATGATTTTAAGGAGTTGCTCGGGGCTTAGAAGGAAGTTCTTTATTTTGCATCTATTGTGCTTCACGTATATACCCGCTTATTACACAGCCATGTGTGGTCAGTAAGCTTGATAGCACATATCTACAATCGCTGGGTTCGGCCATGTTTAATGCATCCCGCTCTGTATCTTGTCCGCGTAGCTAGTGTCATTGTTGCCGGGGAATAAGTCCCTTGATGTTGTACGAGAAAGCCCGGCTCTTTCTGGCACAAGGAATGTCCGAGTAGAATACAGATGATACACCATCTTCGCCGCCGATGCATCGGAGTGTAAGTAGAAAAACGGGCCAGTGCCGAAGAAAAGACAAGCAGGGCCATAATACTCCGTACCACGCCATACCATACCAGAACCATCAAGTAGTGAATTGTGAGAGTTGATTGAAGTTCGGGGCAAGAGTGGGACAACAGGTTAGCGAAGGCATCATCGCTACATAACCACGTCTATGGATGACGGAGAACGAGATAGGAAAGTGTTCATTGTGGTTGTTGAGGAAATGAGACGCCGACGGCGAGTGCGTAGGCCCTAACTTCTAAGGATCGTGGCAGATGTCCATTGGGGAGATGGCCCAAACCCGAACAGGCTAAAATACTTCATTTTCTTGAGAGTGACCCCACGACAACGACGGCTTCCAAGCTTGACGTTTGGGTATACGCTGGAGCTGGGCAAGTAGGTCATCCAGTTCTACCCAGTTTGCGTCGTTTTCCGCGAACTTGCGATGTCCCTTGGATTCGATATGCTAAAAGGCAAGTCAGTGGTATGAATTATATAGGTGCTAATTTCTCCCGTCTTACCTCATCAAAATCAGGGTATTTCTCGCCGCAGTTCTCACAGTATCCAGGCTTTAATTCACGATCCAACTCTTTGGTAGGGGCAGTGGACTCATGTTTGCGAGCTGCATCAGCTCTCGTCTTGTTATCGACGAGGTCCTGCTTACGGTTCGAAGTCCGGCTTAAAGTCTGGGAGCGTTTGACCGAACTCTCTTCGCGGAGATTTCTCCCTGCTGTCTGTAGAGAGTGCGGGTCTTGTGATGTCGCCGTAGAGTGCCGCTGAAGCACCTGACGTTGAAGACCATGGACCTCTTTGCTCAACCCAGTGATAACACCGGGGGTGGCCGCAGTGGAGGACACCATTTGAGATCGGATAGCCGACGTCACATTAAACGGGTTCACACCAGATGCGACAGGTTCGCAGCCAACCAAACGGTTGGCTGTCACGCGGCCGGTAAAGGCCTTGCTAGAGAAGTCTATATTCTCTCCTTCAAAGGTTCGTGACAGGCTTGGGAATTCGGCCGACGCTACACTAGATTGGCGACTGTGACCCAGCTCCATCTCACCCAGAGTTCGTTTGCCCGTTACCGGCTTCGGAGGAGCCATGCGTGGTGGCTGAAGCACAGGCTTATTTTCAAGCGCAGTTTCTTGGGCAGAGGCTCTGGCTCTGGTCTTCTCGGCCTCTTTAGCCTCCCTCGCCTTTCTTGCCTCTCTCACCTCCGAGTCTTCGACGAATGGGCAACGTCCGAGAGACGCGGTTTGGAATTGTGGCCACTTGCCTTTCGACTTGTCTGCCGGTTTCGTATACTCCTTTATCATGATGGGTTTCTTCTTCTCCTCGATGTCGTAAACATAAATATATGGCCCTTTGAAGTAGACAAGCTCTTGGGCCTGAACGGTGGGATCACGGTCAGATGGCCCGTTAACGCGCTCATTCTGCAGAAGGCGTAATAAATTGCGGTCTTCTCCCCCTCGAGACTCTGCCTGCGCAGTTCGGATGTTTTTCCGGCGTCCGTACGCCAATTCGAGACTTCGGTAGGGGTCCGTCTCTTGAAGTAGTGCTGTTAATCGAAATAGTTTATCTACCGTCCAGATCTTCTTTCCCATCTCCCTCGCACGTATCAAGATATCCACGGCTTTCTTCGGCACCCGCAGAGCCTGGTCATTGAGCTGAGGGGGTAATCGATGCCCACGAGCGCGCAAGTCAGCATCGAAAAGTCTGCGAATGTTATTTTCGGAATGGCGCGTTAGCAACGAGGGATTAATGGTCTCTGCATGTTCCGGTGCTTGTTGGAGAGGGTCCTTTTCAAGAGCCAAGTTATGGTCGTTGCTTGGGTTCGCGGTATCTCCAACAGGGATCGCCCGGCTTGTTACGACGTGGGTTACATCGACGGAGAAGAAAGCCGTCTCACGCTACAATGGTGTGATGTAAGCATACATGAATACGTTCCGAGGAGATAGGAGACACTTACGCCTCCGAGTGAAGCTATCTGTTTCTTCAGCCTATGCGCTACATCGTTGGGAATCTGATCGAAGTAGAATAGCGATTTTGGAAACCGGGCACGATGATGGTCTTGCCATGTTTGAATTTCTTGGATATCTTTCTCGGTATAATCATTCGGTACAGTAGCACTCGTAACACTCTGTTGGGCACAAGAAACAGCCCGGGCACGAGCAATCTTCGATTCGTAGGTGGCCGTTGTTGCACGGCGTGTTTGAACCGGAATTTGACTCTTCGTAACGCGTGGCTGTTGGGACGGGGATTTGATCACTCGCTGTGAGCTGGCATCAAGGACCAGTTTCTTAGCAGGAGGTGGCTGTCCATACGGCTCCTCCCGTTGGATTTGGGCCAAGGTGCGTTTTTGCTTCAGGGCGGTGTTTCGCAAGGGGGAATTGGCGACATTTTGATTAGTAGAGAGTGGGATTCTTCGATTAGACATGACGGCAAAATCAATCGGACCGGGAGATAGAGATGCTGCTGCCATATAGATTACTTTTGACCATACTCAGTGGGAGATGATGGTGCTTTAGTATCGGATCGTGGATTTTAGAATAGCAGTTTTATCGTGGAAGGCTGGTGGATGGGGAAGGTTAGATTGGCAAGTACTGTTGACCTGAGGGTCCGACAGCAACTCCTCAGAATGAGAGAGATTATTAAATTTAGACTCTAAAGGTCACGGTTTATTATCAGTAAGGGCACGTAACGGTATTGTAGCGAGGAGTTGTGTTTGCAACGATGTTTCAAGGTTGGTGCTCGGTATTGGAGGGGTCTTTACCGGGAAGTGCACGCGAGACCGAAGCGTGACGGGTCAAGCACGACGCGAGTTGGATTGGAGGTTAGGACGACATTAAGGCCGATAAAAAAAAATTTCCACTGAATTGTAAGAGGGCTGCTGGATTAAAAACACGAAAAGCACGCCAGTTCAGAACGCCGAGGACTCGCAATGCAGTTTCAACAATAGGAAGGGAGGGATTAAGGTGAGCAAGCCCAAAGTGTGGTACGTGAAGAAACTCGTGGTGGTCTGCGGTGAGCAAATGATGCAGCGTCCTACTGCTGGAGTGGCTCTGGAAAAAGGTGGCGCGCACGGCACACCTACCACACTAACTACGCAGCTTAGCTAGGCGCCGGTTACTACTACCCGGTAGACCCTATCCCAAAGGGGCTATAACATAACAACATAACAATAATATTTGTGAGCACGGGCCTCAATTACCCCACTACAGTCAAGCACACAGCAACCGTTTAACGCCTATCCCTTTTGGAAACAGTGCACTTTAAGCTCATTACCGCTTTTGGCGCGTCTTGGAGAGTTCCATGTTCTAGAATGCAATATGGAGGGTACAGATGTACCTGCTTACTTAGTCGAGATGGGAGGCCATTATGTAGGTACGCGCCTCGAAAGCGGAAAATCGAGCCACACATCCCACGTCATGAACTTCACAACCATACATTATAGTGATTTTGATACCCTGTCCTAGTCCAAGACATTGGGTCTGGTATCATTTCCAAATCTAACAACCATCTGGAGATAAGGACCTAATTAAGCAATTCTTTTCACAACAACGTCAATTCGAAGACTGGAGGGAGGCGTCCCTATCTACCGCCTCATGATGCGAAGAGGGCCGCTCTTATAGCACATCTTCTACTTACAGCGTCGATATGAAGCCGAGAACACTGCCCATACGGCAGCTCCGAAGATACCTTGAGCCCCGTACTCGCTCATCCCACACCCAATCAAGATCATTACATATTTCAACGTCACCCCAAAGATGCAAGGGCATCCAATCACCAGCCGCCTCGATTTTACCTTTAGCACACAAAAACAGCAACCGAACCAGGACCTATGCGACAGCAGTATCAGCCTCAAATTTGCTATTCGGGCAGCCTGTCCACGAGACACACCCTCATCTCCTGAAACCCGGCGAGTTAACACCGGGCATAACAGCACAAGAATATCACGAGCGGCGGTCGGCCCTATGCGCCTCCCTCCCCGCCAATTCGGCCGTCATTCTGCGCTCGGCCGACGTCAAGTACCGGAGCGGCGCCGTGTTCTACGGCTTCCGGCAAGATTCCAACTTCCTCTACCTCACCGGCTTCAACGAGCCCGAGTCCCTCGCCGTGCTTCGGAAGACCGGAGATGAGCCAGGTGACTACATCTTCCACCTCTTCTGCCGGCCCAAAGACCCGCAGAGCGAGCAGTGGAACGGGCCCTGGAGCGGCGTCGACGCGGCGCGGGATGTCTGGAATGCCGACGAGGCCGGCGATATCGGGCGCTCTGGCGCGCTCCTGAGCAACGCGCTGAAGGGCATCGACAGGGTGTTCACGGATGCTGAGCGCACCAAGTATGGCGTGGAAACGTCCTTTGGGAATCTTCTGAGGCTCGCCGCCCCCCACATTTCGTCCTACAGCCCTTTAAAGCCGCATATCAACGCCCTGCGTGCCATAAAATCGCCCGCCGAGATTGCAAACATGCGAAAGGCAGGGCAGGAATCCGGCCGCGTCCTGACAGCCGCAATGCGACGATCGTGGGCATCCGAGAAGGAGCTTGCCGCTTTCCTTGAATACAGCTATCATATGGCCGGACTAGACGGACAGGCATATATCCCCGTGGTAGCCGGTGGGTCAAAGGGGCTGCTTATCCATTACGTGCTGAACAACGCACCATTAAACCCCGAAGAGTTCGTGCTCGTCGACGCTGGCGGCGAATATGGAACGTATATCACGGATATCACGCGCACATGGCCGGTATCCGGCAAGTTTAGTCCAGCGCAGCGGGATTTATACAATGCCGTGCTCAAAGCGCAGCGCTCCTCAGTGTCTCTCTGCCGAGCCAGTGCAAACCTCACTCTCGACCAGCTTCACAGTATCACCGAGCGCAGCCTACGCGAGGAGCTCACACAACTCGGATTCAACCTCAGCGGAAACGCAATGGACACACTATTCCCGCACCATGTAGGACATTACATCGGACTCGACGTGCACGACGTACCGGGATACCCACGGAGCGAGGTTCTCAAGGAGGGCCATTGTATTACTATCGAGCCCGGCGTATACGTGCCTGACGACGAGCGATTCCCTAAGCACTTTCGTGGCCTGGGTGTGCGCATTGAAGATAGTGTTGCCGTTGGTGACGACAACCCCTTGATTTTGACGACCGAGGCAGTTAAAGAAGTTGAGGATATCGAAGCATTAAGAAGCTGAATGGTCTGTACGAGGAGCTACACGAGCGCTGGTCTGTAGAACCGAGAAGTCCTCTTACTATCATTATGTAAAATATTCGGATGACACCATGGCTTAGAAGCACAATAATAGATATTATGATGACCCGTATCAATGACGGTTTTTATATCATAGCTAGCAACTTATAGCTCTACCACACATACACTATATTTCCAATCTTGTGAGTCTCTAGGGGTATACAATGGAGAAGGTATGCCGTGCCAGTTGAAGCAGGAAATCTATGTTGCTCCTAATGGGCATATATCAAATGCAATAAACACACCGACCAATTATATATAAAGCCATTAGTATTCCGCTTGTATGTCCCGTGGCTCTATCTTATACACTAGGCAAGTCATATCCCACAAGGAATCCCAGTAAAGCCCCTAGTCTGTCTCCTGTCCGTCCATGCGCGTATGCCTCGCTACAACGTTAAAGGGGTATATCAAGCGGTAAAGAACTCGTAACAAAGCATAAAACGGTAAGAGTGTAGGTAATACCACGACCGAGCCAGAGCGGTTCTCCTGCCCTTCCTAGATTCATCCAGTCATACCGTCATGAAATTTCAAATTGGTGAGATGAGTGTTCCCCGTGCCTTTTTCTTTTTTGTTTTCCCTGACGCCCGTTCAACCAAAATCCCGGCCAAATATTCGAGTTGACTGCATAAAAGTGCGTGACCTTGTTGCCACATAAACCGTAAAATCTTAAAAACTTGTAAGAGTGCGAGGTTCCTAGTCTCAAAAGCGCTGATTGTATACTGAGCTTCCATAACCCTGGGGTCGCCAGTTGGATCCAGGGGGTGCCGCCCCGAGAAGTTGCTCGAAAGCTTGGAGCCTTCGAGCTAGCTCTTCATTCTTTTGCGCTACCGACCGATTCCTTCGTTCTAAGTGGTGAATATATTCTGTTGCTTTCGTTAGGACCGTGCCCTGCAATTATATGTTAACTGATTGATTGCCACATAACAGGAACAATATCAGCGGCCCACCTTGCTAACTTTCGGCGCCGTCTTTGATGAGCCGGCCTGAGAGTTTGCATCGTCCTCTTCCGATATGGAACGTAAAGAGGGTATGGCGTCACGAAGTTCGGCAATTTTATCTTTCAAGTTGGTGCGGTATTTCCTCTCGATATCGTTGTGAGCCGCTCGCTCACTATTTTTCGGCTTTTCCTTCAGCTTCTCCATCATCTCTGCCGAGTCTTTTCGTGGAGGCGCGGTTGATTTTGTGGTTGGGTTTCGACGTTTTGGTTCCGGTGTGTTACTTATAGAGTCAGAGAGGGCATGTGTCCTCTCGAAGTGAAAATCGGCTATGGCTGGGGCCCGGACCATCTGTTGCGGCGCGGCTGTCCCTGTTCCCATGGCTATAGCCAAGAGACGCTGTCGTTCTGCGTCGGAAAGTGGCAAGTTCGGGTTCATGTAGTTCATGTGGTATCCTGGACGAGGCGGTTCCCAACTTAGAGGGGTCGAATAAAGCCTTTCCTCGGCTTCCGGCGGCGGCGGCGCTGATGTACCGGTCGCCGCCTTTCCTAGTTCGTGAGCCAGATTCAGGGAGAATATGTCATCATCATCCGACAGCGCTTGTTCCAAAGCACTGTCGTCGATGATTTCACTTGTCACTGGAGGTTGAGCCACTTTGTTCGTGTTGTTGGTCGTCCCGACCGTGCTTGTTCTTAGCAGAGGACGGTTTAGGGTCGGGGATCTGACCTTCGCATCAGCGGACGACTCAGCAGCGTTCGGTGATTTCTGATCCCACCACGTATCCGCCACTGCGCGTTGAATCGAGACAAGGGGACCTACGTGTTTGCTGTTCGGGGCGTTGTAGTCGAATAAGCGACCTGGGCTCTCGTCATCACTGTCGAAACGAAGCCAATAGTCGGAGCAATCAAGTGCAGAGGGGTCTTGATAGACTCTATTAGAGGTCTTTGATTCCTCAGAACACCTCCGCTTCTTGGGTCCAGATTTCCCGGCAATGCCGTGCTTGTGGGGCTGCTGATGATTTGAGCTGCTAGGCTGCTCTGCAGATGGGTTAGAGGATGGTGAGTTGGCAGATGTGCTCGGTGTACGCAGTGCTACGGAGGCTGTTCCCGAGTTGACGAAACTTGAACCGGATGACTCTTCTAGAGCGTCCCACAAGTTAGTCGATGCAAACTGTTGGTTGAAGTCTGCAGAATAAATATCATCAAAGAGAGGCTCAGCACCCTGTCATGTATTAGTGGTTAAATGACTGGGGGGGACTCGCTAGCTGTCCAAGCCTAGGCATCTCCCGGGACAGTTGGGGTTGGGTTATAGGTAATCCACGCACTTACATTAACACAGGAAGATGAACGGCCGTCGATTTCTTGCATGACACGTGCATCCATGACGACTTTCCCTGGAAAGCGAAAAGGGGGACCCTTTAGGTCTAACGAAGGGGGCGTCTAATAACGGTCTACCAGCTGCAATGGTGTAACGTCTAGAGCCGATAATGAGAAATCGACGTCGGTGTTAACAGGCGGGCAGTTGGGTTCTGTTGGGACACGTTGGATTTCTATGATGTGCTTGGCATTCCCATAGAGTAAGGTGGATGGGCGTCTTGGTGGCTTTGTCAGGTATGGTCGCTACAGTACCGGCTGTCTCCAGTAGATGATACGTTCTATTTGGCTTTAACTATAGAGCAGAGACCACATGAGGCTGGTAAGTCCGAGTCCCTCGGTTTAGGTGAAATAGGTAAGCATGAAGCTAGTATGAAATATATTATACGGGATGTGGAATGTGTGATGTGGAATGGAAAGGGGCCTGGAGTGAAATGTAGGGAGCACGTAGTCTCTTCTTGTAGGGAGTGTGTAAGCTGAGGTAGACGGAGGGATTCGGATCAGTCCACGGAGGGTGAGTACATAGATAGGTAGCAACTCTATAGATAGGTTAAGGATAGTAATCGCCAGCTTAACTTAAAATTGGCCATCAATACATGTGGGTATCTATCACCAAGGCAAAAGAATCTCCCGGCTTCCTCTCCGAGAGATCTCTCCTTCTCTAGTCTTCGAGCATTGTACGGCCGATGCCTACTGTACCATAGTACCGTACAATGGCCGAGACCGCCCGAAACTGAGGGAAGCGAGCACAAAAATGGCCTGACTCTGCGGTGACAGCGGGAACCGGTGCTTGGCCAGTTGCAGCCAGTGCAATCAGGGACAAAGCAGCAGGTACAGAGCAATGACCATAGCAGCAACATTTTGGGGTTAGGTATGCCCGTACATTATTATGGGCAGATGGTTTGTGTGGGTTGTGGGTTGTGGGCAGATGTTTGAAGCCAGGAATAATAATGTACCTACTTGTATTTCCAAGAGGCCACTGGCAAGGGGCTCGCAATTTTTTGTTGGATGGAACTACAGCAGTACCTTGCGGCAAGATTCACGGTGCCAGTGGCTCAATCCCTCATGGACGTTGAGTTGTCTGTCTATCTGTCCGTCGTCTGTGACGCGGGGGAAATATTGGCCACTTGCAGCATAAGGTACCTAAGTCAAGGTAGGTTGGTAGATGGGTGATGAAGAGACTTATAATAGAATACCTAGGTATGTCACGGTTATAATAGTGCTGCAGTAATTGCGATATCAGAGTCATGGAAAGGTACTAAATGATCATCGGGAGGAATGACATGGACGAAGGATGTGGCGTGGCAGCAGCAGCATGGGATACCTAACCTGCAGCATGGGATTGTTGTAGAAGGCATCGTAATTAAGAAATTGTGGTCATAGGATGAAGGACCCGGTGGGTTTGGCTGCGCTATGGGACAAGCCGTCACGTTTCAGGTACCTCGCCCACCAACCAGAGCGAAGGTGTACATCGATCGCGGCCTCTCAAGTGGTTCTACTGCACTTAGCCCAAAACCTGCAATTCCCTAGCTGCACCTGCTTCTCTAAGCAACAATTGTCTGCTTGGCACTCGAAGCAGTAATGACCAGCTGGATACATCCATGACCACACTGCTGATTTGACTGCGGCCTCGGAGTCTTTTGTTCTCGCTCTGGCCGAACTACTACACAATTGGATACACATCAGATACGTATCAGAGATATACACTTGACATTTTCATATTCGACGGGCGGAATGTCATGTACCTAGCTACGGTAGGTATGTTGCAGTAGATAGGTCGGTGACAAGGAAGTCCTACCGAGCGTGGACTGGGGGGTGAACCTATTGGACGGGACCTGTGCCGTAAGTCGCGCCGTTGGATATCCGTCGAATATCCAAGCCTTATTCAAACGTTGGCGGCATCTACCTGCCTTACGTAGAAGATGAACACTTACGGTCAATAAAACTAGCTACTATGGACGCTGTGGTACAGTAGCCGACAAACGGGGGTAAGTGCGACTCGAGCTTTGCTAGTGACGGGGAAGATTGCCACAGCTTGTGTCGGAGAAATGGCCATTGTGGCCTGACTTTGCACGTTGAAGTACAGAGCGGGGCCCGGAATGGGGGTAGGCAAACATGAGAACGGCTTTATAGCCACACCGTCCGTATATAGTACCTAGGATAATTGAAGCGTCAATCTCAACTTGGAAAATGGGACGAGGGGGTTTTATTCCGCCCGAGCACGTTCGCTTTTGCTTTCTTCCGTTTGTAGGACTAATACAAGTAGTACCTAGTTTCTGCGTAGATAGATAGCATAGGTATCGGCCAACACATGCACATGTATGCATATAGAACATATGTAGGTTCCTAGTATCACTGTGTATATATGTATTATTATACTTACAGGCTCCCTACCCACACGATAGCCGTATCAAGTATGTATGTATTTGCTTCACATGCAGAACTTCGTCATGGGCCATTGCGGCATGCCGTTGTAGCAGATTCGAGATAAGATGAAAAAGAACAATTTATGCTGTCGAAATCGGTCGAAATCATGTCAACAGACTGGGCCAGATCGGGACCTGTCAGGGCACATGGCCCAGCAATGTGCCCAAGTGGGGAGATCAGGCCATATGCAAGGCTAGATGGGGACATCGTATGAGGCATGCGTTGATGTGCAGGGATCTGTTGGGGAGTGTCGGGCAAGCCCTGGGGAACTAGCCATAGTCTAGACCTCGATGAATTGCGATTGGCTGGAGTAGTAAGATTCGAGAGTGCCATTGGCTGCTGAGGGCCGGAGATCATCACGCCATGCGCCACATACCGCTCTTGCAAAGCGCACACCTTAAGCACCCTACAGGTACCCAAATGGTACCAGTGGAGCTATCCAATGGCGCGCAAAAGTTGGTGTTAATTGGTTAAGGGTCGCATGTAATACTGGAACATCAGAAGTACTACTGTGCATGGGTCTCTAACATGGGTCATTTCATGGGTCTGGACATTGGTAGGTACTTAAAACAACTTCAGCCTTGCTTGCAAACAAGCTCAACCCCAAGCTCAGGTAGCAGTTATCGCCTTTCAAGTAAAACTGCTCTTTGTACGACATAAACTATCAACTAAACTGTACACCTATAGGCAGCTTCTGGACGGTTTGCCATTTGCTTCCTCCCTCACCGCCCCTTCCTTTCCTCTCCCTGCTCAAACACAGGCGAGTGTAAATGGCCGTTTCACTGGGCCGCAATGTTAGAAAATTAGAATCAATAATCTATTAATATGGTAGACGATGAGAATACACTCATGAAGGCGTCTTTGCCACATAAAAATCTTCGTACTTCTCGACCTTGAGACTCGCTACATCTGCCGGTACTCGCGCTCCACCACGTGCTGCATATATAGTACATATTCGCCAAGGCACTCTGTGGCGTAGTTATCTCGCCACATCTGCTTCCCGGCTACGACAATACTGCTCTAGACCGCCCAGAACTAAGAGGTTGATCTTGCTACGTTTACCAAAGAGGAGAAGAGAGCAGAACGCAAGTATTTTGCAGCCATCAAAAAGGCATAATATACTAGTTAGGTTTGAGGCGACCATTTGGACTCGTTATTACCTACTATCCGCACAGTATTTGCTTTTTTTTTCCTCGTCAACCCCATCGTAAGGAAGCCAGCCGAAACTCTGTTCTCGATCCGCTCAATATAGCGTCCAATTATAACTTTGCCTTTGCTCCCATCGCCTCCTCCTGTCTTATGCCCGGTTGAGGGCGAACCCGTTTTAACCCAATTCGAAGTGGTGTCTATTATCCCCGTCTTACGACCAGTTTTATGTAGGCGGTTTAAATGGCTTTCTTTACGTTCGGCGTTGCCAGTTCTTAGCGATACCCGTTTCTCTACGATGCTGTTCTCTTTAAGTGACGAGATGAAGGCTCCTCCCGGCGATGTAGCGCCACAATCTTCTGGCTGGCAAAGGCCTTCCAATGAAGGCGTGATCTTGCAACCGTGGGAGCGCCGCAGAACCGCTATCTACGACCAACCACTGACTCGAGCGTTCAACTGAGATGTCTATGTGTGCCGGGTTCCGTGACTGCCGACGCCCCGTGAACTATACGTGCCTATTGTCGAGGGATTGGCGTGTTGGGGGGTAGTAGTAAGTCGGTATGTTTCTAGAGGGTAAGATGTAGGTATGTGCATATCCTGAGGTGTAAGCTGGTTTTACTCGGTCCTTGGAATCACGTTCCTAATCGTACGATTCCTTAGTACACACATTGAAGTTCTGCTCCGCTCCACTGTTGCCGTATTACCACTGCACTGTACATATGCAAGTATGAACCGATTTTTATGTCCTTAAATGGTCACCGGTTGATGACCACTACATACCACTACACTTTGTCACCCTCGCTCCGACTTATTGTTTACCATCAGCGTTCCTGAGAATGAATCCACTTTCTTGCTTTGGGGAAACTTGATGGTTCGCATAGTATGTATTTAGATTAATAAGCTAATTAAGTTCACTATAGATCCTACTACAGACGATAGAGAGTTAACTATATATCCACTGTCCTCGGAGGCGGCCGTTGTTCGTTAGGTTAGAACCCGGGGAATTTGGTGCATTCTCCCAATTGGCTTGGCTACCTTCGTCAGCACCAGCCTGGAAACGGTGTCCTCAAACGTCATTGATGCATCACGGGTCAAGATGCCAGCCGCTCCCCTCTAACCTACTAATAAGCCAATCGTATTGTTGGACGGAGGGCGTTCGACTATCGCTTTGCAGGAAAATACGAGCTCCCTAGATCAAGGGGGTGGAGGACATCGATGCCTTGTACAAGGTACTTTGAAATACTGGGATATTGGCCTAGATACCTCTATAACAGAAGGCAACATGGCTGCAGGCTGTTAGGGCCTTAATTATACAGTACGTCAGTCCTTTGTCCCAGTTGAAATTCGGTCAACGAGGTGCTTCTGCTCGGCTGATGATATTCAATAATTATTTATGAAGTTAATATGTACCCAATTTCGACAGACATGCTTCATTTCTCGGTCATTAAGTTGATTCAGATGCTAAATCCTGTTGAGCTTTCTGTTGCGAAGCTCATTACAGAGAACAATGAAGCAGTATTGATGGATACTCCGTTGGTACGGGCTCAACCCGGAGCGCGTATCATTCGTGGAAACGGACTTCAAGTTGTAACTCGACATCAGTCTGCGGACCAGCACGTGGAAGTCGGTTAAGCGATACACCTTGCTTCCTTTTGTTGCAGTCCCTCATCAGTTACTATTGTGAAACAGACCCTAGGAGGTGTTGATCGTGTCTTATAGCTTGCAGAGTGATTAGGTCGGTATCACGAGAATCAGGGCCGATTAACATTAACTTGTTGACGCTAACCATTTCTTCATAGTCCATAGAGAACCTCATTGCGAAATGACAATATTATTATCGGCTGCAAGAGAACAATTTAGTTTTTTTTTTTTCTTTTCTTTTTTGGCTAGGAAAATAGTCGCTGTTTCTCGGCCTCGGGACGTTCGGAAGTCCAGATCGTGAATCGGGGATCACGGATGGCGGATCAACCTGCCAACTACTATCCCACATTTTCGGCCGGGCGGGCGGGCGGGGCGACACTGATTAGACAATGTGACAGACATATTACGAATAACAATTTAGACCATCTCCACAACCACCATTTTCTGCTTTATCAATCGGCCTGGGGAAGGAAGTGGTCATACACAAGCTTGATATTCGGAACGCCTCTCCCTACTAGTCGATGAATTCAATTATGCCTGTACAAAAGTACACCTATCCTTGGCCGCTTGAGGGATATAAAGATGCCCCTCCACTGCCAATCGAGCGCGCTGCGGATGGAAAGAGCTTTGTGAACCCCAAGAACGACAAGTTGAGCACCGCATATGACGAGTTTCCGGATCCACTTAACAAAGGCCAGCGCGGGGGCTTGTGAGTCTCATTTCACCACCTCTACGTTCCGTTACCGACTCTACGAGAAACGAAGACATATTTTCGAATACTGACGGTTAGGAGTATAAAGTGACATCCACATTTACTACTACCAGACGAATAAGCAACAGACGGAGTATGCCAGAGCTCTCTGGGAGCGGATTAGACGGGAATGTAAGTCCGGCACCGCGTTTTCACACCTTTTCGCTCACTTGCGCGGGGCTTCCCCCCCTTCTGCCCCGCCTCCGGATTTACCACAACTACGCGTACTATATTTATGTAGTAACGCCGACGAATCCTTTCGTGTCGACGGAGCGGCCCGTTAACAGAGTTTTCACAACTGCCAGTTCCCGAACTCAGGATTTACACATTCTGGGACCGCCCCATCGGGCCTCACCCCGTAGCCATGTTCGAAGTGAACCTATTTACGCCAGCGCAATTCGGGGCCTTCGTGCCGTGGCTGGCGATCTGGCGGGGCCCGCTCTCCGTACTCATCCACCCGAACACGAAGGGGGAGGAAGGCTCCGCCCCCATGGCCGTCGAATTGCGAGATCACTCGGAAAGGGCAATCTGGATGGGCGAGCGCATACCGCTGGATTTCTCTCTCTTCCTGGATAGGCTATAGCGCAATATGTTCATAAACACTCAGTGCCTACGCAGAGGCCTGCTGACTTATCGATCGTGGCGGTGCAGCGAGATTGCGTCTGTGCCTCGGGAGGACATTTCGGTTGATGGTTTGCCTTTATCGCGACTAGCATTTGTCCAACTTCCTGAGCGTCTCCGGCGCATATTTCTGCCCAATCTCTCACAAGAGACTCCCTTCTCTTCCTCATTGTCACCTATGTGGCCACGAAGCACACATGCTCCCTCCAAGTTGGAAACCGCGGTCATGTGCATTATAAGACCTGCCTGTCACTTACATAAGACGGCTGCGAACAGTAGTGTGAATTTTCACGTTTGAGTGTTCATATTATCTTATTTAGCTACATAGGTATCCAATCAACGTCCAAACCCTCTTTACTGCTCAGCGAGTATGGGTCTGTTCTATGCTGGTGATTATAAAAGTAAGTGCAGCATACGTCCCGCTTGATGAGTGATTAGGTCTTCCTTCGGTGTATCACCATTCTAGAGAAATCGAAGGCGTCAGTCTTGCTACTACATTCCAGTACCCAGAACTATGCATATCTCGTAGCTGCAGCGTGACATAAGGTTCATAGTCATTAACATCGATAATCTGTTTGGTTGTCAGAGTAAGATTGACGTGCCACTAAAACAAACGCCGAGTAACGCCGCCGTCACTGTATACACTGCCGAGTCTACTGATATTCCAAAGGTGATTGCACTTGTTCACAACTTGCTTCAGAGGCATATAGAACCTGTGATTTCGGGCCTAGCTTCAAACTTATTCTCAACTCCTAATCCTCCAGTTCTTATCCCCCGACGAGCCTCTACCACTATGCATCCTTGGCTTGGCTGTCAATCGTCCCCTCGTTATCACTAGGCAGGTCGCTCGTCTTTGACTCATCCAGCCTAGTGAACGGGTCGGCACTTTCCGAACTTAGATAGCACGAAGCTGCCGATTATACTGCCGGATATGACGACAATAGCGGTTGGAAGCAAAAGGACAGTAGGGAGTGCACGAACGTGAGATAGAAGGCCGTTGCCGAGGTACGGTTGTGAAAAAGGTGCCAGGCTCAGTCCAACCCGACTATTCATAACGGGTCCCGCGATACGTGAGAGCGATCAGGATCGAAGCGGCGGACGCTACGAGGATAAAATTGCGGAAATAATCAATACGGAGCAAGCGCCCGCCGACCAATAATGACGAACAGCTGTGTAGTTCAGACGCAAGAAGCGGACCGGGAGAACGAGCGATAGTCCACAGATGGGCAGGGTGATGTAGAACACCCATCTTCATCTTCATTTCCATGAACGCCCCTGGACAATGACGCCGCCGATCAACAGAGCGAGCGAGGAGACTATACCGAAGATACCTAATATAACGGCGGTGAAGCGCCCGCAGTCTCTCAGCGGCACGAGATCGCACACGATCACCTCGATCATCAAAGCGCTATCATCAGCACTCAGAAACGCCAACCTCTTCTACCCTGGGGCTTATATTTTGCACTTGCGCGTCGTTATTGTCATGATAAATAGTGTGACGGGTCCGTAAGGGCCAGGTCATGATAAACCTTCGGTAGAGGCCGCCGTTGTTTGTCAGTCTGCTATACTATACGATCTCGGAGGTGCTACTCTTCGATTCTATACAGCGCAGACGGCTCTATGAAACAATTTGATTCCTACTGTTGGTGTCAGAGGTTGATCTCTGTAGCAGGCAGGCTGGGCAAGGCATGCCATAAGAGAGACTTGATAGAGCCTTATCTTCCGGAGCTTGTCCTTGAACCCAAACTGGGGACCGTATTTCTATGTGTTACCTCCTAGTGGATCAGCTGCCTATCGGATCGGAGCTGCACATCTGCAAATAACTAGTTACATATCCATCAGTCTCTGAACACTTATCATAGAAGGCACCCAAGCCTTTGTTCCAGCTAAAAGGAGTATTATCTGCCTCGCATCTATCTGTTTTGCATTGTGCAGCTAAAAAGGAGCTCGGCGCATGCGTGCGGCCCCCCTCTCCTCGGCCGTCCTGGACCGGACGGGCGTATCAGAGTCGTTCCCGTTCCCTCGGTAACGAATCAGCTTGATCCGGGTGACGCAGAACTCCAGAAATATATCGGCATTCTAACCGGAGAATTGATTGATTGATTGGGCCGGAGATGCAATTCGCTGCGGGACCGTAGATCCCGCGCGTAGTTCGGCCTTGACGGCCATTTCTTGGTACCCTACAGTGAAAGATATGTAAGACACGTAGGTATTTGACAGCGAGTTAAATAAGTGCTCAGGCTGTATCTTGACTTTCATGTTTATATGCTACTTGTGTGAGCCCTGCCCGTTAGCAACCATAATAGTAGGAGGTTGTGACTGTCTCACCGTGATTGAAGACATAGATCAATGGTCCGGGAAATAGAAACCTCCTACATATCATCTTCACCACTCTAGGCTCTTCTTTCTTCATGGCTAAGCTAGAGCGCGTGCTTCGTATGCCGTGATACTATCACCGTAAGGAAGGTGTTTAAGAAGAAGCCCTCCACGACTTCTCCAGGGGCGATGCCGTCAATGTGCCAAGATCCACGAGAAATACAGGGTTTGGAGGTATCAGATTGTTAGTAACCAACATCCTCCTACGCCGCCTCTCTGTTATTTCTCGTTTCTACCGTCTAGTTTTCCTTTTGTCATTCTACGTTCCTAACCCATGAGTAATGATGCCTCAGGCTTGCAACTCCTTAAGCACCCAAAAGCTAGCAGAAAGTCTAAACCCCCCCTACAAGGTCAACAAGTACGATCTAAAAATCGAGTATTACGTCAAGGACCCTGAGACCCTCCTTGCCGTATTGGCGAACCCGGAACTCTAAGTGCTCCATAAGGAATTGGAGCCTTACGTCAACCACGACACGGCGACCATCACACTTGCCGGGATATAGGTCTATGTAGAAGACGGCAAAGCGGTGAATATCCATTCGAAATGGAAGAATAGTATTCACCCTTTCACTGCAGAGATGTTTGATATTAAACCTGTTGAGGCACCAGTTGCGAAGTATTATGAGTGATAAGGAGAATGAGACGAAATATGCTGCGAGCTGGAAGTTGTTCCATATGAGAGACGGAGCTATCGCGGACGACGAAGGGCAGTAGATTAGAAATGAGACGAATTATAATATGTTAGCAGTAGGAGAACATCTCACCATGTTCTCATGATAGTTTCGAGTATGCATGCTAGTCTCGATATCAACCCTGTGCTTCCGTTGTAGACGTGCCTTTCGCGATTGACCTTAGACGGGACGACACTTCATCATCTGTATGTGTCGCGGATCAGAACATCAATGCTAGCCCACAAGACGTAGGTACTGACGGAAATAGAACGGAGCCAAAGTCGGAAGCTTTACCTTGAATGCATTATATATGAATGGGACAGCAATATCTACCCAAAAAGAGCTGGACATCCTGGTATTCGAACGTGATACCTCGGAGTGAACGCTTCAGGGCAAGTACATGGCGGAGGCTGCAAAGAATGCGTATGCATCCCACCTTACGCACAATTTATGAGATAAGGGACGAAAAAAAAAGGTCGACGAAGAGGTTTGGACCGTATTCGAACACTGCATCTTAACACACACAGAAACAAAAGGGAAATACAAGATAAATAATAAACCTAGTAATATTAAAGATAGAGGTTAAAAGAAAAATACAAAAAAGAATCGTGTGGTAGCATTTTCCCGACTTCTTCTCGCCGGCATCCCAACATTCGACCGGAAAACCCATGGTGTCCCTTGATGTGTGTTCAAAGATAGCGGGCGACGGTGACTCGACCTTGTATACCAGCGCACCTCGGGGAGTTTATCCTGGCGACTACTTTACCACTCGACCATTAAGGCCAGAGTGGGAACGTCTTTGTTGGAAGAGCTGGCTGCCTGTTGTGATATATATGCCCTGTACATTGTACCGTAGGTACTTGCTTCTCAATGGAAGGTGCTACTAGGTAGGTACCTATTCAATGAAGCACTTGAACATGTACTAAAGATACCCTACCTACCCTAAGTATCTGAACCATTACCTTCAATATTGATACACCGCGTCCTATGTAGACTGGAGTTTGGGCATGTACATACCCAGGAGCGATGGTCAACTTTCGAATTATCATGCTATACTATCTCATATCGTCACAGGATATGCCAAAAAGAGGACCCATGATGCACAGCCGTGACATAAGATAACCCACAGCTCAAGTTACCCTTATAAGAATCTTCCCAACCGCCCTATTCGTCGCCAATTTCTCGAAAGCCTTCATGTATTTAAACTGTCAGCAGAGAGCTCTGTCACGTAATTATCGAGAGGTTAGAAGCCCAATCACGATCACTCACTTTTAGGGCGTTATCAAACTCGAAGATCGAATCAATAGGCACCTCCTTGACGTACCCCTTCTTGAACCATTCCACAACCTCTCGCGCCGAAGACCCCGCGGGCTTGCTGAAGACGCTCGAGTAAGTCCTCGGTATACCGCCAAGAAAGACGGGCCAGTGGTTGAACTTGAACTGCGCGAGAAATCCCCAGGGGCCTTTGTCGATGCTGTGGTATTTTCCGCCGACTTTGAGATATGCAGGGGAGCGATAATACAGCATATCGTCGCCTACGCAGTCGATGATCGCGTCGAAAGGTTTTCTCCCCGGGGAGGTGGCGAGGGATGAGAGGTGTTCGTAGAGATGTTCGTGAGCGGTGTAGTCAATAACCTGAGAATTAACATTATTAATACATAAAACGGCGAGAGAGAGAGAGAGACCAAACCTCGGCATTCAATTACGCACCTCTTCAGCACCAAGCCTTTGAACCAAAGGCGCGTTCTTCCCTGAGCAAAGACCCGTAACATGAACGCCAATGCCACGAAGCGCTTGAATCAAGACAGATCCCACCCCGCCGCTCGCACCGTTCACTAGGACGGTATCCCCCTTCTGCAGATTGGCAGCGCGCAACAGTGCAACGCTGGTCTGTCCAACAATACCCAAGAGTCCTGAAGCGGCCGACTCGTTAAGGGCATCAGGCTTCTCGACAACCTCATGCGCAGGCACGACGAGGTATTCAGCTAGGGAGCCCACGCCGCGCAAGATGTGGCTCAAGGGCACGGTACCAGCAACGATCATCCCCACACGCAAGGCGGTAGGAAAACCCGATGACGATGATCCTCCTCCTACTTGAACAACTTCCCCAGCGAAATCCATGCCGGCGATACATGTCTTTCGGAAAGGGATAGTCTTCACCATCATTTTGGCATCGCCTGGGTTAACCGCGACGTACGAGACTCGGATCAGGACTTCGCCTGCTCTTGGCGGCGCCGGAGTCGGCCAGTCGGTCTCTAGGCGAAGGACATCCTCGATTCGTCCGGCGCCGAAGGCTACCCATGCTTTCATCGTTTTCGGTATTTTACCGACTTGGGATGCCATGACGTTAGCTAGGTGCGTGGAACAAGACTGTAAATATATGAATTATTGCATTTGCAATTCTACTACATGGCGAGAGCACACTTTACGATGAGTTACAAAAGATCAAGTCAGCTATTTTATAGTCCTGAAGGGTTGTGTCCGACTGTAGGGAGAAACGGCCATTCTGAAGCTCTATAATGGATTCCGCTGTTTGAAAAGACGTAAATAGCATGTCTGACGGAGCCTATTTGCTGTTGGGTTTGTCAGCTTTGATGTTATGATATTGTGAGAGGAATGACAATAGGGCGCTGAAGACGATTTGCAAAGCCAAGAGACGAAACCATTTACTAAAGCGGTAATGGGAGCCGCAAGCATTGTCAAATTGGGCATGCAGATCCGCATCGTTGCTGACAAAGCGGCAAAAGAGCGAAGATCGAGTGCCAAGAATGGCAAAGTTAGCCGCCTTTCTCTCCGGTAAATGCAGCCAACGACACACCGATTCTGAAAACTCCGTTTTGGACAGCGTTAGTTTTTTTCTATTTTTATCTTGGGCAGGTTCTGTGCGAGAAAGATGATGATAAACATAGAATTAGGTTCTAGACGGCCTGCGTGTCTACCTTATTCATGGCTTCGTCGTCATGTCTGGAGAGTCAAACATCGTGCCGAGTATCGAAAGCTCTCCGAGAATAAAGCATCACCACTTTAGGCGCACTCGTACCGGCTGCGAACGATGTCGTGCACAACATCGCAAGTGTAAGTAGCTTTCCCACATGAAATATAGATGAAAATACAGGGAATCTTTCTTCGTTAACGTACCGAGTGCTATGTAGGCGATGAGGGGAAACCTCGATGCAAACGATGCATCAATGCTGGCTCGGTGTGCAAGTACGCTACGCATGTATCTTTCAAGCTCAAAAACTCTTTGACGCTATTTGAAGATGTACCGCAAACAAGTGGTTCTTCGAGACCTCTCACTTATCATTCGATAGAGGTACGCGTTAATATCTAATGTGGCTGACGATGAGTTCACGGGTTGGAGCTGATCATCGTACAGTTTCTTCTTGAAGATGGCCTCGGCCGGACGAGTTTCAATAGCCAGCCTACTGATCAAACAGATAATGCAATTTCTGAACATGAAGGGTCATCACTTCATGAAGCGCAGAGATCTTCTGCTCAATTATCCAATCAGAGTTGGTCGACGATGGATAGGAGTTCGCTTTCAGTAACTGAGGTAGAGTTACTGAGGTTCTACAACCACAGTGTTGCTCCTTGGGTAAGTGTTGGCTCTCAATCACAATTACTATTCTTATTCTGACTCGCCGCGCGTTGCAGCTCGACGTTTATGATCAAAGGCACACGTTTCGCTATTGCGTCACAAGGCTCGCCATGACCACACCGTGCCTTTTGGAGGGACTCCTACAGGTCTCTGCGCTATGTGCCAATCGACCCATAGAGACCGTGACGCGGCGACGTGCCGGTATATCTCACTTCCACTCCATGATGAACCCGCCCGGCGAGCAATCGCCTTCTTCGGCCCTCCAGACGACTGGTTGTTTCGTCCTGGCTAGGACGCTGCTCTTCGTCGATACTGTGCCGGACACATGGGAGCCTAGCTTTCACGGAAGCGGCGCGTTTGGTTATTTCCGCAAGTTTCAATTCTTAGATGCGACAGAGCGGGATATGTGGTTCGCCTTGCTTACATTGATCTTGAGATTTGGTATGTCATCGCTCAATCAATGAACGAAGTTGGAATTCCGGTCTTTGCTCTGTTAGCGGGGTTTTTTGCTAATCACATTAATAACAACAAGAGGTCGCGTATTGTCTCATGAATTGCGCCGCGCCGACATTAATGCCGGAGCTAATACTGCATATTCTCGATCAGTTGGCATTCTATGAAACTAGCGCCGACCGATCACAACAGGTGTTATACTCTTGCCTGCGCTGTTTAAAGCTGCTTGTTGATTCCATGAACTTTGCCTTTCACGTCACCGAAGGCGGTGATGACCCAGGGTCACATCAGTTCGCAGGACCAGCTTCGTCGGATGGCGCTCGTCTGACCCAGTGGACCGAACTCACGGCCCAGCTATGTGCATGGTACAACAGCCGTCCGCAGGAGCTCACGCCGCTCTTCGAAACAGAGGAATTCCAAGACACTTTTCCTGTACTTATATTTAGTAACGGGGCGGGCGTGTCTTCTAATGCACTCTATCATGCGGCTATGCTCTTACTCTTCTCGAGCAAGCCTCAGTCACTCTCGGACCATGAAGCGCAGATGGTAACGGATATCGACGCAACGCAAACGATGCTAATGTGGCACGCTAGATGCACATGTGGGATTGCGGTTAATAGTGAACCTGAGCGTACGGGCTGTTGGGATCCAATACTAATAGCGGCATTTGTGCTGGCTGCACGCCATATCACCCAATCTTCTGAGCGCTGGGATATCATCAAATGCCTTACTCGCGTGAAGACTGCAGGTTGGCGCGTTGACAGCCTTATTGAAAACTTGCGTGATGAATGGGGCATAGATGGTCGACGAGGGTAGATAGTAGCGCTTGATTGATATGAGCGTTCCAGCACTCTCGAGTGTTTGGCTTGCTAGGATTTGGCTTAGGCCCAATGCTGACTTCAACTCCGCAGTAGACAAGTCAAGGCTTCACTTCGTGAGAGGCCGGCACGTCGGAGTTATTTTGAGCCGGGAGGGTGTTATGGGAGTGTAGCTAGCTTGGAGGCGTGGTGGACAGCCACGTTAGAGAACGCTTATGATATGAATTGATGAAGCGCATGGAACCGAAGCGGATGACGGCGTCATGACACGATCTCTAGGGACTTTAAGAGACACCATCGACATTTCAAGGGCCATCCGCCGCCTTTTTTCTAAACTAGTACCTGCTTTTATTGGTGACTGTGACATAACCAGGTAGCAATCGGCAGTTCCATGTTACTGATGGGAAGGAGCCCCTTGCCCAGAGCCCCTAGTCCGGGGGGCCTTACCCGCAACTAACGGTTAACTAAAACATTCAGGTAAACGAGTCCTGCCAGCCCCAATGTTACACTATGAAAGAGAAACGAAGCGATTTGGAGCATCGCTTGTGTAAATATAACAGTAGCCGTTGGAATCCAAAGTTGATTCCTTATAGATAATCGTCGTGTTTAACTTCTTCCGTGTCTCCCTAGAAATTGGCTCCGAAACAGGTGACTAGCACAATGAGGCCCTTTGCACAAACTGTAAAAGTTCAAAAGCAGGATAACTACGGATTTCGGCACGGGACCATCATCGTTGGTTGCACCCACTTGTGCCCACTGCCGCCGGCTGGGAACGGGACCTCCCAGCTGAGAATGGCTGGGAGAGGTCCCGCTGGTCGCGTCAAGTCTAGCGGCGAACCGAAACCTCGCGGGGCGACCTAAAGGCGACAGCCGTAGTACGACACTATAGAATCTTTCGGTGGCAGCTTGATTGTTTTGTCACTCATTTAGAGACCTGATGGCTAACACGTGGTTTGTACGTGGTTATTAATCCTATGACCTTGTCATTTCTTTCACACACGCGCGCGCATAGATGGTGTTCCCTTACTTTTTACTACGTGCTAGATGCGTAATGATGCGCACGATTACATTTATCAAAATGTCACGGCATTCCACTACACGGCTCCCTGTTATACTCAACTTAGCGCTCACCCGGATACGTGGTAGTTCAGACAAATATCCTTTTCGGGGTCGAACTCAAAGGCACATGCTTGAGCACCATATCCTAGCGACGTCCAGCGAGCAAGCACCTTCGAGTGGGGTAGAAAATGGGGTTTAATAAGGATAACGGGCTAGTTATATATCTGAGCCCCGTAACTTGCTTGCAAAAAAAACTGCATATCCAGATTCTGTTTCTGATCATGTACTTACCTCCTCAGCATGTTGAAAGCCATACTATTTTTCAAGGATCCTCTCATCACTCATCAACATCCCGAGGCCCATTCCTAGCAAAATACTCCTCGTACTCGTCCCAAGTCATGTTAGGGAACTCGGTCGGTCGGGTGATAGGCACGAAGCTGATGCCTCTGTTCTCAAACTCCTCGAGTCGCGCCTTGGTCCTCTCCTTGCTCTTGTTCACACTGTAGATTCGCACTCGGTGGGCGCTGCTCGTGACGTGCAGACCCCAGTTCCATGTATTGCGCACTTGGGTCGGTTGTGTGTCTGTAAACAGGTATTTAGTATGAGTATCTCATGTGATATCATTCAATGAAGACATCGGAATTATGAAGCTTGTCGGATGGATCGTAGGTGAAAGATAAGATGTCGGGAGGGAGATTATGGTAAATAGTCGTCGACACTTACTGCGAGATGTTAGCTTCACATAGAACAAGATCAAGTAGTAGATGGGGTTAGCCAGACATACCTTAGACTGTTGTCCCAGCATCGGACCACGAGCTCAATCCACCCCTCAACATCACAGGGAACTTCCATGTGCCATGTTCGCCAGGCGAACTTGTGCTTTGTGCTCAGATTCTCTGTGGGAGCAGGGTACCATGAGAAGCCCCCATCGGCGCTGACTTCTACGCGCTCAGGCCACCGTCCACCGCCCGAGTATGCCCATCCCTTGACAGCGATCTTGCCTCCATGAATGACGACTTGTTTGTTCCAAGGTGTCATCTATAGAGAAGTTGTTAGCAATCACCCACTATCAGACGGAATTGTATTAGGAGAAGCAGTGAGAATGAAAGTACTTACGATAGCGCTACTGACAGGCATCTCCTGGATCTGTATGCCGTCCGTCAAGCGCTGGTTATGTTTGCCGACCTGCTGATTAAAGTACAAGTACTCGCGACTCTGTACGGGCGCACGGGTAGGTTCCTTAATAGCATTGATGCGATAGAGCCACTTGACGCTCCTCGCCCCAATATACCCCATGACCACTGCACGAAGAGGCGCACCATGGATCTTGGGCAGTGACTCACCATTCATCTCCCAGACTAGCATGACCTCATTGGCCTTAACTTTCGAGTAAGGAACACTGACGGCGTAGTTCATAACCTCGCCCATCTTGAAGTACGTGTCGGCGCCAAACATCTCGATGTGCTTCGCGCCCTCGACAAGCCCGCCGCAATACTTGATCACCTTCTTCAGCGACACGCCCACGTACCGCGCCGTGCCGATCGCGCCCTCGGCCCAGGGCGCGTTGATCATCTCGTCGCCTTCGCCCGCGTACAGGGCGATCTGCTCGATGCGTCGTGTACCGCTGCACTGGATCGTGACGAGCCGCTCCATACGCGGAAAGCGGCTCTCGTCTTGTAGGTCGGCCAGGGTGAGTTTCTTGGGCTCTTTGACCAGACCCTCGAGGCGGAGGAACCATGCGGATGGGTCAATTGATGGCATCCTACTTTCGATGTCAGCAATTACATATCTAAGCATGGAAAGTCTTGATCGCGGTTGTTATTGTTGGCTCTGGGATTATAAACTTACCCTCCGTGATTTCGAACGAAGTGAAGCGGGTTCGGCGTGACAGGTTTTGCTGTCACAAGTCTCTTCGGCGGCTCTCCGTTATACGGGAATTGTAGCAGGTGTAGCATGTCCTTGTGCTTCTCCTTCAGCACGACGTCCCACGATTCTTCAGGGACGCTCTTTAGCCGTCCGCCAACTCCACAGCAAAGAGTCAGCGAGTGTCGCTATATCGGGAGTAATGAGTTCATACTCACTTGCACGGTGCCATAGTTTCCATCTAATGCCTGCGATTCATAAGAGTTAGCCTCGGAACAAGTTGGCAGGCAGTTTTAGGTTTACCTTCTAGTACTGGGTTGGTGCCCGGGATCGGCTCGAGCTGGAATTCGGGAGGTGGCGGGAACTGGTGAGAGTCCATGATCTTATGTGCCTTCTCCTTCTTCTCGGGATAGTCTTCCCACTCGACATACCTATTACATTCTGTTAGGCCGTTTCAACGAGCAGATCAATGAGAAGCTTTGTACCCATCCCAGCCAGGGAGTTCATCTTTAGCTAGGCTTTCATCGACGATAGGGTCGAGGTGTTTGTCGACCTGTGTATCATCTTGAGGAAAGTTTTCTTGTTCTCCTGGGGGCTTTGTCTGGTCCAGCAGGTAAAAAGCCACGCCCGTGAAGCCCTGTTCAATACTCCACTCATCGCCCGGCTACGGGAACAAGTTAGTAGAACAGTACCCAGGTAGTAGCTAATGCTCCGGTACGTACCTGGACGTTGTGCTTAATCTCTCGCTGAGGAATATCCCTCTGCATCCTGTTCTTTTTGCTTTTTTGTTCTTTATGGCCCAAAGTGTGTCTCTAAGGTGTCTGTCTTGCGACGAAGGTAGGAGGGGCACTGACAATAACTGAGTGGTGGGAGGACAACATATAATCAAGCCCCTCTCTCATCTGTAAGTGCCCGATATGAATGCCTGGCACAAATCTCAATTCAATGCTACCCCAATGCGAGTTTATCGTATCAAGTTCATTACTAAGATGATTACAATGCAGCTATATGCACGTCTTTAGACGAACAAGTAGAAGCATGATTCTCACGGCCGGGTGTGGGAGAGCACGCCCAATGAAATAATGTCGTCATCTTTTGCTCACGGCTTTCCCAGTAATGCCGACAGAACTCCCTAGGTTAGTCCGAATAATGGATCCCAATCGTTAGCAGGCCACCCCGGATGCATAACCATATACGACCTATCAACCTAGCGTGCTGAAGCTTAGATTGGAACGCGAATAAAACCAGGATGCTAGTCAATCTACAAAATAATGATATTGGTAGTTTATTCAAGCACCGGCTGCATAAGCGGGGAAAAGCGGAACAAGTCCGGGAAACGCCGTAGAGCCATCACCACATCGGGATAGCGGGCCCGATACGAATCTTTCCAGGTTTTCTCCTGGAGGACAAAGGTTTAGGTGCCGGACTTCGGTCTAAAAGAGCTGATGATTCATCAAATATAATGCCTAGGTATTCAAATAGGTAATTTTTTTTTTTTTCTTTTTTCCCAAGAAAAAAAAAAGATTGTCTAATCTATGCTACATTGTCGTTATATAAAATTGCAGGTTCCTTCATATCCAATTGTGTTATCGCGAGAATTAGGCGCCGTTTGTAAATGATGGATGTGAATGCTTGCATTGATCTCTCTGTTGTGTCTCAGCTAGTACATATATATGTACTCAATCTACAGTTCTTCCATGCACTTGTATCCGCAGAAGCTGCAGTACCACCTTGCCACTACCTGTATGCTGTTCAATGACGTCGGCAATAATAGACAACAGACAACAATACACAATGTTAATGCCCTTGGTGCATGTGGTTGTACCTTAGATTGCGTCTTTCTCCCGCACATCATCCTGCTCCTCATCTTCCACGAAAATCAGGGTCCTCCAGTCTTTTTTGCCTGGGAAGATACCCTTTTTCGGCTCGTGAAAGCCGACACGGCACGTGCAGAGTTCATGTGTACCGGGGTTTGGCAGCTCCCCGGTGCGCTTCCCACAGCACCCCCAGAACTTGATCAGGGCGCCGTAGCCCACCACGTCGTCGGTATATATTGACTCTCTTTTCCAATATTCATAATCTTCGATGATGTTCCCGGTGTGCCCTATTGTAAATTTCGAGTTCAGTCAGCCTATGAGCTCCTTAAGGTACACAGGCATCTCAGGCTGGGATGTTACGAACACTAGCAACTCCACGGGGTGTTCTCTTCTCTTCGGACCGTCATTCTACAGTGCATGCACTCGAACTGCTTGTTGACTTGCTGGTCTGATCGGGGCTTTGGGGCCGAAGCCAGTATAGCCAAGGCGTGTTGGATTTTCTTGGCTGTCTCGTTCTTCTTGTCGTATGCTCCATTTTGAGGTTTGGAGCTGTTGGCGTGGCCGTCAATTCCCTTTGGACTGGCCATGTTCTACCTTAAGCTTGTCGTCGTCGACTCTTGGGACTGTTATTATAGCGTCAATATAATTCTGTTTTGACATCGAGAACCTTGTCAGGAGACGCAAAGAAGTCCAGATTTCAACAACGCTATCCAAGACTCTCAGTGATAAGGCAGAAATAATAAATACCTTGACGACACTATGAGAGGTTGAATTCAAGACGGTTTGTTCAGGTTGAACTGTGGGTTGTGAACACAAGCCGCCAGTGTGATAAATGAGATGAGTTCGTAGAGAGTAAGGCAAACATATATATATATATATATTTACGCCGAGGAAGAACGCGTCGCTTATCACATGCTTTGAACCTACTCTTAGTATATAATTATGTTAAGTAGCTTCTGGACTTGTTAATATATATTGAGATAGATACTTAAGGTACAAGTGATTTATGCCCCTCTACAAATGCCTCCTATTCGTGTTACCACTTATAATCAAAATGGATTACTTTATGATAGAGTTCCATGTCCACATCAGCAGGTGTTGAGCGGTGGCTGCTTCATCCCACGAAGCATGTATTATTATGGCCGTTAAGCAAAGGGGATATTCATTCTTGTCACGCACCATTACACTCGATCTTGATATTAGTAGAAACTGACTTGTAACCCAATGCTAATTATCCTCGGGGAATTTCTTCATATGGGGAGCAGATATCATGGCTTCAGACCACTTGTACAAGTTACAACTGTCCCTATACAAGGAGATCTAGGAAAAACCCTTAAGAACATGATAAGGTATCCTCGTACAACAACGACACATTCAGCACTAAGCCGATACCGTAGCAATGTGACAGGTATATAATTAGCACCTTGAAGTTCTTACTCGTGTGCTAGTTCCAAATGATATTTTGTTCCCAGGTCTGTCGCTCACGTCGTATCTCTCTGTTTCCCATCTCTTGCTGGCGGCATCACAAGCAAAGACAGAAATCCCAAGTAAAATCAAGCTGTACTCAGTTGTTAATTATCGCTAACCATAGGGACGCTCACTGGCAGAACCCTAAGTGCTGCTGTTAAGCCTTGTATCAGACGTCGAAATTGTTCGATATCTGATCATTGATGTTGAATTTGGATCCTCCTTTGTCTCATATCCTAGGAACACGGCACGATTGGTAGTGCATGATAGTGAACCCAAGCAAAACACAAATCCTGAGCACATGGCTCACAAAGTATGCCATTAACGCGTAGATAACAGAGGCTGGAGATACCATCTATGCCGCCGTTGCGTTGCTCTTTGGGCTTACTAGCGGGGAAGAGAATTGTCACAGGAAAAACAACGTCGCTAATCCAGTGTAGGTATTAATGATAAATATCCTACGCGACAAGAATCGAAACCAAGCATTTGCCTCAAAATTCTGCTAAGAATCCATCCTAATTTAACTCCTTTGTCATCCCAAACAAAAGATCATTTAACCAATTTATCATTGTGTAGGGAATATAGGTGACCACAAGTGATAGCAGCTTTACATGATATGAATCTCTGCTAAAGAAGCAAAAAAAACTCATTACATCTCTAACATTGCTGCCCGCTGCGTCGTAAGGTTTCGTTGAGCAGGTGTTATTGGGAGGTTAATGTTGTCCAGTATGCTCCCGATTTTCTCCTCGCAATTTTCGATTGCTGTGCAACCATAAGATGATGTTATTTCGATATTTTGCAAGTCAGAGGCCAAATCCCTGACACTTTTCTCTACTTGGGTGGCTTCCGGTAAGGGCCAGTAGCCCTTTTGGAACAGGGACCTCATCATATTTCCTAGGATCATAGAATCGCAGCCCTCATGTCCACGGCTCTCATAGCTACGGCTCTCATAGCTACGGCTCTTATGTTTACGGGGCAAGGGATCACCTGTGTATCGACAAAACAAGGGAGCTGAGGAGCTTTCTGGGGGCACATTGAGTACTTTTTTGATTGCGTCGTCGTATATTGCGATGACATTCTCGATGCACTCCATTCTAGCAAGCTTGATCTGGTCTATTTCCTGTCAGTAGAGCGCAACAGGCTCTGCGCAGCGGAAGGAAATTACCAATGAGTCCAGGTGGCTCTAAAGTATATGTGAATAGCGGGATACCGTCTCCGGAGCTCCCATATAAGTTTTGCGCTGTATCGATAGAACAGGCCAAAATTAATGTCTCAAAAATCTGATTGAAGCTTTTCCTATCTCCAAGCTGCCAAGCAATCCAGGAGATTCTCTCAAGCTCTAGGACAGATGGCTTTAAAATTGTATTTTGTAGCCTTTTCTTGGGCCAACTTAGCCAAGCGGGAGCCCACGGCTGTAGAAGAGCTGTGAGATCATACTTGTCGGTCAAAATTGTGAGCTGATATAATTGCTCGATGTTATCACCGTCAGCAAGCGGCGGCAGTGATCCGAAACGACTGTGGATGATATTCAGAATAATTTCCATGGACTCTGGATTGTCATGTGGCAACTTGACCACCCAGTCAGATGGGGTGGAATGACTAGCGGGCTTTGATTCGGCAAATCCGCCATAAAGAAGCCTTTTCCAAGCACGGGATGCTCTCGCCACAGTCTTAGAGCAGACAATGTAGGAGACAGGCACTTCGTTAACATTAGGGATTTCATCGTCGGCGCCGTCGCTGGTGTTCCCGCCTGCGTCTTCACTGACTTGGTTTTCCTCAAGCAGGATATCATCTATCAAACTATCCTGGCGAAGGGCGGTCGGTTTGTGATTGTACCTCGCTTCTCCAACCAAGAGCGTGAGGTCACCGTCAGGGTCAATAATCACTAGACTCGGCTCTAGCGGCGGAGACGAGCACACGGTAACAGTTATCGGCGGGCTTGGTGTATCAGTGTGGTCAGGGCTAGCGTCCATGGTTTTAAGGCTGTTTCACTTCACCAAATTAGCTGGTTGTGCTGGGTGCTCAACAGCTACAATGCTGAGGATTTATGTGAGAAAATGCTTTTATAGGTAGCACTTACGCAAGTCAAACAAACGCCTGCAATGGCTCGCTAAGGGAACTGTCTACAGGGAGAAAGGGGAGTTATGGGATGTTGGGCCGCAATTATGCTAGCCATAATTACTGGTTAGGTTCTAATGATCCCTCATGAGATATCATGTAAATATGTAGTTTTATCTGCATATTTGACCATTTAAAAGAAAGGGACCAAGTCTGTTGGACCTATAGATAAATGCTAGATGTCTAAAGATTTATGCAACAGTGACGTGGTAGCCGTTTTATGCCTACCAGAGCAACACGTATTTGTAGGCCAACAAGTATGGTTAGCAGCTGGGATCAGCCGTGCGAGATAATACGCAGCTGGCAATGGAGGGGTAGCTGTCTTTGTTGGAAGTTTCAACACCCCTCTTTAGGTATGCTGTGCACAGTAGACAAGTACCTACGAAAAAGAGCCTGGTCCAGTCACGAATCAGCAATAATTGTTACAGCGATCGAGCGAATTCTGCTCTCTGGACTTAGCATCCAGGGAAATTATCACAATGTCGCCTAGGGCTAATAAACAGGATAGCTCGCTTGATAGCCTCAAAGCCCTTGTGCAATCCACAAGTAGCCTCATAGCCCAACTTGAAAACGATCTTCATTCCGCTGCCCTCGACAAGATTCAACAGGCAACCAATGCTGCTCCTGCTCCTGCTGATGCTGCGCCAGTTGACACACTCGCCCTTGCGCACGATTCCGCGACCTTGATAAAAGCTCACACTACTAAACTCTCACTCCTGATTATAAACGAACCATTCACACCGTCAGCCATCGTTAAAGTCCTTCGCGAGCTTGCTGCAGGCCCCGTACCTGCTATTGCCTCTGCAGTCCAGCTTTGCGCCGCTGACACTTACACCTCGATTGCACGCCAGGATCTCGCTTGGAGGTGTTACCAAGTCTTGAAGGAACTTAGGGGATTTGTGGACCTCATTCCTTTGAATGGAAAGACTCTGTCGGTGGAACGTAAGAACGGTGCCAACGGCGACAAGGGGAGTATCCTTGCCACTGGTGTCATATGGGCGGCGTGTGACGATGTGATCCTTCTGAAGCAACTTGGCATTAGAGGATTGTTGGTGAAGAAGGTCGAGGAGTACAGAGATACACTTCAAGACGTACTAGAAGAACTTAAAGAATGGAGCGAAGAGATCGATGATGATGACGACGACGAGGAAGACAACGAAATCGATAACAAGGATGATGAGGATGGTACCCATCTCTCAGCCCAACAGATGCTCGACGACCTCATGACCTCCCAACGTATACCACGAGACGATCCCGACAAAATCCGCGAGCGCCTAGACTCCTGTCTAAAGAGACTACGACTCACGACGTTACTTTACTCGGCTATCATCAAAAGGCGGATAAAGACATTGCCTCCTTTGCCTGCCAAGGAGGCAACGCCTGTCGCGGAACGGTTAGACCAGATGTTGCCGATACTAAAACGCTTACCTCATCAATTTGGAGAGGTCGCGTGCGCATTTTATGAGTTAGATCCCGGTGACATAGACAAAGCAATGGACGCCTGCATCTCAGACGCCGTCGCTGCATCGGAAATGCTGAAAATACCATGGGAAGCTAATAAGGATGGGTTCACAGAATGGGCCGAGAAATTTCAGATCAGCATCAAGAAACCTGATTAAGTAACCGATACTGTCTCAACCGGACTCGTCCGCACCGATACGCAAAGTGAAAATCTTATGTTGCTTGCACATTGAGCGAACTCTACCTTGACCCCAACTGTCACTCTTTGCCGATCCAACACTCTAGTCTCCAAGCACTACAAATTTCACAGCCAAAGACGTCTGTTCAGATATCCACCTCGATGGCGACGGCATTGAAGCTCACCTGCAATGGACGTTAGCAATCATGGGATGTGTATCCGCGAGTATGACAAAGTCGACTTACCCGACCCGAAGATGGGCAGTTGTTGGTGATCTCCGCACCAGTTGTTGATTCACCATTTACCGTGACAGTCACGGCACCCGTCTTCCCCTCAAATGAAGCTTCGTAGAACGAGGCTTTGCCGAATGACCCCTTGGCTTCAGCCGTGACTTCGGCATCACCGACTGTGACTTTAACATCGGCTGCACCATTAGTCAGGGCAATAATGGACACGATGTCCTTGGCTCCGTCAGCTGCTGAGGCGCTTCCGCCTTGGCCCCAAACCGCGCCTATGGGAAGTGTTAGTTCGAGTAGCACGGTAATGAGGTTTTACTGGTACTTACTGCCGTCGCTGCAGACTTTTGCGGGTGTGGTGCGATACCAAGCAACTGCGCCTTCCTTAGGGAGATCAACGTCCGCGTTGCTAGCCTTGTATGCTTTAATAAAGTAGGGAAGAACGAATCGGAAGGCGGTGTGGTCGACTCCCTTGGCCCAGACCTCGGAGCCCTCAACCAGTTGATGGTCTCTAGGCTCATTAAGATAGCTCGACTCGCCGTAATCGTTCCCTACGCTAGTCAGCTTGACAAGGCTCCACGGAGCACAAATCAATGCACAAAATTCAAACATACATGTGATAATCTCAATCAGCTCGGGCTTGATATCCAGAACCTGTTGCCAGCGGTCGAACCACAGAGATTCACTGGAAGCATACCACAACTTCGGCGGGTTGTATTGGGGGAAGTCTATGACTCATTTGTCAGTTGAGACGCGCTCCTAAATACCGGATTGTGAAGGTCATACATGTGTAGAAGTAGGGACTAACGCCCATCATGTAAGACTTTCCCTGTAGAACAGACTTGTACGCGACATCGTTTCCTGTGGACATGGAGTCCTGGTTCGCCTCGGGCCACGCACCCCAGTTGACTACAAAATATCAGATAAGCGTACATTCCTCCACGAGGATTGTCTACCGGCCCTTACAGGCGCCATCAATAAGGTCTAGCTTGCTTCCAACACCCTCGGCGCCCAAGGAGGCCCAGTCGGGAATGAAGTAGATACCGCCGTCCACAGCATTGCGAATGCCAGCCCAATCGTCGGCTTGGCTGGGGCCTTCGAAAGTCGAAACCACGGGGCGGCCGTCGATCTTGAACTGGGCAGGGAGATCCTTGTAGAGGGTGATGTTCTCGCCGATCGGGCCGGCATCCCAGTGAGTGGCGGCCATATCGAAGGAAAGGAAGAGGAGGAAGTCGTTCTCAGCAGCCACCTCGTACGCCAATTCGAGTTGCTCGTGGTTCTGGGTGTCCGTGGACCCTATGTTGAGGGCGAAGCCGTCGATGCCGGCCTCCTTGGCCTCCGAGATGTCCAGTTGCCATTCGTCGCGGGCCTGTCCGTACGTGAGGCCGACCATGTAATGAGCAAAAACCTCCTTCTCTGCCGCCACCTTGGCGCACAGGGCAGCCAACGAAGCAAGGGCGTATAGATGCATCTTTGGCGTTTCAACGACTCCTCTCGCTGCCCTCTCTACACGGCGTCTATTCAAAGAAGCGAAAAAAGAAAAAGAAAGAAGGTGGGGACACAGAGAAGAAATAAAGAAAGGGAAGGTTTGGAGGAACGAAAGACTGATAATCGGTGATGAGTGTTCCCAAGATCGACAGTGATGGTGGCGCCAGCTTAGGACTACTTATATACACATACATCTACGTATGTTACTGGATGTATGTAGCAGCAGCACACCAGATGCTCTCCCGTAATCCATACTCTAATAATAGGAAACCCGTCGACTGCATGCCCCTGTCACCACATGTTGCTGTCAGGTACGCACATGCATGGTATGTATGCTGCAGGTCTTTCAGATCAACCTCGCTACCAAGAGTAGTACCGGCAGTTGCCTACCCATTTTCATGTTTCTATTCTTGCTCAGCCTCACTGTTTCATCAGTCACTTTAGCGTACCCATCTACCTACCTAGCCTGCTCGCAGGTGTGGGTGGTATACTTGGTGTATGAGGAGATAAACGTGCCCTAGTCAGGTATCGCGCGCCACCAGTGGGGCTGTGGCTAGTGAAGGACAGAACATTGGGAGCGCAAGTACCTCGCTGAGAGA